>Ga0210011_1002666_pt1 | contig 14531 bp, 17 predicted proteins | sample CryGeymeta201502_FD_183972 | JGI IMG/M metagenome (GOLD analysis project Ga0210011, IMG submission 183972) | Groundwater microbial communities from Crystal Geyser aquifers in Utah, USA - Crystal Geyser metaG 2015-02 (SPAdes) (version 2) | ecosystem: Environmental > Aquatic > Deep subsurface >...
ATCAAGTAAAATCAAATCTGGTTTTTCTTTTTCAACCAACTCAATTCCCCCTTTGGCTTCAATAGCTAAAGAGACATCAAATCCGGCCTGAGTAAATTTTTCTTTGTACATTTCCCCCAAAATTTTCTCATCCTCTACGATTAAAATTTTCTTCATAAACCGAGCTTCCGAAGGAAGCGAAGGTGAAGAAGAGAACGAAGTTCTCTTCGCCTGTTTTAATTTTTACTTAAAATAAACTACCAGCTGCCGCCATTTTTAGCGAAAGCTTCAAAATAATAAGTAGTACCAGGGTCTAAATTATCAGCGGTGTAATAAAAATAGTCATCTTCGGTAGTCATTTCAACAGGAGTATTACTATTCCCATAAGAACCACTGGTTCCCCACTTAAACCAAACAATACACTTACAATTGGGGCAAGTTCCCGGAACATAACCTAAACTATCTAAAAATCCAGTAAGAATAGCTCGGTATTTTCCAGGATGAGACGGATCCTCACTAACTGTTGGGTTGGCGATTGTAATTACTACAGGAGGGTTAATACTTACTACTCCTCCACAACTTGGATCAGAAATACATCTTGAGGTGGCGTAGGAACAAGTGCCGCAACCTCTGGTTTGGTGCATTTCAGTAGCGGCGCAACCTCCGGCTCCGCAAGCATCATTGGTCCAAGCAGTACAACAGGATTCGTCGCAAATACACTGACACTCAATATCACAACCACTTGGGGTGCAGGTTCTGGTTTGACCCATATGATAAGCATCGCAACTGCACCCAGAATAGCCACAACTTTGATTAGTCCAACCGGTACACTCACAAGGTGCACAACTAGCGGTATAGTTACAAGTTGAATCATTATCAGTACAAGTTTCAGTACTACTGCAGTTATCATAAGTAGTATAGCTTCCCCAGCCAGAAATTGTACCAGAACAATCCGTGCCGTCACCAGGACATTTTCTTGTTTTATATCTTACTCCCACGTCATAACCACAGGCCGTACCATCAGGACAACCATAATCTGTGTCATATTGGTCATCACAAACATAGGTTGAGGGACGATAACTATTACTAGGACAATCAGTAGAAGAACCTGTACATTTTTCCTCTATATCACAAACGCCAGCTGATGCTCGACAAACATAGGTTGAGGGGCGATAACTATTGCTAGGACAATCAGCAGAAGAACCTGTACATTTTTCCTCTATATCACAATCGCCAGCTGATGCTCGACAAACATAGGTTGAGAGACGATATTGATAAGGATGACTTGTGGTATCACAACAATCTCCTGAGGGGCATTGATCGACAATTACGCATTGACAATTAGAATCACAGGTTTTCCCTGTGCCGCAAGAACCACCTACTGCTACTTCGTCGCAAGCCGCAGCAGCCCCACAGGCAGATTCACAGCGACCTTTGTCAATAAAAGGGCAATCATCTATATTATCACAGACGTTCGAAATACAGGTCGTATTACCTATAATAAAAGTTTTTATTCCACCAACACATTCAACGCATTGAGATTCAGATGCATCCCACACACCGGTTTTATCACACTCGTAGTAGTCACAGTACAACCCCAATGTGTGCCATTTTCCATCTTTTCCGGTGCACTCTTCGCCATTAGTCGCAGCAGGAAAACCAGAATGCTTGCAGTTTCCTTTACTGGAAGAGCAGGAAGATTCATTCTGGTGTTCGGTAAGGTTCTCTGCATTACTCTCTCCAGTAAGACCAATCTTCTCGACACCATCTACAGTATAAGGAAGACTCCAATGACACCAATAGCCAGAATACCCTGCAATTATTATATACAGGTTATGACATGAAATTGGGCACGCCGCCTCAGCAACGTTCGGCAAAAGAAAGAAAAACAAACCAAAAATAAATAATATAATAAGGTTTTTAGGTTTCATTGTTTTATAATACCACAATCAAAAAAATCAAGCCAACTGTGGAAAATTACAAAAATTGACAAATTGCTTCAGTAGAGATATAATTTTATAGCATCCTTAAAAATTGAATAAGGAAAAAAATAAAGAAAGGAGGTAAAGAAAGTGAAGAAATTGATTGTTTTTCTGATTGTGTTCTTATTTTTAGCAAGTTTTGTTTCAGCCTGCGCTCCATCTTCAGAAACTCCCACTCAAGAAACTCCTGCTCCCACTTCAGACCCGAGTTTTTACTTAGATTCTGACGGAGATGGAATGAATGATTGGTTTGAGGAAAACGTTGCTGGATATGATTCTACTATTCCAAACAACAGGTACGTAATACTATTTTCTCGCTTTGATGAAGACCCTGGAATATATGCTTATGATATTGACGAACCGTACCAATTTTTTACTGAGCGGGGAAAAATTCCTTCGGAAAATATTATAAGATTGTACTCCGAAGAAGCTACCGGGCCTAATCTTAAAAATGCGACTGAACAAGTTGCAAAAAAAGCCGATGAAAATGATATAGTATTTCTATACATCCAGACCCATGGATATACCATTGCCAGCTTCAGTGCAAGTGAAAATAATCCTTCTGGGGATATGATCAAAAGTTACCAAATGATTGACCAATGGCTGGATGAAATTAATGCTAAAGTAGTAATCGTTACGATAATGGCTTGTGGATCTACGGAGTTTAGTTTCCCATTAAAAGATGGGCCTTGTCCAAGAATCGTTTTTGTTAATTCAGCCGGAGAGTTTATCGGCATGCTTGGGGAAATACCTGAATATGCTTTTGCCGCCGACACCAAATACGGAGATAATAATGGTTATGTTTCAATAAAAGAAATCGCTGATGTCTTAGATTATGACCCCTTTTGGGGTGGTGACTGGGGTAGGTTATATCAGACTTACGATGAACTGTATGCCAAGGGAAGAAGCTTTGTAGAAGCGGAAGGCTGCTCCAAAATGTCAGATACTTCCAATATTGCTTCAAAAATCTATCTCACCGACTACTACTACAAAATTGATTTCACGCCTGATCCGCCCGAGCGTCAACCTTACAACTGGATCTACTACAAGCCCTAATTTGGTCCCGGACCTCAACTTAAATCCCTTATGGTCCGGGATTTTTTATTTGTTAAGGTAAAATTTGACCGCGTAATCTCTACGCGACCCGGCCGCGTAGTTATTTTATTGGTAGTTCAATGTAGAAAGTTGAGCCTTTGTCTTTTCCTTTGCTTTCGGCCCAGATTTTGCCCTGGTGCATTTCAACAAATTTTCTTGCAATATAAAGGCCCAAACCAGCTCCTTCAGAATAAAGATGAGTTCCGGCTTTCCCTCGAGAAAAACTCTCAAATAAATAAGAAATCTCTTTTTCAGTCATTCCCTCCCCGGTATCTTTTACTTGAATCTTTAATCTTGAATCTTGAATTTTGGTGCTAACGGTTACTCCGCCTTGTTTAGTATATTTTATTGCGTTATCTACTATATTTAAAATAATCTGTCTTGTTTTATCAATATCTATTAAGATTTTCGGCAAAGGTTTATGGGGCTTTTCCCAATTCAAATAAATGTTTTTCTTTTTCGCCTCAATCTTTAGTTCTTCGACTACATTAGAGATTATCTCTTCAATTGAGGTTTTTTGAGGTTCTAATTTCAATTTTCCTGATTCAATCCTGGAAACACTTAAAAGGTCATTAACTAATTTTATCAACCTTTCATTTGATTTATAAACATTTTCCAGGGGCCTCGCCTGTTTTTCGGCTAATTGACCATAAGTTCCCTCCAGAATCATTGAAATATACCCCTTGACAGCCGTCAAAGGCGTTCTCAACTGATGGGAAGCAATGGAAATAAACTCTGATTTTGCCTTATCTATTTTTTCTATTTCTTGCCGTCGTTGAATCTCTAGTATAACGCTTTTGATTAAGAGATAGCCAAAAACACAAAATAAGACAAAAAGGCCGAGTCCAAAGATCTGCCAGGTAAAATTCTCAGCAGTCATCGCTTGAACCAATAATAATAAACCAATTACTCCGACTAAAAGTTCAGTTAAAATAACCTTGATCTCAAAAAGGTGATATTTTGTTGCGGCAAAAGCGGTAAGGATTGTAAAAAAAGTTATCAATATGCTACCAAAAGGAGGAATAGGAATGTCATACCACAAAAAATAATTAGTTGCTCCACCGAAAAATCCAACTATACTTCCTATTAAGAGGTATCTAATTTGTATTTGGAGTATCTTGGTTGCCTGTGGGAGAGCTTTATATAATAGATACCAAGAATAAAAAAAATATAAGAAAAATGTTAAAAGGAAAGGATGATAAGCAATACCGGGTTTAGGCCAGTACAGAAAAGAAAGTTCACATTCTACACTTTTAACAAATAAAGGAGTGAAATTCAGAATCAAGAAGATAAAAGAGAGAGAATATCCTAAAATGAGTAAATTTTTCTTTTTTTGGTGAATACCTAAAAAGGCTGTAATAAAATGGAAATAAGTAATAGGCATAAAAATAGCGCCTATCATTAATGCCCTTGACCAAAATAATGCTGTTTCTTTATCAGTAGAAGTTTGCCAAATAAAGTAAGAATAGCCCCAGATAGCTATACTTGAGCAAAACAATGCAAAGATTTTGTTAATATTTGCTTTTTGGTTTTTGAGGTAAACAAGGAATCCTAAAAATGTGCTAGCAGCAGCATTTATTAAACCTGTAATAGCGTAAAATAACATAAATATTAAATAGATTTCTTACAAATTGCTAAACTGTAAATTTTTAATGGTTCACAAATGATTTTACAATTCTTAGAATTAAACAGTCCTTTTACTAAAATTCCGAATAGTTCTCTCGGGGTTCGGTAGATCATTTGCCAATCAACTACCCAATAGAAGAATAGAATTTCAGGATTATAGTTGATATTACTTGTCAATAATACTCCATTCGGCGTTAATAAATGATAAGCTCTTGTTACTAATTCTATTGCTTTTTCTTTTGATCGATATTCTAAAAATCCTACTATCTCAATTATGTTGGGATTGAATCCCTTTACTGTTTCTTCTAACTCTCTCACGCTTTTATTAATAAAAATTATTTGTTCCATTACGTTTGCTTTTTGAGATAGTTTTCTACTATATTCTATTGCAGTAAGATCAAGATCTAAAAAAATAGCCCGGACAATAATACCTTTTTGTTTGAATTCCTGCATAATTTCTATTACTCCTTGAGCTGAACCGCTGGCTATGGAAAGTAATCTAATTTCTGACTTTGTTTGAGATATTTTTTCTATTTCTTCTCTAAGCATTTGTTTAACTAATTTTAAACGATTTCTTACTGCTTGGGCATTAAGCATTTTTAGCCAAAAGTCTGCTATTTTTCCGTCAAGATCTTTTTTCTGTCCAAATCTATGATTATAAATAAGTTCTAATGCTCTCCATGTAGTAGCTTTTTCTTTTATTTCTCTGCAGATAAGGCTAGCTCCATCAACCCAATAAGTATTAATTTTTAAATTAGGACCTAAAAATTTTTTCTTCAAGGCGACCCATAAAGCTAATATCCACATTAACGGTAACCTATAGATGCTTGACCATCTATTTCTTTCGTAACTCAAATCGGGATTATCATCTATGATTACCGGAATTTTTTCACTTTTCCTCAACCCAGATCTTGACAATAATTTTTGCCAAAGATAAAATTGGTTTGCCATGGCGATATAGAGGACGGCTTTTTTATTTCTAGGCTCCTTTTTCAACTGCTAATTCTAAAAGAAGGGTCGTCCTTTTAGTTTTTAACTAATTTTAATATTAACACCTTGTTTCCCAAAATAAAAGGGGATTTTTGACAAAATTTATCCACAAGGCCAATTTCCCTCAATTTTTAAGCTAACCCCGAACCAAAAACTTCGTTTTGCTACAGGGCAAGAACCTCAATTTCTATTTGTAAAATAAATCCTGACATAAATTAAAAAGCCCGCCTTCGCTGAGCTTCGGCGGGCAAATAGAGAATTTTTATCTTATTTTATTTTTTACTCTAAATTTTCTTTAAAAATTCTTCTATATCTACTTCAGCTAAATCTAAAACTCCTTTTAATGTTCCGGGAGCTAATTCTTTATGAAGTGGGACTATGGTAACAATTTCTTTATTTCTTAATCGCCTTTTTAATTTTACATGGCTTCCTTTTTGAGAAACAAAATAAAAGCCGAATTCTCGGCATAAAACTTTTATAACTTCTTTCCCAGAAAGCACTCTTTTAGGCATGTTTTAACTCAAGACTGGTAATCAAAGGTGCTTGTTTTGAAAGGTATTTTTTGGCTTTAGGCTGGTCTTCCAAATAAAGCTCAGCGGCTTCTTTAAGGTTTCTTTGGGCCTCTTCTACGGTTTTTCCTTGACTAACTACGCCTAATTCTAAACAACGAGCCACAAACCATTTGCCTTCTTTATTTATAACTGTAGTAAACTTATAGGTCATACAATTTTATTTTAGCAAACCAAGAAACTATGTCAACCAATTATTATTTTACCCGTTTTACAAATTCGTTAATGATATTTTTATAACCTTCTTTTTGAACGATTTGCCAAGATTTTTTGTAATCTGGCAGAAAACTTATCAATTTAATATCTCTTTTTAACCGCTTTTCATTAAAGAATTTGTAATAAATATAAGAATGAATAGCCTGGAGAGGAATGTGAATTCTAGTATTACGAGAAAATTTTTTATATTTTTGATGGAAATATCCCCAGGCCTTTTTTGATTTTTGGTAATTTCCCGGCTGAATGAAAAGATTATGAATTAATTCATGGGTCAAGACATCAATAAAATAATCTGGATATTTTTCGTAAACTGATATTGTTAAAGGGTCTGAAAAAGGCCTACACCTTCCAACAACATAACAGTAGATAAACTTAGATTCCCATTTTAAATGGGAAATCTTGGAAAGTTCTAGAAGAATTCTTCTCTCCTCTTTTTGCCATAATTTTTCAATTTTCTTAATGTAATTTAAAACATGCTTGGAAGAAGGGTATTTTTTGGATTTTTTTCCTATTAATCCTTCTTTCCAGGTTTGGTCATAAATCCAGGAATATTTAAAGACAATTTTAGGGTAGTTCATATTTTTATTTTACCTTAACTTCATTTTTTTTCAATTTTTTCGCCACGTTGATTGAGAAGAGTTTTAAAGCAGCTCGAACATATTCGTGCTTGACAGATATTTTTAAAATGTTAGATTAAAATTAGGTACCAATTGTTAACTCTAAATTCTATGGAAAAAATTATTACAATTCCAAAAGATTTAATTAAAGAAGGAGAACTTATCTTAATTCCTCGGAGGAAATACGAGAAGCTTTTGGAGAATCAGAAAATAACAGAGGAAGATGTTTTGCGTTGGACAAGAGAGGCTAAAATTCTTAAGAAAATTGGCAAATTACCAAAGCTGAAATCTTGGACCAGTTTTAAAAAATGAAAATTTCCAGTATTTATTACCACCCTCAATTTAGAAAATCCTTTTTGCGATTACCAAAAGATATTCAACGGAAGGCAAAAGTAAGAACAAAAATATTTAAAGAAAACCCATTTCATCCTTTACTTGACACTCATAAACTCCACGGAAAATTAAAAGAACAGTGGAGTTTTTGTATAAAGGGGCAATACAGAATTCTTTTTATATTCGATAATAGCGATGTAATTTTCCTAGATATCGGTCCTCATGGTATTTATAAATAAGTCCCTCAAAGAAAATCATTGATTTTCCGACAAAATTTATCCACAAGGCCCATTTTTCTTCAATTTTTAAGTAAAAATCCAAATTTTTCTTTGTAAGCTAATTCCCGACAATATTTAAAATTTCCGGAGACAAAAAACGGCCAAGATAACATCTGACCGCAATCTGAGAAATATTTTATTAGGTTTAATCTAAATTTACTCCAAGTTTCTCTTTAATTACTTCCTTAATTCGTCGGATATCTTTCTTCATCATCGTGAATTCTTGGTCCAGCTTTTCTAATATCGCCAAGAATTTATCAATTCGATTAAATAGTTTGTTAATAGTGTCTTTGGTTTCTTTGATATCGGGTTTGATTTCGCTCATATCTACCTCTAAGTTTGCTACTTTAACTGTGACATTTGTTAGCTTTTCATCCACTTTGTCAAATCTCTTATCGATTCGATTAAAATCTTCCTTTATTGCTCCAGCAAAAGGTTCCAATGCTTCGGTTAAAGCTTCTTTTATATCCTCTTTTTTAATTGGTTCAGCCATATTTTTTCCTAATTATATTTTAACTTTCCTAAATATCTTGTCAAATTGGTTAATTTTGATACAATTACCTTATGACAGAAACTGCACCAATTGAGTTGGAGTTGAGGAAGTTGGGGTTGAGTGAGAAGGAGGTCAGGGTTTATTTGGCGGGTTTGGAATTGGGACCGAGCTCGGTACAAAAAATCGCCAAAAAAGCAAAAATTACCCGACCCACTACTTACGAAATTATTAAGACTTTGGAAGAGAAGGGATTATTTACCGAGACGAAACAAAAGAAAAAAAGATTATTTGTTGCCCAATCTCCAGAAAGAATTTTAGGGGTCATGAGAATCCAAAAGCGAGAAATTGAAGAAAAAGAAAGGGAGTTTATTCGGGTTATTGCTGCTTTGGAATCGAAATACTCAAAAGAAAAAGAAGGAGCTGAAGTGTTTAAAGGAAGAGAAGGCTTAAAAGCTTTGGAAGAAATTCTTTCTTTCTCTTCCACGCCAGAAATTTTGGTGATTAACTCCAAAATACTTCCAATTAGTCGTCAAAAAAGAGAAAAGATTTACCAGAAAATTAAAAAAAGATTAGGCAAAATTGAAGTTAGAGAAATCAGTGCTAAATTAGATGGCACTTTAATCATTTTTGATAAAATTATTTTCTTCCCGCTTAAAAAACAAAAAGGTTTCTTATTAGAATAATTATCTACATTATCGGTGTTTCCGGTGGCGGAGGTGAAGGTGGAGGTGGAGGTGGGACTATCGGTTCTTCGGGCTTTTTTGGTACAGCTGGTCCCTTCCTTCTTCCTGCCAGATACCAAATTACCCAGCCTATCACCACAATTGCCACAATTATCCAAAATAAGGTCATAAATTAAAATTAAAAATAAAAAATAAAAAATTATTCGACCTTGATAAAACACTCTCTATTTTATTTTCTCCCCTCTTAATTTCATTGTCAAGATAGTTTTTAGTTTTTCGCTTTTAGTTTTAAGCTTAAATTATAGATATCTCCAGCTCCCATAATCATTATCACTTCTCCACCTCGAAGATTTTTCTTTAAATAATCTAAAATCTCCTCTTTTTTAAGATAAATCACCTTATTTTTGCTAATTTTTTTAACTAATTTTTCCGAAGAGACCTTTTTTTTAATTTTTGACGTCTCCCTTCCCGCCACATCGTAAATGTCGGTGATAATTAATTTATCAACTGGCGCGGCTTTAAAAACTTTGACAAAATCCTTAAACAAATAATAAGTTCTCTGATACTGATGGGGTTGAAAAATACACCAGATTTCCTTCCGCGGGAATTTTTCTCTCGCAGCTTCCAAAGTCACTTTAATTTGTGTGGGATGGTGAGCATAATCACTAATTAGGGTGTAGGGTTTAGGGTATAGGGTTTTAGTAATTTCGAAACGGCGCCAAGAGCCTTTATATTCAGATAAAGCTTTAAAAGAAATTTTATCTGGGATTTTTAAAACTCGAGTTACAGTTAAGGCAGCCAAGGCATTTGAAATATTAAATTTTCCCGGAATTTTTAATATTTTTTTAATTTTTTTTGCCTCCAGTTGTTTTAGAGAGTAGTTTTGAGTTTTAAGATGTAGTTTTGAGATTTGACTTTTGAGTTTTTGGATATTTTTATCGTCTTTGTTTGCAATCAAAATCCCACTTTTCGGCAATTGGGAAATAAATTTTTTGTAAGCCAAAACATAATTTTTTAAATTTTTGTAAAAATCCAGATGATCGGCCTCAATCGTAGTTAAAACAATGATTTTCGGCCAATAATTTAAAAAAGAGGCAAGATGCTCATCTGCCTCTATAACTAAATATTTCGACTTCCCTACTCTGCAATTTGAACTGCCAAATTCCTTTAATTTTGTTCCTAAAATCACTGTTGGGTCCAGACCGGCTTTTTCTAATAAAAGTCCAGTCATTGCCGCCACTGTACTTTTACCGTGGCTTCCAGCAATGGCAATTGTGAAATATTTCTTTGTTAGCTCCCCCAGCGCTTCGGGATAACTCTGACATTTTATTTTTAGTTTTTTGGCTTCTTTTAATTCCGGATTATTGGGTTTGACAGCCGGGCTGTAAATCACCAAATTAGCATTTTTGGGTAAATTCTTAGTTTTGTGTTTGCCGGTAAAAATCTTAGCCCCTAATTTTTTGAGAGAATCCGTTATTTCTGAGGAAACTAAGTCAGAACCAGAAATCCGGCAGCCTTTTTCAAGATAATATTTAGCTAAAGCCGAAACTCCAATACCGCCAATACCAACAAAATGAATTTTCATAAGATTTGTTTAAATTAGAGTCTTTTAACGTAGATTTTTACCCACTCGCTTTGGCGAGCTGAGGAAAATTTTTATATTTTTTTTGATTATTGAAATTATTTCTGTAAGATTTTTAACAGTTACATCGGGTTGAAATAGATTAGCAATTTCTCTTTCTATCACTCTTTTAACTTTTCTAAATGATGGATGTGTTCCCTTCCATTCGTTGCCTATATAACAGTAGGGACATTTATTTTCGCAATAATAAGTTCAATGAAATGCTACTGATTTGAGTTTTATCATACATAAATTCTTGTCAAAATTATTAGAATAGAATGATTGGGGAATTGCAGGGTTGGGCATCAGATAACTTATTCAGAATTTTCAGCGTGGCTGGTACCAGGAATTAACGCTTTGTTCTCGAACTGTTTTTCATACATATCCATCCAACGTCCACAAGCACGCGCACAAACCTTGAGACGACCTCTTGCTATCCCCGGATAATTCCAACTTTCCTCAATCCGCTTGAAAAACTCACCTTCAACGATATCTTTCAGAGAGTGCTCTTTCGCCGAAATCTGGTGAACTCCTCCTACATCACAAAGAATATTCTCTACACCAAGTTCAAATGGGTCTGTGACATTGTAAAGAGTTCTGTAGTTCGCTTGGTCGTAAACCCAGCAACAAGGATAAACCAGTCCTGTTGCACTTACAAACACTTCTAGATTCCGCTTTACTTTGCAATCGATCGGTGTTTTATCAAGGTATCGACTTAAAGAACCGAATTCCTTAATCAAAGCCTCTAAGGTTTTCAGCGAATCATTGCGGTAGTTAGGGTTTTCTGGAATCTCTATATACCATCTCTTTCGACCGTCGGAATCGTATACAGGATACTTTCCAAACTCCTCGCCCCTACCTTCGAGAGCAGGATCTTCCTTAAACAATACCTTGTAGAATCTATTTGTCCGTTTTACTTGAAAAACCTCAAACCCGAGCTTTGTACTTAACTCCCTTGCTTGCTTAACTTGATGCTCGTTATGTTTGAACACAATAAAGTCCCACTGTGCTCGACCGCCTGCTTGGATAAAAACCCTAGCATTCCTGATAATGTTAGCGAATACTGTACCTCGACGATATATGTGATTCGTGTCTTCTAGCCCGTCAATTCCGAATATAACCTTGCCACTTCCAATAACTTGCGATAGCCTTTCCCACCACGAAGCTGAACGAGCCCCACCGTTAGTGTAAACGTCTATTTTGAGGTTCGGATTGCTACAGCGCATGTATCCGATAATTTCCAATAACTCCTGAGCTAAAGCAGGATCACCGTAGGCACCACATATACTTATGTCCGTGAGTTGGTTAAGAAATGTTGGCGGAAAAATCTTTTTACAGTCCTCCAAAGTAAGCTCTGTCATCTGCAATCCGGGACAAACAGCGCCGAAGGCATTTCGACCACACATCGGACAATTAGCATTGCACTTCGTGGTAACTTCAAGGTGAACGCCTCTTATGTCTTCAAAATGGTATATCATCCTAGAGATATGTTATCATCCCGGTCTCTATTTTGCAAAGGAAGAAATAAAGAGGAGCCGGAAGACAACGTTCTTTATTGATAAAAGTTAAATTATATATTAATATGTATAATATATAAAAAGTAAATTACGGCAACAAAATGAATAAAAAAGTAAAAAATGATATGGGTAATGAATTAATTAGGATTTTCGAATACAACAAGCCGCAACATGCAATTATTGTTATATTATTTAAGGGGAGAAGGCTACCCAAATATTGTGCTCCCATGCCTCGTAATCCAGGGCCGAAGATTAATATATCTTTAAATAATGATCTCTCGGAAATATATTTCTCTGCACTTAAAGAGAATGCTTCAATTAAAGACGGAGCAATATTAATCCAGTTAGATCGGGGTATTCCAATACTAAGAGGATTCAGTTATAGACTTTTTCCTCCGCTATTGAAAACTTCTCGGTTAAAAAATATGGGATCTGGGTATAATAGTTCACTTGATTTTTCTGTTGTTAAAAGAGTAATATGTGTTTATTTTATTAATAAAAATGGAGTGAAAAAATTTACTAAGGGAAAAGAAAAAGCATTGTTTAAACTAAAGGCTAATAAATTTGCATAAGTTCAAACACATAATGGAAAATCCAGGCAATAAGTAAATGCAGGTTTTAAGGAAGTTTTACGGAGTCAAAGGCTCTTGGAGTTTCTATGACTGGTCAGTTAGAATGGCATATATGGTCACTGATAAAGCCAAATGGCGCGCCAAAGTGGTGACCTTCTTTGATAGATACGGTTTAGAAGCTACAGAAGAGGCCTTCTCAGTAAAGAAGTCCTCTATCTACAAGTGGAAGAAACTCCTAAAAGACAACCGAGGCAGATTAGAGGTATTAAACGATGAATCCAAGGTTCCAAAGAACAAAAGAAAACTTGACTGGGACCCAAGAATAGTTAATTTCATCAAGGATTTAAGGGAACAATATCCCAGATTAGGTAAAGACAAGATTAAACCCTTTTTAGAGGAATTCTGCCAAGAAAATAACCTTAAAACCGTATCAGAATCTACTATTGGCAGGATTATCACCAACAAGAAATTCTTCTTCCATCCAAAAAAGATCACCCACTTTGGCAAAATAGTTAAAACTGAATACAGAAAGAAACTAAGAAGAAAGGGATACCAACCGGCATATCCCGGAGACCTTTTGCAGATAGATTCCATTACCAGGTTTAAAGACGGATTAAAAAGGTATTTTCTCACTGCCATTGACTACAAGGGAGAGTTTTCCTTTGCCTATAGCTATTCTAACCTGTCTTCCAAGTCGGCTCAGGACTTCTTCTTGAAATTAGAATCAGTTGCTCCTTTTAAGATTAAAACTGTTCAGACTGACAATGGCTTAGAATTTGAGAAATACTTCCGAGACCACCTTGAAAAGAGAGGAATAACTCACTTCTGGAACTATCCCAAACATCCCCAATTAAATGCCAAGATAGAAAGATTCAACCGAACCTTACAGGAAGAATTCCTTGATTACCATATGCATCTGTTTTATGATTTAAATGAACTTAATCAAAAACTAATGGGTTGGCTTCTTTTCTACAATACCAGAAGACCTCACCATACCTTAAACAATATTCCACCCCTAAAATACATAATTAATACCTTTGGATTTTCCAATATGTTATGGACTTATACATAAATTTGACAAATATGCAAAATAAGTATGTTCTATTATTAGTAATTTAATAAAGAGGTGATTCTATGAAAGGTAATGCAGAAAAATTTGACACGGAATTGTACAGGGGCACACATAGGTACTATGCAAAACATCGGCCGAGCATTCCAGGAAAAGTAATTGACATAATCGTTAAGCACTTTGAGATTAAGCCAAGCGATAGAATTTTAGACATTGGTTGTGGCACCGGCCAAGTAGCTATTGCTATGGAAGGTAAATGCCGCGAGATGGTATGCATAGACCCTGATCCAGAAATGCTAAAATGGGCTAAAAAAGCAACTAAAAATTCCGAAATAAAGCTAGCTTGGATTAATTGCAGGGCCGAAGATTTAGGGGAAATCAAAAAAAATCTAGCTACTTTTAAGGTTGCCACGATTTGTAGAGGATTCCATTGGCTGAATCAAAAACAAGTGCTAAATGATCTTGGTGATTTGGTTGACGAAGATGGCGGCGTAGCAGTATTTAGTGATAGAAGCCTTTGGACAGGTCAGGAAGAATGGCAACAGGCAATAAAAAAACTTGTCCAGAAATATTTAGGTGAAGAAAGGCGCGCTGGAAAAGGCAAATTTAAAGAATCAGACGAGCTATGGGACAGTATAATCGCTCGTTCGGTATTCAGGTTTATTAAGATACATGATGTGTTAATTGTAAGGAGTTGGGACATAGAGAGTATTATCGGTTATCTCTTCTCTACTTCCTTCGCTACACCATATCTTTTTGGCAACCAATTGCATGCCTTTAAGAAAGATATGGAGGAGACGCTTCGCAGTATAAATCCAGGAGGAGTGTTTCAAGAAAATGCAGTTTGGACGATGATTTTAGGATCAAAAAAACCTCATTAATAATTAACAA
>Ga0210011_1002690_pt1 | contig 14418 bp, 18 predicted proteins | sample CryGeymeta201502_FD_183972 | JGI IMG/M metagenome (GOLD analysis project Ga0210011, IMG submission 183972) | Groundwater microbial communities from Crystal Geyser aquifers in Utah, USA - Crystal Geyser metaG 2015-02 (SPAdes) (version 2) | ecosystem: Environmental > Aquatic > Deep subsurface >...
AATAAATATCTCTAAATATCAATGTATTAAGGTTTTTGATCGATTCAAAAAATAGATAATTTGTGTTTTATTGAGTTTGACAGGGATTATTTAGAGCATGTTTGTTTGGCAAGCGGCCAAAGATGGGTATAGCTTGAGTTGAGTTTATTTATGAACGATGAGAATAATGAAATTATAATTTTGGATGAAATCAAAAGACTTCAACAAAAATATAAAATTAAGCAAGACTTTGATCTTAATGAATGGTTTCAACATATTTTGGGTTGGATAGAAATATACAAAGAAGAAGATAAGGCATTACTGAAGGCCCCTCGTGAAAAAAAATGCCTCCACGATTTAATTAGAAAAGCTAATATTTTTAATGATGAACTGCAGGCCGCTCATGCACTTAGTATAGAAATATTTCCCCGTAGTGAACAGCCATTTTGTGAAAATCAAACAAAAGCTACTCATGACATATTGGCATGCCCGGTGTGTTCTAAATCAAGAAACTCTGATTATGATTTAGATGCCATGCAAACTTTTATAAAAAAATTTATTTCTGACACAAAAATTAAAGAGTCCTCCATTCCTATAATTGGAAAAGGTCGCCCCACTAAAAAAATAATATACAGATTAATTGCCTTGCTTGGAAGAATGTACCAAGAAATAACAGGTGAGAAAATTTTATGCTATTGGGAAAATTACACAGAGCAATATATAGGAAATTTTGATGTTTTTATACGAGATATTTTAGGTGCATTAGAAATACTTGATTCCTCCCTTCCTGTCGATATTGACCTATATAAAATGAAGCCTAATACATTATCGGATTATATCAAAAGATATATATATGAAATATACCCTAAGTGGCTACATAAAAATCAATAACCCATCGGATTTTCATACCTTTTACGCGCCATAAATGGATCTGAGATTATGACACTGTACTTTAATAAACTACAGAGGTTATATCATGATTCAATTACCATCAACCGGTTTTCTTAGGCTTCCTCAAATCATTGGAGATAAAAAAACCGTTCCACCAACTCCAGCAATATATCCGGTTAGCAAATCTCAACTTTGGAAGCTTGTAAAAGAAGGCAAATTCCCTGATCCAGTTAAACTTGGGCCAAGAATAACAGCCTGGCGGGTAGAAGATATTCGTCAATTCATTAAAAAGGATTCTTTTGGTTATCAATCAACACAAGGAAGTATATGCAAAGCCAAAATAAAGAACTAACCCTCTTTTTATTTTTTATACGCCTGATTGAACGAAGTAAAAAGTACGGAATGGGGCAGGCTTATATCCAAAGCCAATTAGAAGAGGTCTGGCACCAATTAAAACTACATTACAAGAAAGTGTATAAGGATTTACATCATGAACTTTAATCAAATAATTACTCAATTCCAAGATGAGATGATATCTCAAGGGATATCACCCCCAGATCAAATATTTGCAGATGCGCAATTGCATCGCTTTCACATTGAGGGAGATAAATCTGGAACTAAAAATGGATGGTATATATTGCATCTTGATGGCGTACCATGCGGAATATATGGTAGTTGGAAAAAAGGAATCCATCTAAAATGGAGCGCCAAAAAGCAAGATCACATGACCGCGTCTGAATGCAGTCGCCAAATAGAGCTCATAAAAGAAGCTTGTAAGATGCGTAATGCGATAAAAGCCAAGGAACAGCAAGAAGCCGCCTTACGTGCTAAGCATTTATGGAAAAATTATCCTGAAGCCAATCCTAACCATCTATACATAATCAAAAAACGCATATTACCATTTCATGCCCGTCAGCAGGACAAAGAAATTGTTTTACCCATTATCGATATTGACGGTAAAATATGGAGCTTACAGTATATCAATGAATCTGGAGACAAACGCTTTTTATTGCATGGTGCAATAAAAGGACATTTCATACCTATCCAGAGCCAACCATCCAATAATCAAAAAATATTAATTTGCGAAGGATTTGCCACTGGCGCAACATTGGCTGAAAAGCATCCGACATATTGTGTGACTGCAGCTTGTAATGCTGGAAATTTAAAATCAGTAGCTACATCTATTCGTACTTGTTTACCTACTGCGGAGTTGATTATATGTGTTGATGACGATCGATTAACCCCAAACAATCCTGGCTTAACAAAAGGACGAGAAGCGGCAATTGCTGCGGGAGCATTATTTAGCAAACCGATATGGCCCGATTGTGCGCCAACATCACTGAAAGATTTTAATGATTTGAGTTGCTGGCTTGCTGAGCAAGAGGTGCAGCATGTCTAACTTAGAAGAAGAAATATTTGAGGGAACGGAAGGAACCGAGGGAACTATCAATACCGACGTGAAGTATAACGGTCCCTCTAAAGAAGTGACAAAGGGAACTGAGGGAACTATCGGTTTTGAATTAGAAGCCATTTCCCCATCTGAGTCGCCCCCAGATAAACTCGTAGAGCCAGAAATACAGCGTCCTACTTACAAAGTGTATGATGACTGGTTCAAAATTGGAGAGTCAAATAAGAACCCAGGCCTTTATTGGCATGGTTACAAAATAAGCGCTGGGCAACAATATCCTGTGGATTTATGGATTTGTTCACCTATTCATGCTGAGGCAACAACCGCGAATGAGCGCGGAGAATCATTTGGATTATTATTAAGATTTATCAACACATACGGGCAGTGGCGTGAATGGTCGATGCCAATGTGGCTTTTAAAAGGCAGTGGTGAAGAAATGCGTCATGAGTTATTGGATTTAGGTGTAAAAATGAATCTTAGTGCAAAAATGCACTTAAGTGCATGGCTAATGGAACAAAAACCAACTCGTCGTATAATCGCTGCAACCAGAACTGGATGGAATTCGGATGGTACAGTCTTTGTGATGCCCAATAAAACCATTGGCGGTAATAATGCAGTACGCTTCCAATCTGAATTTGTCATACAAAACAATTTCGTTGAAAAAGACACACTTGAAAGTTGGCGTGATACCGTCGCATCAAAATGCACGGGAAACCCAGTATTGTTATTTTCGCTTTCAACCGCGTTTGCTGCTTCCTTATTACTAAAAGCAAAGCAACAGCACTCTGGCGGCGGCGCAGGTGTTCATATCATGGGTAAATCCAGCCGCGGAAAAACAACCGCCCTACAAGTTGCGGCAAGTGTCTGGGGTGACCCAACCTATGTGCGCACTTGGCGTGCTACTGCTAATGGGTTGGAGGCGATAAGCGTCACCTTAAATGACTGTTTACTTATTTTAGATGAGATAGGCCAAAGTGATCCACGCGAGATAGGAACGACCGTTTATGCCGTAGCAAATGGGCATGGCAAACAGCGTGCAAAACGTAACGGAGGAGCGCAAGAATCCTCAAATTGGAGGACAATTGTATTATCTAGTGGAGAAAGTACCTTATCAGCACATATGCAAGAATCTGGGAAAAAAGCTAAAGCAGGCCAAGAGGTGCGTCTCTTAAGCATTCCAGTTACAGATCGTGCTTATGGCGTATTCGACAATCTGCACGGTTTTATTGATGGTCGAGCTTTTGCTGATTATTTAAAACAATCAACCAGTTCTTGTTATGGTGTTGCTGGCCCCGAATTCATTAAAAAGTTACTGGATGATAAAGATTGTTTGCCAGATCTCTATGCAAGGGTGTGCAATCGTTCTGAGTTTAAATCACCTGATGGTGTTGAAAGTCGTGCTGCGAGTATATTTGCATTAATAGCCGTAGCTGGTGAAAAAGCGACTGAGTATGGCCTAACAAGTTGGCAGGAAGGTGATGCGTTAAAAGCTATCATTGAATGTTTTAAAATATGGCTTGGGTTTCGTGGTAAAGGTGAAACTGAAACGCGACAGATACTTGAAGGTGTACACCAATTCATTGAACGTCATGGTGATAGTCGATTTTCTGAATTGGGAAAAGAGCGTGTTGGGTATGCTGGTGATAATCTGGATCAAAGGCCTGTCGTCAGAGATCGCGCAGGATATTGGAGAGATAAGGAACAAGGACGAGTTTTTATGTTTAATTCGTCTGCCTTGCAAGAAGCTGCACTTGGATATGATTTATCATTCATTTTGCGTGCTTTAAAGGATGCTGGATGGATTGCAGATCATGATCACGGTAAACACTCCAAAAAAATAAGGGTTAATGGACACCCTTCTTCGCTTTACTGGATATTGCCAGTCAATATAGGCGTTTAATCATGGGCCTTCGTGAACTATTGGATTGTCTGGAAAGTAAGCCTGTACCCTTTGTTCCCTCTGAGCCAACATGTCAGGGTACCGCTACAAGTCAATACTATCAAAGAGGTTCTCTGTGTTCCCTTAGTTCCCCTGAAATATCCAATCCACAGGCTAATGGTGGCCCTGATCTGAAAAAATCCAGAAATATTAACGCAATAAAAACCCTGTATGAGTGTGGTTATCGCCCACCATTTTGTGCCTGTGGCTTTTATAAGTTTCCAGGCTAATCTAAGGAGAAACATCGTGAGTAAAAAGCATAAAGACAAGTCAACACTAGAACAAGTTAAAAAGGATAGGGCTGAAGAGATAAAAAAATCTGCAACTACGGAGCTGTACCTACATTGCCGCGGCCACGCCACAATAGCACTTAGTAAATTACATGGTAGTGGATTTGATGGTGTTGCTGCATTTGAGCGACTATCTAAAAGCGTAGATCGAGTGCTTAATAACGATATGAATGAAATCGAAGCTATGCTTATGACGCAAGCTAAAAGCCTTGAGTATGTGTTTTATGATGCGTTAACTAAACTACCCAATTCCGGCATAGAGCATGCAGAAGTATTTGCAAATATAGCCCTAAAGGCTCAAGCTGGTTGTAGAAAAACGTTAATGGCATTGGCCGAACTAAAACATCCCCGTCGCACAACATTTATTAAACAGCAGAATAACCATGCCGTTAACCAACAAGTTAACAATGGTGTAAAATCTGAATCTGAAAATAATAAAAAAATTGCAAACGAACTGGTATCGGAGGTGCATCTTGAGAAAATGGACAGCAGAGGAACGCTTGATACAGTCCCAATTAACACACCAGCAGAAACCGTGGAAATATGCAACGGGTCCTCAAACACCTGAAGGTAAAGCGGCCTCTGCTAAAAATAGCTTAAAGCACGGTGCACGATCCTTTGAAATACGTGAGATGGCACGACAGGTTACTGAATTGAGAAGAGAGTTAAATCAGATTATAGACAACCTATAAAAAGAAGTGACCAATTGCTAATGGGTAGAAGTCTATGTTAATCAAGCAGTTGCTATGCCCACTTTATAACCAAGAAGCCTTGTTTGCGATCTCATTCAAAATCTATTATCATCACACTCAGTTGGTATTGCTTGTAAAAAAGTAGCATCAACCGAACCAAGGATTATTGAGATACAAGCGATGTAACTATTCGTGCGTGGCCTCAGTAACGGAGTTAAGTGTGTAATAGACAACATATCCAGTTGCTTTATTACATTATTAAATATAATGGAGTTATTTATGAAAACAGCTACTAAAACAAAAACACTGACTATTTCTAAAATTGCTGGCGTTACCAAAGTAGCGTTAAAAGCATCGTTAGTTACTGTTTTACCTTAGTTTTTTAGGTCTTGGCTGTAATTCACGCAGAATCAATTAACGTTAGTTATGACATTTTGAATGTTGTTATTGCCAAGACCCTTTCACCACCAACCAATGGTCTTCTATGGAACAGATAAAGTTAAATGATAACTTATATATTCAATCGCACGAAAACGAGCTAGTTCTTCATCTTCCTGACGATCTATCATTAAAAATTGAAGAAAAAGACCTTCTAATCGATCTTCTTTATGAAATTAAAAAATCGGGTGCTGCGGGCCAACAAGAAATATTCAAACAGATATCAAATAATCACGATTTATCTGAAGACGAGTTTCAAGAAATTTTTCAAACACTTGTAGACAATAATATTGTTAAATTCAAAACCGAAGTTTCACATCAATTATCTGATAAAGAATTGATGAAATATGATAGGCAAATTAAAAGCTTTGCTACGTTGCAAGGCAACAATATCAATGATGCAATTCGTTTTCAAGAAAAAATTAAAAGCGCGAGTATCGGTATATTAGGCGTTGGTGGTGTTGGCTCCTATGTGGCGTATGGATTAGCGTCTATGGGCATTGGTAAGTTAACGCTTATTGATTATGATCATATTGAACTCAGTAACACATCACGACAAATGCTTTATACTGAAAGCGATATTGGTAAACAGAAACTCGACGTTGCTCAACAAAAATTAAAACTCGTGAATCCCATGACTGAAATCGTGACAATAAATAAAAGAATCACGAAATCTATCGATATAGAAGCGCACCTGAATGACATTGATATCTTGATATTATGTGCTGATACACCAAGAGGAAAAATTGTATATATTGTTGATGAGGCTTGTCAAAATAAAAAATGTCCTTTCATTTTTGGATTGCCATCATTTAATCAAATCACGTGTGGCCCTTTAATTATACCGAATAAAACAAGAAGCTATACGGAAATATTTCCAGATATAGCAGAAATAGAAAAATCGAATGTGTCTAATGACGAAAAAGAAAAAACTGATTGGATTAATGCAGGGCTAGTCGCAACTATCATTGATCCATATAACGCTATTGCAGGAAAGCTAGTGGTGCTTGAAGTTATCAAGTTTTTGACTGGATTTTCGCCATGTCAATTGATAGATCGCGTATTTAATTTTGATACGAATACATTTACTTCTAGTTTTACTGAGGTGTAACTTGCCATTATCTTCCAATCTAAATGACCTTGTTCTGAGCTTCGTTAACAGCAATAGTCCTGTTAATTTATTTAATATTCTATCCGTTATTGAGGGAACAAATAATATCGTACTCAGTGATGATTGGCATATTTTTAAAGAAAATAATGACACGATACTTTTTAATCAAATCATTGAGGAGCAAGGAAGTAGCACAACGTTGCAAAGTGCCATTAATTATCTATTAGAATCAGAGTCAATTTATTCAAATGTTTTATCAGATTATATGATAAAGCGTAAGCATTCTGGAAGTATCAAATATTCATTTATCACGCAGTATGGGTATAATTTAAAGGATTTAAAGCAGGAGAGTTGTCTTCACCGCGAGCAAGAGCAGGAAATCATAAAAATTTGTCTCCATAGAAATTACAAAAATAATATTATGTTAATTGGGGACTCAGGCGTCGGAAAGACTTTTCTTATTGCATCAATCGCTCACCTTCTTAATTTAGATATCTATTACATTGATATTAGTAGCGTATTAGCCGGTTCTAAATATCGAGGCGAATTTGAAAAAAAATTCCATGCTATTTTGAACGAGGCATTGCAACATAAAAAAATATTGTTTTTCGATGAAGCGCACACAATTTTAAACACTGGAAATTCAGATGGGGGAATATCCGGCGCGGATATATTGAAGCCTTATTTAATGAATAATAATTTGCAAATTATTGGTGCTACAACCATAGAAGAATCGAAGTTCTTTTCTCATGATAAGGCGTTTGAAAGACGATTTAATTTTGTACAGATGAAAGAGTTAACCGTAGAAAAGACAAAAGATATTGTTAAAAACAAATTTAAAGCGACGGTGGGCTGGGATCAGCAAGTTTTTGACCAGATATTTTTATATTTAGATGACAACTTTATAAATCGAAATTATCCTGATAAGGCTCTCGATTTTTTTGATTTCTATTTCGCTGGTGAAAAATTATCCTTTTTTAATATTAATGACATTAATAAAGTCTTTAATTTTTTTACACGAATGAACACAGTTGCACTTTAACCTAAAGCCAGCGAGTGATGGATGCCATTATTTTACAGATTATTAACCTACACCATTCTATTTTCAAGTATACGGATGCTGATTGGTGGCTACTCTTCGTTATATTTAATTAATCATGGTTTATCTATAGCAGATATTTCCTTTTTAAAAGCATTTCAAGGTGTTGTTATTGTACTGATCCAAATTCCTATAGGATTTCTAATTGATCACCATAAGAATCGATACCCATTTATTTTGCTGTCCATTTTTCTTGCTGCAATATGGTTGTTTTTAACAGGCGTGAGTAATACTGCCTTTGGTTTTTATACAGCAGAGTTATTTAATGGGGTATCTTTAGCCATCTTTAATGCTGTTATGTTACCCATTTTAGTAGAAACATATTCGCATGAAACAGGTAAAGATGATTATAATCATACGCTTGGTAAATTTTTTAAATATCAAAATTTACTCATGGCAATATCTGTAATACTAGGGAGTACTTTTGTAAATATTACGTCTAGATATATTTGGCTGATTTCGGCTTTATTACTGCTTGGAATAGGGCTTTTTTCAATGCTAACAAAGGATGTGAAAAAGTTTTATTTCCAAACAATTCATACCCCACAAAAAAAAGCAAAGCCACATTTTATTGACATATTCAGTCAAGTGAAATCAAATAATTTAACAATTTTATTGTTAGCTAATGTTGCACTTATCACTATATTTCAAATATTGGCCCAATTTTGGCAAATAATTATTTATCATTATTTGGGTAAAGATATATCGTATGCTTTAGTTTACGGATTGTTTTTTTCAATAATTCTAATGCTTCAAGCGCTAGGCTCATATTGGGCTGAAAAACACAATTCTTTATATCTGAGCCTTTTGTGTGTATTCCTTTTGATTGTAAGTATGGGCTATTTAACGATATATAGTGAGTCTTATTCGAGAGGAATAATTCCTATTGGTGTATTTTTAATGTCATTTGTTTTGTTCAAGTATCCATCCGTAATCGTTAGTGCATTGATTCATAAAAATATCGGTAATGAGATTAGAGCCACTTTTGACTCGATCCTAAGTACGTTATCAATGCTGGCATCAATTTTAATATTTTCCTTGGTTGGTGTTCTACTTAATAAATTTGGCAACAACGTTATTCTTTTATCATTAACAGCCTTATCCATGATTTCTTTGATTTGCATTACTTCGTATTTATTTAAAATACAGCATGAATTAAAAAACAGGGTGGAAGATGGTTCTTTATTGGACCATCCCCTCTAGCAAGCTAACTGTTTGATTATGAGGATTTATCTCTACCAAGCAGCTGTAAGGCATTACCCACATTGGATCAGAATGACCAAAATCCATGTTCGTTACCACCGGTATTTTCTGGATTTTAAATTCTTCAAAAACGTCTAAAATTGCATTTTTGTAAGCATTAAACTGACTAGATAATACATCCGGACCACCTGGTTTACTAAACAGGATTCCCACTATTTTTGCTAATATCCCTTGAGCGGCTAAATTGCGTAAAAATCTTCTTAAATATAAAGGGCACATTCCTTCTTCCGATGTTTCAAGAAAAAGGATGCTATTCTCCCATGCGTCGATAGCAGGCCAAATTTCTGTGCCATTGATCAGCTGAAGAACTTCGACGCACCCACCTAGTAAACGCCCGCGGACTACTTTTTCAGTGCAACCAGTGAACTCCCATTTTAATATAGGGTTCATTTTTCGTTGTATATTTTGGTTGGATTGCTCACTCCAGTCTAAATGCTCCTTGGTCCACCCCTCAAGTGAGACAGGTATTGTTCCTACGGGCTCAGTGGTGAATAAGCTGTTCTTAATCGCATTTACTGTGTAATCATGCATTTTTACATTTTCAGAAAATCCTGTCATAACTGAAGTCCCATAAAATGAGGCAAGGCCAGCTTTCATGCACATAAAATGCATAATCGTGCTGTCAGAGTAACCTAAAACAACCTTAGGGTTTTGACGAATAATCTCGAAGTTAATGTAAGGTAATAATCTTATAGAATCATCTCCACCAATGCTTGAGAAGATTCCTTTAATCGTTGGATCGAGAAACGCTTGCATAAGATCGTCTGCACGAGCTTTAGGGTTATGATAAATCCAATCTGGATCGGCTAGGGCATGGGGTGTTTCAATAACTTCCAGTCCAAAAATAGATTCCAGTCGTTGTTTTCCTATTTGATAACGATAAGGAAATGCGCCAGGGCCACCCCAGGAGGTACTAATGACAGTGATCTTATCTCCACGGTTAAGTTTTTTTGGAAGCATTAATTTATTCATGCAGTGTCCTTTCAGGCTTCATATTGATTTGGTACTAATTATGATAAGTAGTTTACTTATAATTCTATGAATTATCTTGTTTTGTAGGAGTAACAATCAATTTGGTTATCCCTAGATGACATATTAAAATTTAAAAGCATAATTCATTGATTAACAGCATGTCCCAGACAGGACAGCATGTCCCAGACAGGACTCAAACCTGCGACCTACCCTTATGAGGGGCCAAGTGTTCCCAAGTACATGGGATGGCTCAACAGGTTGCTGAATAGCAAAGACAAACTAGACTTTAAAGTTTTGGAGTTAATTTAAGGTATCCAGAGGAGGAAAAAGCTCCCCAACTTCAATATTTAATGCAGCTGCAATACGAATTAGATTCAGAACCGCAATATTTCGCTCCCCTCTTTCAACACCACCAACGTAGGTTCTATCCAGGCCAGCCTCATCGGCAAAAGCTTCCTGCGAGAAGCCTTTCGCCTTCCGAAGCTCTCGTATTTTATTACCTAACTTGGACAAAGCTGGATCTTTTTTACGCATTAGTATAATATATGCGCTAGATGCCTATATGGCCACGGATTATAAGTATCATTTAAGAGCTCGAGCTCGACAAATAAAAACAATAAATTGTCAGGCCTTAGGCGCTAATTTGCATGTTTTTATTTGGCGAGAGTAACTATGAATTGTATAGAAAAAATATCGGAGCAATCATAATGGATAATTTGGAAGAAAAAATGTTTTATCGCTTGGTTAAAGTATCCTATGTATTACTTATTGGCATTTTAACATTAATCTCAATATCTATTAGCTCACTTGTTTTTGAGGGAGACTGGATTAAAGTAATAATGGTGCTAATTATTGGCGGCAGTTTAAGCTATCTCATTCCAACACTAATTAAACAATTACTGCTTTATATTGTATATGGAAGAGACATTGTCTATTACCGGCAATCTATTGCCGCAATAAAATGGCTGAGAAGTAAAGCTTTTCGTGTCTTAGAAGTTTATCCTAAAATTAGTTACTTATCGGGGATTTGTGTCCTTTCTGCGCTCGCTTTTTATTTTCAAACAGATTTATCTTTTTCATTGGTTGGCATATGGTTCTTCGGCTATCCATTAATTAAGCTAATTTTATTGTGTAAAAATGCATTTATAGATAAAAATTATGTCAGTCAAGATAAACTTGATAATCTTTGCACAAATATAGTTTCGTTTGCAATTTCATCTTTCCTTGTCTCACTTTACACAACTTGGAAAGATCCTGACCTTCATTATATTTTTGAAATTATGTTAAAGTGTACTTGGAATTTTATCTGCATATCTTATGGGATTTATATCATTTGGCTAACTAAAAAAAGCTTGATAAATAAAGACCGCCAGGCATTTAATGACTTATGTTTAAACTTAATAGCGATAGCATTAGGGGTAATTCTTTTTTATTTATATGAAGTGATTAAAAACACAAACTTCCATTTGTGGCATTTTAAGTCTCTTACTCGAATGAAATAATGAATGATTAACTAACAATCATGATTCCTGCTTATTGTGCTACAATAAATACAAAAGTGGAGATCTAAATGTTGATGACAAATATAACCTGTTTTGATGTAGCCGATTTTTTCCTAAATCGAGCTGCAAAAGAGGAAGATGGTGGAGAGATTATTTCTAATCTCAAATTACAGAAGCTCGTATATTACGCACAAGGGTTCCATCTGGCGATGTTTGAGGCCCCGTTCTTTAATGAATCTCTTGAAGCATGGACTCATGGGCCTGTTATCCCTGATCTTTATCATGATAAAAAACAATTTGGGGATAATGGTATTCCTTTCAACCCAGAATTTGACGCCAGTATATTTACACAAAAACAACGCGATTTACTTAATGAAATTTATGAAGTATTTGGACAATTTTCTGCTTGGAAACTTCGGGAATTAACTCACCAGGAATCTCCATGGTTGAAAAATAAAAAACATAAAGGACTTATTCCTCAGGCAGATCTCATTGAGTATTTCAAAACACAACTAAATTAATATTGCGCATATGAATATGGCCATAAGAAAACCAAAGGCAGGGCAAGGAAAAAATATTTCAGTAACTTCTGAAACGATAGAATCAACAAATGATAAGACCCCAGTATTTTGTTTGGAACATCTTCAACCCCAATACTGCCTATCCAAATGTCAAAAAGATGAAAAAGCTGCGTTTGCAGACGCACTATTTAAAAGAAGCAAACTGTCTTGGGGGCAAATCATTCAGGCTGATAGACACGGACTAGGATGTGAAACTATTAAACGTGATGCAATACAAGCAGCAATACCATCACACTTAACCGAAGATGTGCGGTTCATAGCTCTTCGATTCAAGAATAAAGCTCCCATGGTCGGATATAAAGAAGGGCGAATATTCCATATTCTTTGGATCGATCGATCTTTTACGTTATATAAACACTAAATACCCCCGTTTAATTGCTCCTTTTTATTGTATTTTAAATCTCCAGAGAATCTTACATAGGGGCAACTATGGGGGCAACAAAAATTTAAGGATTTTAAATTAATTTTAAAAACAACAGGTTACACTAGCAATTAGATAGCCGCCGCCTCCACCAATTATTTAAATCATCACTGACCACCAAAGACCATCATAAACCCTTGTAAATCAACGTGTTAAAGGCGACTGCCTCGCTAATTAAGTTGTCTTTCGTGGTTTCCTGTTGGCTCAATAATCACCCAAAATATGCCCAAAATCTTGGGGAAAGTACCCAATATCTGCCCCAAAAATCTAGCCTCGTTCCCTGCCTAAATACGTAGAGGTCAAATCAACCTCTTGACCCGTAATCGTAGCACCTAAGAAGTCAAGCATCAGCATCTCGACCATGCTTTTGACGTCTTCCGTGGTCCGACCGAGAGTACCGTCAAGCATATCCAACCTTATTTTCTCACCGGCATATTGATACTGACCAACCGTAGCTTTTTCGTGCATTCTGTTGTTTGAAAGCACTCAGTTAGGACTGCTACAAGCCCAATAACTTAAATATTTCTTTGTTCACTCTATCTAATTCATTATTAAGCTTTTTTCTATCATAAAAATTATCCCTCCAAATGTTAAAATCAGAAAAGCTTCCATTTCCTGCAAAGCACTTTCTAAAAGAATCACGAATATAATTAAAAGTCTCAACTTCTGTAGCATTACTATCATTAATTTTACTTAATATGCTTTGAGCTAAAGGAAGCCAATTTAACTCGTTCTCATCCATTAAGATCTGGTGCAATCTCAGAAAAAGTTTTTTTAATTTCGCTATTTTTTTAAAAGTATCCATTAACGAGGCCCATTAATAGGTACTTCATTTAAAACTTCAGCCTTCCTTAACTCCCAAGGCTTACGAATATAAATTTGCATTATATCTTGCCCGCCAAGATGCAAACCTGCTTGATAGCCAACAGGACCTTCATATATAACAGCGCCTTTAGGTATTCTTAAATTGTAATATGCATCAATTGGCGATTTACCTAGGATATTTCCTACCTCATCTTGCCAAATAGGCTTTATAGCTAGATCTATCCTTGCATGCGGTAAAGTATTAGTTGGCTCAGAAGTAAACCATTGCCCCCATGCATTTCTGCCACCACCAGATTGTCCAACTCTTGATAATATTAAATCACTATTTAGTTTTCTTTTGTTATATTTTCCACCCGAAAAATTAAGAGCAGGCCCAATGGCACTAAGTTAAGGAAAAATTGTTATTTAAACATATAGTTACTTGATGAACGCATCACCTTCGCAGATAATATTGTTCTCAAAAAAAATAATAAATGCAAAAGGATCCGCGTTGTGACTATTAATAACAGTTTTTTAAGTAAAAATCATCAGTTAACGGTTATTTCTGATCTAAAAAGCAGTCATAACTTACCCTTTAACGAAGTCCTTCCAAAAGAAAAAATTGCTCAATACCTGAAGGTCGACGGCTCGCGAGAGCGATATTTCTCACCAGAAGTAACTTTATGGGCATTTTTATCACAAGTGATGGATGACGATCAATCACAACAAGCGGCCGTATCTCGCGTGATTGCTGCCGCCATTTCAGAAGAAAAAGATCCTCCGTCAGCAAACACTTCCGCTTATAGCCAAGCACGCTCTCGACTATCAGAAAGTGGTTTGTCTAAATTAACACGCGATACTGCACAGCAAATGGAACAGGATATACCATCAGATTGGCTATGGCCAGCAATTCTAATTTTGAATTTATCGCTTCGAACTCTGGCATTTAAACAAAAAATTCAATAGGCTACTCACACGCACAGGAGCAACTTGGATTTAAGGATGTCGGGACAGGTAACAAACCATCT
>Ga0210011_1002691_pt1 | contig 14417 bp, 19 predicted proteins | sample CryGeymeta201502_FD_183972 | JGI IMG/M metagenome (GOLD analysis project Ga0210011, IMG submission 183972) | Groundwater microbial communities from Crystal Geyser aquifers in Utah, USA - Crystal Geyser metaG 2015-02 (SPAdes) (version 2) | ecosystem: Environmental > Aquatic > Deep subsurface >...
GCAGCGAATTCCATCAGGGCCAGAAGCAACCTAAGCTTCAACTAAAGGCCGGATATATGTATGCAACTTTCCTTAACTTGCCAATCAAACTTTTCCTTGCAACGCGGGACGGACCATATATGTCCCCGATTTCAAAGAAGCTGCAGGCGGTCGGGTGCAGCGCCTTGTTCGACGGCTGTTGGTCACTTTAAGTCGTGCCTGCTGTTCAAAATGACGTTAAGCACGCGCTCCGCCTTTTGCTTGACGTATTCATTATCGCCATTTCTTGTTAAACCCTGCAAATCTTTAATGAGAGGCTTGTCTGCAACTTTAATCATCAAGCGAGCAAGTTCTCTCAATTCTTCCCGTTGGCCTTTATATTGACACATAGCGACTACCAATTGACGAAGGCGTACTATCTGTTTCTCATTGAGCGGCAAGACTTTGAGTTTGTGAAAACACCGCTGCTTTGCATAACCACATCGGAAGGCAAGAACATCTATCTCTAAAAAGTCCAAGATTGAATTAATCGCTTCCAGTTTGCCTTCCAAAAAATCCTTGAACGGTAACTCATCAAAAAGAATGCTCAAGAACTCATCGCGCCTGTCAGATTGTGGACGTGCCGCTTTGTAGGCGACGCCATTTGCTTCCCAAACTATCTCCATCCGGTAGTCAGGGCCGATGCCGTGTTTGCGTAACTCAGCCGTCCTCATGCTGTTCCAAACTTCCGTGAATTCTTGATGTGTTTCACGAATTCTTTCCATCAAGTCACGGTATCGCTTCTTGCCGCTCATTTGTTGCAGTTTACGCCAAGCCGTGCAGCCGTCGAACGTTTTCCAAAAAGCGCGACGGCAAGGCTGTCCAAGGAGCGTAGCGACTGATGTTGCTTGGTCTTGTTAAGCATTTTCTGGCTCCATTGGTTCGCGTTGCCATGGGTCATTTTCACTGTCACGCCATGCCAGCCAGCCTCTTGGTAGTGATGCAAATTCCTTAATAAATGGATGTCTTTCGTATATGCAGCCAAAGCACACAATTGCCATTTGATCGGTTTCTTGGGCGTAACCGCAAAGGAATTGCCAATCGCCATCATGATCGTGCGCGATAGTTAAGATTGGGAAACCTTCATGTACAATATTTTTTGTCGAGTACGTAACGTGGTCAATCGATTCATCAAAGGGCCAGTCATCTTCACTAAAATTATGTTTATGATCCATCATTCGACCTGATGCCTAACGGCCAAGCTCATTTGCGCGAATGCAGCGCAGCGGAATGAGCGTCAAATGGAGTGCAGTGTGTGTGCCCGGCATGGGCATGATCTTATGAGGTGAAAGTCCTCTGTACATATTCCGGAGGTTATCTGTATTGATAACTTTTAAAAGTACTAGCCGACGGCAAGGGTGTAAGGGCGACCGAGCATCTGAAAGAAGCCCGAGTGCAAACCTGCGAGCTGAAAAGACGGGCAGACAAAAAGCGAAGCGTTTGAACAGCGTTCGCTGACCCCGAAGGGGTGAGCCACTTGTGGCGAATAAATCGCATATAAGGCCGAACCCCTGGGTGAGTCAGCACAACATGACGAAGCCCGACCAGAGAACATGGGGGATGGTAAATGCGGCAGTTGTGTAGGGAAGGATCATGCTCTTACCCGGGGAAGCCTGCCAGCCTAAGTCTCGTAATGGAGGCGGTGGAACAGAGCCTGCGAGGGTGCGCGTTAACATGGCAGGTGTCAGCCGAGGACGAGAACCTGAGGGTTACCTTGGGGAAAGGTCTGAGGACAGTGTGGTATGGAGGTTGCTGTGAGCTCTGATTATTCGAAAACCCCGTCTGGGGAACTGGATAACAGGCGCGTCATTGAAGAATCTCCTGCCGATTTTGCATCGGTGGAACACATCGTAGCTTATGCGAGTGTAACTGAAGCATGGAAGAAGGTCAGAGCCAACAAAGGATCGCCCGGTGTTGATGGAATCAGCATTGAAGCGTTTCCAGAGTGGTGCAAACCTAGATGGAAGCTCTTCAAGGAGCAGTGGCTGATGGGCTCTTATCAGCCATCACCAGCACTCCGTGTGGAGATTCCGAAAGAGAGCGGGGGAGTGCGCTTTCTTGGTATTCCCTGTGTTATGGATCGGGTACTGATGCAAGCGATTGCGAAGGTATTCGGTAATATATTTGATCCAACTTTTTCTGATTGCAGCTATGGTTACAGGCCGAAACGATCTGTCCAGCACGCAGCCAGACAAGCGCAAGCTTATTATCAGCAGGGCTATGTATTTCAGGTCGATATTGATCTGGAGAAGTTCTTCGACACAGTGAATCATGATGTGCTTATGTCATTGGTCTCCAAACGTGTGAAGAATAAGGGTCTGTTGAAACTGCTTGGCCGTTTTCTGCGGGCTGGGGTGGTAGTGGATGGTCGCTTGCAGCCAACGAGAAAAGGTGTGCCGCAAGGCAGCCCTGTCTCACCGATATTGAGTAATATCCTGCTGGATGTACTTGATAAGGAGCTGGAGTTTCGCGGGCATAAGTTTGTTCGATATGCAGATGACTTGGCGATATTCGTGAAATCGGAACGTGCAGGCGAAAGAGTGCTTGCAAGTGTAAGCCAATTTCTTGAGCGAAAACTCAAGGTGAAGGTGAACAAAGGGAAAAGTAAGGTGAGCCACGTTAGAGATAGCTCAGTGCTCGGTTTCAATATTCACCACAAGAAGTTGCGAACGTTGGAGTGCAAAGTTCATGCATTCAAGCGCAAGTTGAAGCACATCACGCGCAGATGTCCGGGAATATCCATTGAATCCAGAATCATTCGGCTTAAGCACTATGTGCAAGGCCGGATGGCTCATTATGGATGCGGACTGAAGTATCATGATGCGGTGGAGTTTGATGGCTGGATCAGAAGGCGTTTGAGGATGTGTTACTGGAAACAGTGGCGCAGACCAAGAAAGCGAATCAGGGAGCTGATAAAGCTGGGAGTAAAGGTGCGAGAGGCCATATATCTGGGCTTATCGCGCAAAAGCTACTGGCGGCTATCGAAGACATTGGTGACGAATACCGGATTAAATAATAAACACTTTGAAAAGATAGGTCTCATTTCTGTGCGAACGTTATGGTGCAAGATTCATCACCCAGCCACGGCTCGGTAGACACTTGATGTGAACTCGATTTGCCCGATGAAGCATCTCTGCAAATAGCAGGTCAGGCGCCGTATACGGACCCGTATGTACGGTGCTGTGGGAGGGGGCCGCTAGAGCGGCTCCCTATCCCGATTAGGCATTTTGTTTCGCCGGATTAGCCGTACCAATGGTAGTGATTGGGCCATTGAACTCTGTAAAGACATCACCCTCAAACCCCGTGTTGAGCTTAAAGACCACTTCAGGCAGTTCTCTTGGCTTCACCGTCAATTCATACCCTGATTCATTTCTCTTTATGTGGAATTGCTGTTCACCAGCGACTTTTAGCTCAGAAACCACAATACCCATTTCACTATCTATGCCTTCTGCAGAGACGGGTGAAAGCATGAATACACATTCACCATATTCATTCCCTTCCTCATGAGAAAGAAGCATAAAGCCTGCGTGGCGCCCTTCCTTCGACCACAGAACTATTGCTTTTGGTATTTCAATCATGGTTTGCATGCCTAACGCTGAAGTGCAGCGGCGCGCAGACCGCTGCGCACAAGACTTGCCACTTGAACAGCGCAAGACAGCGGCCTGTGTGTCAGCTGCCGCGCATTGTTAAGTGTGAATTCATACCCCAACACTGAGGCTAAAACCCTCTGACGTTTTAGTAATGGAAATGTTCATATTTTTGTGCCCGTTATGAGAAAACATTAAAACTGGCCCCACATTATGTGCCTCAGTAAGGATGAAACTATCGCAGCTCACATTGTACTCGCATAAGGGAAATGCTTGATCTGGAGTATCTGTGTCAACTTTAATTACTACTGCTGCGTGGTCTCTAATAACTGAAAAATAGATAAAAACTCCTTTTGTCTCGATTGATAGAGACTGAATTGTCGAACTATTCGCCGACCCAAACTCTTCCTCAAGCTTAGAGCCAAAGAAATCTTCTACAGCCTTAAGGTTCATTGCAGACACTTAACGTCCTAGTTCAGGGGCGCGCCGCCGACAGGCGGAGCGTCCCCTGCAACGCCGGGTTGGGCATCGCCGTTAGGGGCAGTGGTTTTGCTATCCATCACCATGTGCATATCGACAAGTCGGTCAGAGAACAAGATGCCAATTCTTCCATTCTGCTGGTTCAATCCAAGGTCGCGCTTATCTGACATCATGTCGATGTTCTTCTTAACATCGGGCTTCATGCAGGACGACAAATATTCAATGAAGGCATTTACTGTTGCCACCTCTTCAGAGAGACGCTGCAACCCTACTGCATTGATTTCAACTCCCACGGTCCGCTCCCACATGCTTCGATATTCCTTGAATACCGGAACTCTTCCGTGGAAGTAGACGTCATTGAACCGGAGTTTTTCGAGAACAACATTCCCATGCAGCAAATCGTTCCGTTCATTGACAAGGGTGTGATAGGACTTACATGCTGGCGAGGAGTAGTCCACAGGGTTTGCAAAACCAACGCAAGTCATATGCAGTGATTTCACGCGGACATCGATTGGTTGTCGAATTGTGTTTTCTCGTAGTCGGTCGTCGCTCTTGAGTTCTGGGCGCATTAGTGCGAACAACAAAAAATTGACATACGCCTCGGCCATCACTGGCAGCATGGAGCGAATGCCAAAGCAAAGACCAAGCCCCTTGCTATATCTGCCGAGAATTTCTCCCCATCTGTCTTGCTGAATGTCATCGACCTCGGTGATGTCGGGGATCGCTTGTGTTTCTGGCTGAAGGTCCAAGGCGTGAACCTCGGATAGCATCTTCTCGACCGCGCGTCGCAACCGCTGATAGGGATTCACGAACTCCGTCCACTTTTCGAGCGACTTTCGAACCTCAGCGATTTTCTGTCCGTAGTTTGCAAAATCCGCCTTAACTTGCGCGGCAAAGATTTCGCTGTCGGCATCATGACTAGGGGTGAGATAATTATACGGGATAAGATGAGATAAACTAAAATCGGGCGGGATAAAAAACGCCCAAGCTGAGATGGTCGTAAGGCTAAAATGAAATAGCGTTACAAATACGGCGGCGAATTGTAAGTGGTAAAATCAGGGGCGTTACAATACCCATTAGAACAGATCCTGCTGATTCTCATTAACCCGTCCGCGCTTCTGAATTTCACGAATCCAGCGATCTGATAGTCCATGCTTGCGCCCGAGAACGAACTGACTCTCATCAGTTGAGCAGATCAAACGGTTGCGCCATGAAGTCCAGAACGCGTCGCATTTGGGAATGTCAACGTGAGCCCCGTCGAAGTTCTCTGCAAGGCATTGCGCATCATCACGCCCGATTGCATCTACAACCAGATGCATAACCCTTGACCATTGATCCAGGTTGTCGTTCCAGCGATGCAGATAGACGCGGCCGAATCCGACTGCATGGCCGAGCTTTAGCGCCTTATAGGTGCCGACCAGCTCGGCGATCTCTGGCAGATCGCCCGGGAGATCATCCGCCTGAACATGCTTGGCGATCTCAATAATCTGATCGTCTGTCAGATGCACCTGGCACGCTCCAGCCATTTCTTGAGGCATTCGATGATGTGCGACTTCTGAGCTGCTGTGCAGAATTTAAGATCGTCGCAATCTGTAAGGGCTTTCACCTCTGAGCGCAGGCCTCTGGCTGAAGCCTCAGCGATCAGGCCGGCATCCTTCAACTGATACCATAGCGACCAGATTTTCCGATCCTTCGGATCATCGTTTGTGCGTTTACGCTTTGGCTTCTGATTCCAGCCCAGTGAACGGAAGTGCGCCAGCATCTTGAATCTTCCCTGGAATCTTCCCTGGCTGTCCAGATCGGCGGCGGAGCGGACGCGGCAGATCGTCCAGAGCACGTCCTCGTAGGTGTCCCGATCCAGCCCCAGGGCCTTGGCGGCCATGTGGATCTTCGCCAGCTCGGCGCGGCGGTGGTCTTCGGCGGTGCGTTTAACTCGCGGCACAATGCACCTCCCCTGATTCGGCTTTCATATCCAGATTGATATTCACGGCGGCCGCGCACGGCAGGCAGTGGTTGATACCCATCCAGGCGGTATAGATCCGCATACGCATGATCTCGGCTGCATGCGACTGGCTGATGCCGGTCTCGACGGCCAGCTCATCGGCTGCCTGCTCAATGGCCGCATCGGTAGCGCCAGCCAGTCTTGTCACAAAATCATCGTTCATGTCATACCTCCAAAACCTTGCCGGGTTGTTTAGGCGGCCCGGCCCGCCAGCGGATCAGCAACAGAGTGAATCGCCTCCGCCTGCCGGGCGTTCGGTGGTCAACACAAAACCACCTCGGCCACCTCCCGGCTGGGCCTTTGAATCAGTCATCACACCAACCTTGTGCATTCTCAATTCGCTCAAGGCGACGGATTTGAGCACCGATCATTTTTGTCAGAGTGCTGCGCGGCTGGTCGCTGGATTCTTCCTGGCGCAAAGCCGATGGCAGCTTCCAGCCTGTCGGCGAGGATGGAGATCAGCGATTCCAGATTCTCCGGCTTCACCATACTCAGCCCGCTGTCCATATTGTTGCACAGCAAGTCGGATAGGCCGCGAATCGCCGCCAGCGTGTTGTGCAGCTCGACGTCGGGTTTCTGTTTGGCAGCCATTTAATGCACCGCCACAGCCGCGTTCAGCGCCTTGTTGATCGATTGCGTGCTGCGCCCGGTGCGGCGGCTGATCTCCGCCTTGGTGTAGCCGCGCGAAAAAAGTGTGCGGATCTCCACAGCCTCTTCGGGTGTGAGCCGCGTGCCTTTGCGGCGATCCTTCCTGAGCTGATCCATTAAGATGCTTTTCAGGCTGCTGTTCTCGTCTTGCAGCCGGTAGATTCTGGCATCCCTCAGGATGATTTCGTCCTTGCGCTGATTCTCCAGCTGCTGCTCCATCGCGTTGAACAGGGCAATGTAGTTGATCTTCCAGGCCATCGCCTTCGGCCCGGTGAATCCCATCGCCAACAGTGCGAATCCGTCGCGCGTGATCTCGTACATCGGGCGCATTTCGCCCTTCAGATCCTTGTACTCGACGGGCTGAAAATTCAGCCGGTTGAACTCCTCCGGAATGTCCATGTTGTTGATCGACTGAAGCACATTTTTGTGCGACTTCTCGAACACGGCGGCGATATTGAGGCTGGTGGTGGTGGCATGCCCGTGCAGCAGATGCACCTCGGGCGTTGAGAGTGGTTGAATCGATTGGGTCTCGACAGACGTGTTGATGATTCTTCTGATTTGCTGAGTAATATAAGCCATCACTCCACCTCCAGTGCTGCGAAATCGAGCGTGATCTGTTTCCAGTTATTCTCGCCCTGACGCTGGTAGGCTCGGATGTAGCTCTTGCTGCCGACGGTCTGGATGGAGTCGGAGATCGCCTGCATGGCCTGATTCCATTTTGCATGATCGATATTGAGGCGTCGCAGTCCGAGGATGCGGCTTGTTGAAACCTTGCCCTCTTTGTCGACCTGAAAGGCATTGTTGACCAGGGCGCGGATCTCGGATCGAGCCCCGTCTGACCACTCGTGGATACACTCATCAATAAGGGTCTTGGCAACCTGCAGACGTTCATCAAAGGTGATGTATTCGGAGATCTGCAGCTGCAGTTTGTAGATGCCATCAAAGCTCATCAGGGTGATGTTGCCCTTCTTGCCGCCGAGCGAGACGCCATACTGCTCGGCCGACATTTCAACGAAGGCGTCGATATCGCCCATCACCCGTTTTTTCATCTCGCTCATGGCCCGCTGCATCACACCGAATGTGGTGACGGTCTCCAGTACCAGATCATTGCGTGCGATATCGATCGGCTTTACCTGCTCGACCGGCACCAGATACCCCTGACTGTTGACCATGTATCCTTCAGGAATTGTTGTTTCTATTGCCATGTTTCTCTCCTATCCCCCGGGGGATTATCTCTTGCCTTGCAATTCACCTTATCCCTGGCTGTTGTTTAGCCAGTGGCTTGTCTCTTCATCTATATATTCAGGGGCTTTGTGTTTTGCTGCATCGAACAGAATGATGGCACCCACAAAGACGAGGATTAGAAGAGCGCTAAAGTACAGGAACTCAATCAGCACCCAGATAACAGACGCACTCATGCCGCACCTCCCATCGGCCGCAGCCTGATCACCTGATTGTCGGCTGAATCGACATGCACAATAAGATCCGCGCCAAGCGGCCTGGATGCTTTAACCCGCCCGTTGATGCGGGCCGAGCATGCAGCAAAGGCGCGCGGCAGCCGCATCGCCGCCGCAATCGGCGAGCGCCGGCAGGCCGGGCATTCGCCATCGATGAGGTGGTGATCGATCAGGCCGCACAACTCGCAGCGGCCGATGGTTTCCTGCTTAAACTCGCCAGGTACATGGTCTGTTGAAGGGATATCCATGATCAAACTTTCCCGATGATTTCAGGGGTCACGATCGGCGCACCGATCTGAGCTGTTGTATTCATGGCTCTGGCCAGCAGATTGTTGATATAAAGCGGGTAGGTCATGGGGTTACCCCAGCGATCGGTAAGATTTTTCATGATCGCCTCAGAGCAATCATCACGGAAGATGTTTGCAGCCTTTTTGGTCGCCCGCCTGAATTTAAGCGCCACATATTTTTCCAGGTCAAAATGGCTGAGCGGACTGATTACAAAGCGATGGCATCGCAGGGCCACCTCACGCAGTTGCGGATTGGTATGGATATCAAACCGGCCAAGCAGCTCCGGCTGCGCCACCAGCACAATACCCAGAAGCTTTTTAAAGCCATCATCGATCTCCCATAGCCGCTTGAGCAGCTTCAGGGTGGCATCAGGGATATCATGCGTCTCTTCGATCATCAGCACATGCCTGCAACCGCCTGCAGCAGCCTCAACCAGCGTATCCCGCACCTGTCGCGCTTTTGCCTCTTTAGTGCGTTTCGGCTTGGCATGCGGAGCCAGATCAAAAATGATCGAGTCCAGCACATGCGATGCAGTGAGTTCCTTCTTGTCGATCACCTGCGGCCTGATGATGCGGATGTCTTCCACATCGCGCAGGTCGAATACCAGCTTCTGCCGGATCACGGTTTTTCCAGATCCGCACTCTCCGGAGATGGTCACAAAGCCGCCATGCCTGGCCGCATCCATCATGGCGTGATAGGCGTAGAGATGGCTTTCAGAGATATAGATATCATCAATGCTCTGGATATCGTTGTCGAACGGGTCCTTGAGCAGCCCGAAATGTTTGATTGTGGTGATGGTAAGCGATTCAGCGGTGAGCAATTCAGCCTCCTGTGTATTATCATGTTCATTGTTTTGCCCCGGATGGGTGGCCGCTCGTGCGCGATGCCCCTGCCAGTGCGGGTTGCTGCCGATAGGAACCACGTTGTTCTCCAGCTCCCAGACCGTTTTTATTTTGGCTTCCGGAACGCCCATTGCGCGCAAACCAGCCTCAACCTGCGCCGTGTAATCGGGGATTGTTCCGGGTATCCGTCCATAATTGATCGTGAGTGATAAAAGGGTTCGGCTGATGCTTGATCCATCCCCTTTGAGCACATGCTTCGCCAGCGCCGTTGTTGAAATGCCATATTCAATCATCACCCGTTGCATGCGAATGGGAGTCTTCGGATCTTTGCCTGGATCGAGCGGCTTCATATCCGCACCTCCGATAATCCGACTGATGCACGGGCGTCCGATATGGGGCTTTTCTTGTGGGTGTGCCATGTCATACCTCCTGCTCTCCTTTTTTCTTTTGATTAAACAGCTCGCAGCTGTGCGCGTTGCTCATTGCTGCGACAATCTTCAAGCCATGATTCAATCTGCTCGGCAGTCATACCGTCGCTGTAACTGGACTCAAGAGATGCGTATTCGCGACCGGTCAGCGAGCGCCCCAGGCGCTTGTTGATGGTTATGGCCGCATCAATGAAGGTCATTGGTTTGAGATCAATATTCATGGATGAAGGCAGATCCACTTCGGTACCGCGCCGTTTCATATAATCTGGATGGTTGAAATCGCGGGATGACTTGAATGCATCAACACCGGCAAACGGCTTCTCACGCCGCTTGCGGGCATTTTCGGCTTCGCGATCAGTCTCAGTGTTGTAGGCTGCGCGAGTCATTGCTTTGCTGTGCTGCATCGCTTCAGTCGCTTTGGCACTCTGATGTCCTTCACCAATCACCTGGGCCGATACAGGGAAGGCTCCCTGCATATCCGGCAGACGCTTCTCTTGACTGATCTCAATCCAGGGCTCATCCGGAGAAACGCGCATCTGAACCGTATCAATTGAGAATACATTTCTCCTAACTTCCACTTTCATGCGCGGCGCAATGCCCGAGATATCGCCCACCCGATAAATATTGCCTTCGAAGCGAATCGAATAATCGCCATGCACCTTCTGCATCCGGCTCGATTTATTGGCCAGCGCAAGCAGATCCTTGTGCGACACTGCGATCGTGCGCAGCTCTTCCGGCCTGATTATCTGCCAGAGGCCAGCGCGGGTTTGACGATGGCGGGAGTGGCGAAGCGTTGCATTGAGTTTCCGACACTCCAGAGCGGCAACCTCGTTCAGCTCTTCAAGTGATTTAGCCGGAGATATGCGTAGTCTCGATTCGATGCGCTGCTCTACCATGCGCTGAGCGCATTCTACCTGGCCGTTTGCTTTTGAGTTGCCTGCGGCGTGATCTTCTGGACGTACATCCAGGGCATCCAGAAAAGCCAGGAATCCCGAATCGCGATGTGCGCCGGTCTTGTCGATCATCAGGATTTTTGGCACGCCGTGGAATGGGTTCCCATCATCCTTTTCCCGCCATGCGTGAGCAAGGAAGTCGATAGCCATACGTGCCGATTCGCCCGGAACATAGTAATAGCGAATAAATATCAGGCCTGTGAAATGATCTGTCAGCACACATCGGATCAGCTTTGGTTTTCCAACCTCGACAAGCTTGGCCAGATTATCCGACTTGTTCTTATAATTATCGGTGGCCATGTTGTGCTCACCAAGCCCTTTCTTGTCCAGATACCACTGGATGCCGACCGAATAATCGAGCTGATGTACATGGTTCGGGTGCAGGCTGCGCAACTTGGTGTGCGGCTCTGCAGCCAGAAGAGACCGCTTATCAGCCTGCAGCCGACGAAGGTGACGATTAAGGGTGTCCGGCGTAAGCACGCCGCTGGGAATCATGTTGTTGCTTTCGGCTATTTCGATAGCCACATCCGCTGGCATGATGATACGGCCCTGATTTCGCATGCTCGTAAACATCAGTGATGCCACATTCATGAGATCGTCGTCGCTGATGCCCTCCAGGCGCAAATCGCCGCGATCAGCTCGCTTCTTTCTTCCGGAGTCGTACAGCCCAGATGTCTTGAGCTGGCGATATAGAGTGCCAACCTTAATGCCAAGCATCTCTGCCTGTGCGCTGGCGACGGTTACGCGCTCACCATGCCTGGCTGAGCGGATGGCAGCAGCAGCCTCCGAAAGTGCGCTCTCGCGGATCATTGGATATTTCCGGATTCTGATGGCATGGATGCCTGCGACACACTCGCCTGAAATTCTGCACCCGCGTTGTAGATGGCATCCATCGCTTGTGCCAGTTCGTCACGTACACAATCCAGAGCAGCCTGCAGAGCGAAGTATTCAGCCCGATCCACAGCTCCCTCACTATTGAGCTGCTGCTCCATCGCCAGTGATCTGTTTTTGAGTCTCATCAGCGGGATGAGAATCTGCGCCTTCTCACTCTCGATCTCCTGAATGAAGGCACTCACACCCTGCTCACTCACATGGCCATGTAGCCTGGCATTCTCTTCGGCCACATCGTCAATCTGCTTGTTCTTAGATTGGAGCAGCCGATCCTTCACATCGCTGTCGGCACGCGACTTCTTGAGCGCGTCTTTAAGCTCTCTGGTGGTCATGCGATCCATATCATCGAGGGTGATATCGAGGATAGAGCCGCCGTCTTCGAGCGCGTCAATTTCATCATCATCAAGTTCCATGCATGCATAGAGCTTTGTCCGTCCGAGCTTGATGAACTTGTCCGAGCGCCAGGACATTTTGCGAGCAACGCGCATCATGTCGTTCGCAGTCGATTTCGGTATGCCACGATACTCAAGGCCGGATCTGAATTCGCCGTGCGGAAGCTGCTCTTTCAGTTTGATTAGCGCCCGCCCGGTATCTATAAAACTGACAGCTGCCTGAGACTGCCCGAGAACTTGGCCAACCATGTCGCGTTCGCCCATGCCTTTTTTATCCAGGTACCACTGCACGCAGACTGAATAGTCGAGCTGGTGATAATGGTTCGGATGAAGGCTGCGGGTTTTGATGTGTGACTCTTCAGCAAGCATCGCCCGCTTATCTGCCTCAAGCCTGCGCAGATGCCGGTTCAGGGTAGATGGCTGCAGCACGCCTTTGGGAATCAGGCCGTTGCTCTCAGCGATCTCAATGGCCACATCTGCAGGCATAATGATGCGCCCCTGGTTGCGCTTGGATGTAAACATCAGAGCAGCCACTTCCATGATCTTGGCATCATCGATGCCATCCACACGCACCTCGCCACGGTCTGCGCGGCGCTTGCGGGTAGCCCCATAGAGACCGGCCTTTTTAAGCTGCCGGTAAAGGGTTGGCACAGAGACTCCGATCAGCGCTGCCTGCTCTTTTGCCACCGCCGTTTTGCCGGTAGAGGCATGGTGCAATGCAGCAGCGGCATCAGCCAGCGCAGACTGCCGAATCATGACACGATGCTCGCGTTGGCAATCGATGCCTGAAATGGTGCGCCAGCGTTGTAGGCTGCATCCATCGCCTGGGCCAGTTCATCGCGTATGGAATCCAGCGCAGCCTGCAGAGCGAAGTACTCTGCGCGATCAACTTTGTCACCCTGGGTGAATTTAGCTTCTAAAGCACAAGCCCGTGCTTTGAGGCGCATCAAAGGAATGATGATTTGGCCTTTCTCAGATTCAACTTCTTGAATGAAGGGGTTAATATCGCCTTGCTTGATACCGCCTCGCAGCTTTTCGTTTTCTATAGCCAGCTCATCCATGCGTCTGTTTTTTGTTTCACTCAGCGCATTTAATGCTTCCATTGACTGTTTATACGTCTCTTCCCGCTGTGCTGCGGATTCACGCTCTTTTGCATGCCTGACCACCATGTCCTCAAGCAGCTCTTGAACAGCCTCTTTATCGCCGACATCGATAGCTTGTGATTCAATGATGATTTGACGGTCTTCTTCAGGCAGTTTACGGAGCTTGCGAAGGTCGCGCGACGCAATCCCCATGCTTTGCATAGCCTCAAGGGCGTCAGGGCCAAGCACAGTTAGATTAAGAATACCCTCGTCTACTGTTTTGTATGAAACATTTAGTGCATCGCAATACATAGCCCATGTAAACTGCTGACCGTCAGCAGTTTTGATTTCGCGATAAAGCTTATTTTCCTTAACAAAACTGAGTTTCAAAAGTGCTGACGTGTCAGCAATTTTACGAATTGTCATAAATGCCTGAGACTGCCCGAGAACTTGGTTAGCCAAGTCACGTCCTTCTGTGTATTTCTCAGCGGCTTTTCTTTCACCGTCCGCGCGAGCGATGTCATTTTCACGCTCACCGGCATACCTTTTTACATCGGCATCTTGCACTGCTTGTTCGGCTTTAGTGACCATCAGTATGCGCTCCGTGTGTAGTTGTTGATTTTATCTTCCATCCGTGATCTGGCGCGCTGCGCTCCGTGTTGTACCGCAATGGCGATGTTGGTGAACTTTGATACACTAAGCCGCCATTTTCCGACCCCCGCAGACTCTACAATTCCAGCGCTCATAGCGGCCTGGCACATGCGAGTTGTAGTCGTTCCGTCCCACCCTGTTTGAATCATAATTTCCTTGTTTGATAATGGATCAAGCTCATGCCCGGCCAAAATTTCAACCAGCTTAAACGCTCGGGTAATCTGATCCGATGAATAAAGTTTTTTTTGTTCGCTCATAGCCCTAATTCCTCCTGTTTGATGCCGTGGTTCACTGCTAATCGCCCACGTGCCAGGCCGCCGATGGCGGTGTCGATCTTCTCAATGGCCTCTGCCTGCGAGAGCTCTCCGGCGATGAACTGATGAATGGCGTGGATTGCATCGACCTGCGCCTTCTGAATATCAGCAAGCTCTGTCGCCTCCATGCGGCCGATCCGGCGCGGCAGTCGATAGATCGCGAATCCGCAGCGGCTGGCGATGTGCTGCAGCGGGCCGAAATCCTGCTGGAAGCGCATGGCCGGGATCAGCTTGCGCGATGGGAAATTGGCTGCATCGTCATGCGGGTTGCTGGCGCGGTAGAGGCTGGATTCGCTCCAGCCCAGCAGATCGGCCAGCTCTTCAACGGTGTGCTCACCGTGATGCACCATGCGATGGATCGCATGCTCCAGCGTGGCCGGTGTG
>Ga0210011_1002721_pt1 | contig 14302 bp, 17 predicted proteins | sample CryGeymeta201502_FD_183972 | JGI IMG/M metagenome (GOLD analysis project Ga0210011, IMG submission 183972) | Groundwater microbial communities from Crystal Geyser aquifers in Utah, USA - Crystal Geyser metaG 2015-02 (SPAdes) (version 2) | ecosystem: Environmental > Aquatic > Deep subsurface >...
TGCAAGACAAAATGTATTATCAATTATAACTTGTAGAGCTGACTATTGTAAAGGTATCAATATATACTTCTTTAAATTCATATTATTAATAACCATAATAACCATATATATAAACATTAAACTTTAAACAATTTATGTTAGGAGTGTCACCAGCTAGTTTCGCTAATTATATGATATTTAAAGAATATTTATATGATAAATCAGGACAAATTATTGGAATAAAAGCTTTTGATAAAATTAACTCTAAAGAAATAGAAATTAAAGCAAAAATTGTTGTTAATTGTACTGGAGTTTCAGGGGATCTTAATATTCCTAAAGATGACATAAATTATGATAATATGATTACATCAGCTAGAGGTAAATAATATTTCAGAATTCAAGGATCGCATTTGATGTTAAATAAAAATATATTCAATTTGAATGAACAAGGAGTAAGTATACCTAAAACTGAAGACGGAAGGATTATTTTTGTATTGCCATATCAAAATTACTACATGATAGGTAAGAATAAATAAATATAACTTATTATAGGAACAACTGACATTATGGATATAAAATCAGAAAAAGTGAAACCTGAAGAATCAGAAATACAATATTTAATTAGAGAATTAAATAAAAATTTTCCAATGGTATCAAAGGATGAAATTACAAATTCAATTTCTTCAACATTCACTGGACAAAGGCCACTTTGTTATTCTCCAAATTATGGAGATAATAAAAATACGAGTAATAAAATTTAAAAACAAATATAATACAAATATATATTCAATACTAATTTAAATTATTATTAGGCATTAAATCTACCAAATCAATTTCAAGGAAGCACGTTATATATCATGACACCAAAACTGGGCTTATATCATTAATGGGTGGTAAATGGACATCATATAGAAAGATGGGTGAGGATGTAGTTACTAAAGTAGTTGAGATATTAAAAATGAGACAAGAAAAAGAAAATAAAGAATCAATAGAATCAGCCGACGATAAAGAAAGCAAAGAAATCAAAGAATTCAATATAATGAGATCTAGTAGTGCTGAACTTAAACTATCTGGAGCAGTCAATTTTGAAAATGAAGGTGGATCAAACAGGTTATACGATGACGAAATTAAATTTTTCAATCATCTAGAGAAGTACTTAGTAAAGAATTATAAGATATCAAGCGAATTAGCTAAGAGTTTAGTATTTACATATGGTTCCAATTCATTAGTTGTTTTAAATATAGGACAAGAAATGAATTTAAATGTCCCAATATCAGAAAATATTTCTGTATTAAAATCAGAAATTGTATATGCTATTAGACATGAAATGGCTGTAAGACCCAACGATTTTTTATGTAGAAGAGCTGGAATAGCATTTTTAAATTTAAAAGCAGCAGAAGAAAGTATTGATACTGTATCGGATATATTTGCGACTGAATTAAAATGGAACTCAAGCAAAGTTGAAAAGGAAAAAGAGGAAGCAAAGCAAAATATTCCATTCTTATTTTAACAAAATAAAACCCTTAACCATTTAATTTATATTAAATTTTCTATTTAATTTTACTTGATTATTATTATTAATTAAATTAACTAAAATATAACTATTAATTATAATATTAATTAATAAAAAATATAATTATTAATAAAATTATTAATATAATATAACTTAATTATTTATAGTAATTGCATATGCTCAGATAAATGCGATAAAAAGTTCTTTAAAAATAATGGATTTGCTGATGTATCTACTTCTTTAATTAGCTTTTTCTTTACTTGATCAACTAAGTTTCTGTATTTCAATATGTCATCTTCACTTTTTTTATTATTTGTATAATAGTCTACCATATTTTCTTTTAGCTGTACATTTGAAAAAGAGTTTAAGGCATTAATCGAAAAGACAAAGACGAATTTTAAACCGAATTTGCTATAATAATTAGAGCTAAAGTTAAAATTATAATCAACATCTTTGTCTAACTGAACATTTAAATCACATAATGAATTTTGATGGTTGAATAAACTTCTTAAGTAAGAAAAAGACCCTGTGTATTTTACTAAGTATTTAAATCTTTCCATAAAACTTGTAAAGTTATATGTCATCGGACCAATAGGTAAATTTGGAATAAATTCATTATTAATATTATTTGTTTTGTTATTTGTACTCTTAGTATAGTTATGATTTTGAAAGTCAGTAGTATTACAAAAGAATAACGCCTGTAAAAGTTTGTTGAATTCTGAATGGAAAATTGTATAAAATTCATTATATGATGAAGAAGTATTGTAATTGCTAATAAAATTCTCTAATTTTACGCTTATTAAATTAAAACTAGGTAAGTTAGACTGACTATGTGTATTTTTACTATTGATATAATGTTTAGCATTAAACTCATCAAAAGTAAAACTAAAATGGTAATGATTTTGTAATATTATTTCAAGTTTGTTATTTTGTGTTGAAAGTACTTGATATCCAAATATTTCCTTCGATAAGAATTGATTAAATGTATTCTTATCTCTAATTTTATCTTCTTCTTTTGATATTTGTTCAATCTTTTTCATTTTGTTTTCTTTTTCCTTCATTAGATCGCTATTAATTTTTGATCTTTCTTCTACTTTTTTGGACATATTCTCTAAGTCTTTATAACTTTCTTCTGCTAAGCTTATTTTTTTCTCTATATTCTTACTTATGTAATTTATGATAAGTTCTTTGCGTGCATCAACTGATGTTTCTGAGCCTCGAAAATCTAATATATTTTTTTGTCTATTGAAGATGTGTTTTGATAATGAACCTGCTATTCTTGGAGATACTAAATTTTTTGTAAGTTCATTATTATTAATGTTATTATTGGTCTTATTATTGTTTTTATAATTAATAGGAGAAAATTCATTCGTATCATTATTCATATTTATATTAACACTGTAATTCCTATTAAGTGGAATAGTATTATACAATTTACTTTCTTCTTCAAATTGAACCACTTTATTGTAATTAATTGTATTTCTTGTTATGTTGTTTATATTACTTCTGTTATTGAGATCATTATTATTTTGTATTATATCAAGGCTATCTTTAATTATTCTATTATCATCGTTTTTTTGATTTTTCTTTCTTTCAAGGAATTCTGGAGTATCGTTGTCATTTTTATTGTCGGCAATATTACTTTCTTTAGATTCTTTACTTTCTCTGGTTTTACTATCTTCGTCTTTTAAATCTGCCTCCATAATAATATCATTGAAATTATTATTGTGTGGGAAGCTATTATTATTACTATCATTGCTATTATTGTTATTAGTAAATGAAAAGTCATCTGATACTCTTTTATTAGTTATATTTTGTTGATTTTGTTGAATTTCTTTAATAACATTATCATTTGTGTTTATTCTTTGTTCATGTTCCATTTTGTTATCTTTACTATCTTTACTGTCTTTAAAATATTTATTATCATTTTTTCCATTATCATCATTATTATCAGCCATACTTAATTTTCTACTTGCAGAACTATGACAAGAATTAAAGAAAATCTTTTGAGTTTTTACTGATATAGGAGAATTAGACAAATATTCATGTTTAACTGGTGTATTTGGACTTGGCGTTAAGTTTAAATTTGAACCTATTTTTTCGGACTCTTCTAAAATAAATGAGTCATCTAAATCTTCTTTATTATCATTTAGTAGATTTTTTAAATTTTCTTTTACTTCTAAAGTAAGAGTTAACCTCCTGTTATCTTTTGTTTTATTTTCTATCGAATCTGATTCATTTGATAAAGTTAGACTTTCTTTTAAGCAACTTAAGTCTTTAAGATTATTTAAACTAAGTCTTTTTGGCATATTAACAAGAACATTAGGTTTTTTAAAATTTGGAGGCTGGATTGAAGTTATTGGATAATCATCTTTTAACTCTGAAGAGTTATATGATGAATTATAGTAGCTTTTGTTAAGACTTAGACTTTGACTTGTTTCTTTTTTAGTTTGATTGGCAAGTAATTCTCTTGTATTTAGTATTGTTACTCTTTTGTTATTATTATCATTAATGTTATTATCATTAATGTTGTTAGTATTAATGTTATTGTTATTAGTATTAATGATATTAGTATTAATGTTATTATTATCTTTCCTGCTCTTATCTTCATAGTTTGAAAGTAAAGTAGAAAACTGACGCGTTGGTGGATTGCTATCATCTACTTTATCCACTTTATTTAAATTAATTCCTTCAATATTTGAATTTGAATTATTACCTTTACTTCCAATAATATTTGATTTTAATTCTAAAATAGGATTACACTTAAATATGCCATATTCAAATTCCTTTGGTTTTTCAAGTTTTTCATTTTGTAGCTGTTTATTTGTTAATGATGTTTTATTGATATTGTCATTATTGTTATTATTATTGATACTGCTAATATTAGAATTAACTTGCTTGTCGTGATTATCTTGTTTTTCATTTTCTAAAATATATAATAAGTAATTATTTAGTAAGTAATAGTAAGTATTAAATTTACTTCGTATTAAGTTAAACGCTTGTTCATTTTTATTAATTTTATTTGAAATTTCTTTGGGAGCTTCTGTAATTTGAACTGTTCGAATGGCTTCATTTGGTTTATCTAAAGGCTCTCTATCATCTGTATTATCTCTATCAATATCTTTTTTTGATGCTGAAAGTTTGTATATTTCTACATGTTGCTCGAAGTTTTTAAATTCGTTTCCTCCCCAACTTAGTTTTCTTTCTTTACTGGTGCTTTGTTTTCCTTTTCTTTTTAGTATTCCTTTTGTTTCGGGTTTTTCATCTTGACATGGATTCATTTAAAATTATTTAAATTTGTTAATAATATTATTTAAATTTAAATTAAAAAGGATAAATTTAATTCAAATAAATTATTACTTTAGCTCATAATAGTTTCATAATTTTTGGGGATTGGGGATTGGGGATTGGGGATTGGGCCCAATCCCCAATCCCCAATCCCCAATCCCCAAAAACTAATTTAAGGAACATAATTATTATACTTAAAGAATATAAATATGAAAAGAATTAAATCAATATTTAAAATTATATAAACTATAAAAATAAATATTAATTAATTAACTTTATTTAGCAATAATGTTCTATTTTATCTCTTTCAATAATTCATTAAACTTTGAGGCTAAATAGGTTAATTGTAATCTCTTCTTTACGTTTGCAGTTAGTAAAATAATGTGAAATAACTCCTCAGGTCTATATGTCAATTTTAATGTTTCAAAATCTGTATTTGTCACATTTCTTGGACTTGTAACTACGTTTTTGATAAACATTTTATGGTATTTAGGTAAAAGTCTGTTAACCTACTAAATAAAATAAAAATGTTAAAAAGTATTAAACCTTAGAGTAATCAAAGTCATCATTAATGAAGCCGAATACTTTTTCTACATAATGCATCATACATTGTCGAATTATAGAAGTATCTACAACTTTTCCTTCAACTCCTACACTTTAGAGTTAATAATTTATGATTACGTGTTTGTTGTCATTTCTAAAATATAGTTTATCTCGGCGTCAACGCATTCGACTCCTTTTACATTCATATCTCTTAGTATGTGTATACCGTTATCATCCCAATTAAAGTCCTATGTTTTAAGTAATTGTTAAGTATTAGTATTATTATAATTATATACAATGAAACTCATATTTTTTTCATTATGAAGGTCAAAATCGTGATAAACTGTGCAATAGTTACTTAAATACTTCTCGTATTCGAATTCAATATATTTTACTAAAGATTTAAATAAACTTTAAAAAATATAATAGTATTAGTACGATCTTTTGTTCTTTCTTTATTTTGTAAATCTTCAGATTCACTATCTATACTCTTATTTAAGTCTAAATTTTCTTTTACATAACATTTCTGTTCGCATATTATATCAATATTGTCATGAAAGATCTTTTTGTTTTTTAATTCTTTATCTTGTTCTATAAATTAGTTTAGAAAAAGCATTAAAATAGTTAGAAATACTTTTTAATAGCACATCTTTTATAATTTTAGGTTTTGGCTCACAGGATACGTCATCAATGCTTAAACCTAACGACTCAGTTATTGTCGCTAATTGATAAAACGATACAAGAATTAAACAAGCTTGAGTTAACTCATTTAAATTCCAATTTGAATCAGAGTCATTTGAGATCTTAGTGATTTCCTTTGTATTTATATTATAATAATATTTACATTTAAATCATTTCCTTGTATTTTCCACGGTTGATGAGCTAAAATATTATTTATTCTTGCTAATTTCTTGATTTTATTTGGTACATATGATAGCCCATGCAATAACCAATTTTCATCACCACCATGAAATAAAAAAGCGTCCTCAATAGTTCTTATTAAATAATCACTTCGCATAGTAGAAGCAGCCATTAAAGCAATATAAAATCTCCATGTAATTGGTATAAACTCATCAACTAAAAATAAAGTATCAATCGTTTCGGCATACTTTTCAAAATAATGTGGAAACCAGAAAAGAAACCACTCATGTAGTAATATCCTCCCATAATTATCCCCTAAAAACTTTAAATTCTTATTTATAATCTCGGGTTCGATATTAAGATAAAGAGTCGAGTTCACTAAATTACCAAGGTCCTTCATTTCTAAAGTATTAATGTCTTTAAACTTATCATATTCGTAAACTACTTCGTCACTAAAAACCTTAGGTATATCATCATATAGTAAATTACTACTAATTATTTTGGGGTCAGCTGGGATGTTTTCTACCTTTTAGATATAAGGATAATAATTACTTTGAATATAGTCGTTAGTATGTAACGAAATAGAGCACTAGTTTGTTTATGAATTGACTCGAATAAAAAGTATTTAAGTCTTCGTATAATTGAATGAGTAAGTCTATTTTAAATTGAATTATTTGAATTATTCTAATATTTTACTTATCATTACTTGCTAATCTATCTCTGATTTCGATTAATTCAGGCTCTACTTCTGTCACAATTTCAGTAATATTTCTTTCTAATACTTGTTTCCTAATTTTGTTTATTAATTTAATGAATTTGAAGAATATTTTAGTAGAGTCTATTTCGTTTTCATTGATTTGTTTATCAGTGTTTTGGTCCATTTTTAATATAGGTTCCATTATAAGAAATAATAATTTAATTAGTAATAATAGTTATTATAATATATAAAGTTTTTGTTTTAATTTCCTTCTTTATAATATTTTTTTAATAAAGATGCGAATTAAGATTATATTATAAAAAGAGTGTTATATGGAAGTAATAAAGTAAGTATAATTTTGATAATTTAGTACCTATAAGAAAAATGGAGAGATATAATATAATAAAATATAGACAAAAGTAGTTAAAAATTACTAAAAGTAAAGAAGATTAAAAAAAAGTAGTTAAAAATAGAAGTACTTAAATAAAGAATTTAATTAAAAGATAATGAGTAAACTTAATTTTTTAAAGAAATATGAGATTTCTGACGAAAATTACAACACAATATATAATTATATTGTAAATATAATTATTATCATAATTTAAATTAAAAAGTTCATTTATGGATTTATTCATATTACTCATATTATTAATTACAATATTAAAATTATTATCTTATGAAAATATATAATCAGTAATATTAACTCTTAAGTTATCTAAATTTATTAAATCCTAAAAAATATGCAGATCCTAAACAACATATCTGCATTAAAAATAATGATATAAGCAATTGAATTTTAAGGTGTATATATAAGTTTTCATTTTATATAATATAATATATTGACGTTAAATATTGTTAATGTTTTTAATGTTTTAACTATATATTTGTATATATAAATAAGTATATTCTATATTATCTATAGACTTTTCTAGATATTTCCTTTTTCTTCAAGCATTATCTTTTGAAGAATATTTGGGTCTGCTTTTCCAGTATTAGGATCAGTTCCACTTGGTCTTCTAAATAATAAAATGTGCGGTTCAGGTCTATGTATCTCATAATGGACCCACCCTCTTGATTGTTGAACTCCTAACGATCTCCATTCATTTTCAGTTAATAATCGATTCTTACTCATTTTTTTATATAAGTCTTTGGGTAATATTACGTGTCTATATTCGTACAAATCATCAAAATATTTATCACTGTATTCAATTTCGTCTGGATAATGAGGCATTTATTAATTAATTATTAATAATTAATTATTTAAAATTTTAAATTAAAAAATTATATTATATAGTAATACAAATTCATAAGAAATATTCATTTAAGAGTATTTTAATAATATGTTTGTAATAAAATTATTAGAAGTTATTTAAATAAAAAATATATCAAATATTTATCTTTTTATCCTTTGTATCTATCCTATTATATTGTTACCTGCAAGTCTTAAACCAGAAAAGCTATGATAAAGGTATTTATTATGCTTATAATCTGGAACTGGGTTAGTAATTGGGTTATGATGTAACATTTCTTTTCCTAATTGATAATTTTTGTCTGTATAAGGATTTACGCTAATCTTTACGTTGTTAAAATTTGGATCAAGGCTTATCTTATGTTTATTATGAGATACATATTCGTGATTCTAAATATGATTTATATTAAATAACTTACTTGTTCTAATGTATCTTCAAGATTTTTAGTTTTAGGTATTGAAGAAATAAAGTTTAAATCTTTGTGTAAATTTACTTGATTATCTAATATTTGTTTATAATTCCTTTGTTGATTAAATTTAAATCTTTTTAGGTCATTTTCATAGGCTTTATTTTTTTCCATCTAAAAGTATTAATTTAAAAAAATTATATAATAAGCTATACCTGTTCTAATCTATCATTGGCTAAATTCTTTCTTTCTTCCATACTTAATCTATTATGCTCATCAATTTGTGCTCTAATTGAAACTAAAGCTTGTTTTTTAACCTAATTATAACTATAAACTATACATTATGATATTGATTATATTCATCTCCACTATATGCCTTATATAGAATTTCATTATTAGTTACATCAGTTGAAATTAATCCTCCATGTTGATCTATTATTAATTAAATTAAAAATATTAATTACTGTTACTAACTAATGGACTACTAGGTGGTTTATTAGCATGTGCATTAGGATTACTTTGATATTGATTAATGATTTTATTATTAGCATTATATTGGTTATATCTTTCATTTTGAGTTTGGTTTGTTTGGTCCCTTGGTGATTTAGTTAATAGAGTATTATGATCATAACTTCTGGAATAAGTTGTTTGATTATTTGGATTTGTATGAGTTTGAGGAGGAGGATTAGTATATTGATTACTATTTTGAATATTTTCATTTCTATATTCATTTACATTGCCTATATTGCTTTCATTTCTAGGTAAATTAGTATACTCATTAATATCATTTTCATTATATCTTGCAATGTTATTATTAATACTAGAATTTTTGTTATTTGCTTCGTTAGGTTGATAATTAGGTGTACCAGTATTATATTGATGCCCATATTCCTCTTTAGGATAATTATTTATACTCCTATTATATGCATTATCAATATTATCAGGCATTGAGTTTGCTCTTTTATCAGATAAACTTATATTATTAGGATTTACGTCTTGAATAATGTAACCTGGACCTCCTTTAACTCCTCTTCTCGGTATATGAGTTTGAGTAAAATCTTTATAATATTTTACATTCTTATCTACATTATCACTTAATCTATCAAGATATTCCTTATATTGCTTTTCTCTTTCTTCACTATGCATATCTAATGATAAGTTGTTCTTCTTAAACTTCTCCTCGTATATCCTTTGATCGTCTTCTTTTTTCTTTAGCATAGCTTTATTTAAGTCATCTAATTGATCATTTATTACTCTTAGTTTGTCATAATGCTTTTTAATCTTCGTTTCTTCTAGTTCATGTCTAACTTGAGTTAGTTTTGCTTGTTCTTCTTTAATTTTGACAAGTCTCTAATATAAAGTATAATAAGAAGTAATTTACCTCAATATCTCTTTTTTCTTGATTTTCATTCATCTCTTTTATATATTTATTCAGCCACTTTTCTTTTAAAAATTGTTTGCTTAGTTTACTTTCATTTGATGTTGTATTTGACATTGTTGTCAATATTTAGTAAAACAGTTTAAATTATTATTTATAATACTTTACTTATTTTACAATTATAATTATAACTTATTCTTTTCTAATTAATTATTCTTTATATTATATATGAGAATTAATAAAAATATTTAATAATACTACTACTTACATATTAAAGGCAAAACAAATAATTACCTTTTTCTATTTTCTGTGATCTGTAAGCATATATTGACCTTTACATATATTATAATTAAGTAATGTTTTCTTAATTAATTTTAATAATTTAGTAATATTTAGAGATTAATATATACTTTCTAGTCAAAACTTAACAAAATAAATTAAATTAATAATTTTCAGCAACAATGAAAGTTAATAAAAATTTTCGGAAAAATAGCTTATTTAAGGAAGATTGTAGTGTATGTTTCTCTGAAAGTGTAAAATGTAAGAAAAACAATATTGATAATGAAAAGAAGCTTAACTCAATAAACATAATTAACGATTTTCAAGATGATATCTTACTAGAAGAAAAGATTAATGACTTAAACTTTGATAGTAGTGAATATTGTGATAATGGGGATAATGAAAGTATTAAAAGTATTCTTTCTTCCGAAAATTTTGTATATTCAATTGATAAAAATGATCCAATAAATAAGCATTTTAATTTATCGTATGAAATTAATCGTTATGGTAAATTTGACTTTCTTTTTGAGATCAAGGGAGACATATCTAAAAATGAATTTCTTAAGAAAACCACAAAATTGAGAAAAATACCAAGACATTTAAAGTACACACTCTTTAGTGAAGAAAGAGTTAAGAAAATAAGACAAAAAGATTTTTTAGAAGTATTTTATTTGAGCGGGGACTTCAAAAAGCTTGCTAACAAATTAATGAAAAAGAAACAATTCCGAGAAGCAATCAAGATGTATACTTATGTAAAATTTCCTAATTTTATATAATTATTATATTTATAGGCCTATAGTTTGCTAAAGTGGATAGAATTTAAGGACCCTAAGCGCAATTTAAATTGTCAAAATTCTAATGGATTAGAACCAATTCTAGATCAAGATATAATCTTCGGTATTAACAAAACGAGAACATTTGTAATGGAAGATGAGCAATTTAATTATTCTATTGTTAACTTACTCCTATGTCTTTCTTATTCATATATGGAGCTAAGACATTACTCAGAAGCTCTTGAATGTCTTAACGAATGTTTAGAATATAACTCAGATAATCCTGATGTTTACTTCAGAAGGTCTCAAACTAGAATCTACAATAAATTTTCTGATGATGAATCAAATTTACTTGCTTTAGTTGATATTCAAAAGGCAATTAGTTTAAAGCATAATATCGAATCGAAAATATATCAAGAACAATTAGATTATGTTATGAAACAAATAGAAGAAAAGAAAAACAATGAATTTAATAAAATAAATGGTAAGATAAAATATTACTATATTTTTTATATTTACTTATATTTTTTAGAGTTAATCCAAAAAGCAAAAACAAGTTATAATACAATAAAGGATAAAAATTTGAATTTAGAAGATTACCTGTTTACTGGAGAGAATCATCAGAATACACAATATAAAATATTAAAAGAGTAAATAAATACATTTATAATATATTTTATTCAAATTAGAATGAAGGTTAAATACAAAATAGCGATTAAGTTCTTTACAGAAACTAATAATGAAGAACAATTAACAATTGCTTATAATGAAATTGAAAGTTATTTACAACATTATTATCATTTTAAATGGTATTATGAATTTACTACAGCAAAAATCGATTTACATTTACAGTCATTATTAAACGATGATGATAGGTATTTAATATAAAATCATAACATATATGAAATTAATATAAATTCACTATAGACGGTTGCTTAATAATGAAGACATTGTCAAACTTATTGAAAGTTACAAATATAGAATGTCAGAAGATATTTTCTCAAATGGTGAATATAATTATGAACTTTTCAAATACGCAATTGAAAGGATTTTGGATTCAGAGCAAAAAGAAAAAGATGAAAAGGATAACAATAGTCCTGAATTAAAACTAAAAAAGCAAATTAATGAGGAGAAGAAAAAAGAAAAAAACTTAGAAGCAAATAAAGGAAATATAGTTTCACTCTTATTATCATTTTTAATAATGCTTTTTTCTATGCTATTGATAGGGTGTCATTATTTCATCTACTCCTCAAATCCTAACTTTTTCAATTGTAATAATTGTAATAAGATTTCTCCTTATAATTAGTATTGAGTGTTAAGTAAGGATAAGAAAGTAATAAATGAAAAGAGTATATTAAGAATTTTCTACATTGAATATTGCTATATATATTATTATAAGCTATAACTTTGTATAAATATGTATGTGTAATATAATAATATTTTATATCATATTATATTATTTTTCTATTAATTTCATTATGAGTTTTCAAATAAAATTAAAACTATATAGTTATTGCAATAATTTCATATCATACTTTCATATAACTTTTTATAAAATTTAAGCTCTATTAAATTAAAAATCACATTAATAATCATGTTAAGCATAAATATTATTAAGAATATATAATTATTCTATTACTTACTTTTCTGACTTATCAATAAGATAAACATTGTTTAATATATTAATTCTGTTAGTTTCCACTATGCATCCATTCAAAATTATCTCTTGCACAATATAATGTGCTTTTTCTAAGTTATACATAATATCCAACTCGCACTAGTAATTGAAGTAAATTGATTAAGTTATAATAAATATTTTATTATAGTCTAATTTACCACATTCTCAAAGTACTTATCTAAAGTCTCAACAAGAGTATGAATCAATTCAAGATAAGCTAATTCGTTAACTTCTTCATCGAGATCAAGTCCTATAATGAAATATAATGAAGCATATCTTCTATAGACTATTTTATATTCTCTGTGTTCTAAAAATGAACACTAAAAATAAAGGTATTAGAATATTAAAAAGTAATGAGATGAGTATTGTTATAGTATTGCATTATTGTTTATTAATGTTTACTTGTTTTTCATTTCTAGAAAGACACTTTCTTATTAGTTCTCCCTCTAATGTTGCTCTTTCTTTAATTGACTTGTAGTTTGTATACTGAGCTAATCGCGTTTGTCCTTGTTTGTTGACGAGTAAGACAAATTGAATCATTTATATTAACTTATATTATAAATTATATTGTTAAATAACATTTTATAATCTGTAAGTAATATTAATATTAAGAATTTTAAAGTATTTATTTTAAAATAAGAGATTAAATTAATTGAATGAAATTATTGCTGAATTAACAATAAAATAATTAGTTTAAATTAATTACTTAAAGAATCCTTTTTTAAAATCAACTAAATCAATCCATTCTGGAAAATCAATAAAAGGATTTCTATTCTTTTGCAATTTAAATAGTTCGCTGTTTCTATGCTTTTCAAATATTGAAATCGGCTCATTTTTGGCATTATAAATAATCCAATCTAAAAACTCCATTGGAAATACCTCAGAATTTAAGGCTTCAGAGTAACAAACAAGAACATATAATGTAGACCTACATACAATTCCTTTGTTACACTTAGGGATATAACTTTTTGTTGAATTTCCATTTTCTAAATAGTTATTATACTTAGCACCATATTTATCTTCTTTTATCAATTCAGAATAGTTATTCTTTGTCTTCTTTACAAAATCAACAACCCCAAAGGGTAAGTTACCTCTCTGACCATTTGCTGACTTTTCTGCAGCAAAGATTTGATGCATATCCCTTCCAGTTCCTTTTCCTGATCCAGATTGATAAGATTGGGGTAAGCTATGTTCTTCATCTACTTTGGTAAATCTTTCTCCGTTTTCATTTTCAATAAGTTCATCTGTGTATATACACCTTAAAGTAAAATCTTCTCTCCGTTCAACAGTTGAGAAAATGTATTCTCTTCTTCTTGCTTTTTTAAAATTAGAAAAGGTTAGTTTGTTTAAATTTTCATAATTAATTTTGCTTTTAATAAAATCATTCTTGTTAAATCCTTTATTGCTTTCAGGAAATAAGTCTTTGTAGTAATTTTGAATTTCTCTTAAGTTATCCTCTTCATTAAAGTAACTTTTTCTTGATTTTAGCTCTTTCAAATTATCGAGGTGTTTTTTATGGCTCTTTTCTTTACGTTCCTTTTTCTTATTATCTTTAGTAACTAATTCTTCTTGAGCAAGTTTAGTTAGTTCTTCGTTTGATATTTGTTGTTTTTGTTTACTGTATTTCTTTGCTAGACGTTCTTTTATTGCATTTAAT
>Ga0210011_1002739_pt1 | contig 14216 bp, 11 predicted proteins | sample CryGeymeta201502_FD_183972 | JGI IMG/M metagenome (GOLD analysis project Ga0210011, IMG submission 183972) | Groundwater microbial communities from Crystal Geyser aquifers in Utah, USA - Crystal Geyser metaG 2015-02 (SPAdes) (version 2) | ecosystem: Environmental > Aquatic > Deep subsurface >...
CGGTGCCAGAAGGGTGTTGATCCACATTAATACTGGTTTCCCACGTCTCGCCACCTGTATGGGTAAGATCGATATACGAATCAACACCACCCGTTGGCCAGATCTTTAGTTGAACTTGCCGTATACCGGAAGCGTCACTTGCAGTGGCTTTAATCGTCAATGTGTGATTAGCTACGGCTGGCGCATCTACAATTCCACCCGTTGGCGGATCATGATCGTTTGCAGTTGCATCCGGTGTTGATGTTGACGTTGGTACCGCCGTCGGTGTTTGGGTAGCAACCGGTACTGTCGTAGGAACTGGCGTTGGTATTGTTCCGACATCACCCAAAGTCATCCCTCTCCACACAGTTGTTGTACGGTATTGGTTTGTGGAACCATCACTCGGCCATGCAAACCCTTCAAGGCTATTAAACGGAATTGCAATTCGATCGTTCATACAGTTATTACTAGAAGATGTGTAAACGGACATATGGATGTGGTTGATTATTCCAGGTGGGCAACCATTACATCCAGCCGTACCTATTACATCTCCCTGTGTAACCGTTTGGCTATTTCTAACCCAATCAGCTAGGTTTTGATGTTGTACTGCGACGCAGTAGAATCTTCCGTCACCATCTGTTCCAGCATTGATCATTAGAGATTGGGCAGCATCATTGCCAGACCAAACCCGAGTTCCACTGACAGGTGCTAATACATTTTTTCCTGAAGTCAACAATCCCTCCACATCACCACTCACCTTAAGATCAAAGGCATACTTGTACTCACTAAAGGGCTCAGGACCATGTGAGATTGAGGTGTTGTACCCTTGGATTACTTCCCATTGGGTGCCACTTTCGAAAGGTAGGATTATGTTCGGGGGACTGCTTTGGGCAAGGGATATCCATACTGTACCACCCAACATAATCATCGTTATAAAAAACAAGAGTGCAGCCTTGTACTTCAAAGCAATCGACTTCATGAGATTCCCTCCTTGGGATTGAACGATTTAAAAGATGGGTTTGCCTAATTTGTAAACTGAAAAGAGTTAATTAGGTTTAAAGGAACAAGAGAATTTTGTACAGTTTCTGGTACGCGAATACTCACAATTACGTTATGTTTCTCATTTAGAAAGAAAGTTTCTACTGTTTTTACTATATGGGTATCGTCTCCTGCATACATTACAATGACTGAGGTTTCATTGATTGTTATTAACTCAGTGTTTCTGATACTGCTTGAGAAATATTTTCCTTCGATTCCATTTTGCAAAAAATCAACATAATCACCAAAATTTAGATTATCGAAGAACGGTTCCGTGTGGACGATGAATTCAATTGTGTCTGAGTTATTTTCTAAGGGTAGTTTTGTTAGTCCTGTACTTAATGCAAGATCCTCATTACTCCACAGGTCTGCTGGGTATTTAAAACTAAACCCATACTCTTCATTGGTATATGTCTTCCAATCCGAAGTATCGATTGAATCTTCAGGTGTTGGAGTTGGAATATTTGTAACTACATCCTTAATCGTAGGAAATAAAAAGTAGCCTGCAATTACCAACGCTACAATTCCAAAAAGTATTAATTCCTTTCGCATAAAAATATCTTAGTATATCTACACCCACACGTCAAATAGCAATTTTCTTTTATACAAAGCGTCTTGCATATTTTGTCCTTTCTATTTATTTGTTAATGTACGGAATTTTAATAACATCTATACCCTACAATATATAAACACCATTCGTCAAGAAGGAGTATTCGTTGATGGTAAAGGGAGAGAACAAGAAGCAACTATTGTGTTAATTTTTAAGGTAGATTAATCATATATTGCGCAATGATCTTCTCATCTATCATTCGATCGGTTTTGAATTGTCCGCCACCCGTTGGCCAGATCTTTAGTTGAACTTGCCGTATACCGGAAGCGTCACTTGCAGTGGCTTTAATCGTCAACGTGTGATTAGCAGCAATTGGCGCATCTACAATTCCACCCGTTGGCGGATCGTGATCGTTTGCAGTTGCATCCGGTGTTGATGTTGACGTTGGAACTGGTGTTTCCGTTGGTACAGGCACATTTGTGGGAATTGGTGTTGGTATCGATCCAGAGAGAAATGGTAAGGGGTCTGTTGCACCTTTCAATACCGAGTTTGCATCCGTATTGAGAACAAAATGCAAATGCTTACCAGTTGATTGACCACTGGTTCCCATCGTTGCAATATGCTGGCCTTTACTTACACGATCCCCAACACTTACCAAAAGACTACCTTCCAACAAGTGATGGTACGAAGTGTAGTAGGTACCACCACCAACCGAATCGTGATGAACTTTAACATAGTATCCACCACAAAAGTAACCTTGCGACCAACCTTCAGGTGGATGATCCCACTCTGACTCTGAATTCGTTGCATGGATATCACCGGCTGGGTCTCTAATAGTGCATCCGTAAAGACTTACAGTCCAGCTAGCGTGAACAACAATACCGTCCTGGGTTGCATAGATGTTGTCGTCACCAGAACTTAGAATGTCCATAGCAGTATGACCAATGCCTGTATTTGGATCTATTGGTGTGAAATACTGTGAAACGTTGTTCTGACCATTCGTTACCGGCCAAACCAGTGTAATACTACTCGTTTGGGCATCTAGGGCGGTTACATACAGTACTATAACCACCAGTGACACTACTACTGACATCAGTAGCCTCTTCATGAGATTTCTCCTTTTTAAGACAGATGGCGTAAGTTCACGTTTGAACTTACTTAATAAGTGTTACCGACGTAATCATTCCTTGGGCAATGTCCTGCAGTTCAACAAGGTCCTCGTTACTTAGAGGGATCAATTCAGGTGAACCTACATCTTGATAACTGAGCTGGTTTGGAACGAACATACTATAAGTACGATCATCACCCCAAATGACATATCGGAAATAACTAAATTCACCAGAAACCCATGCTTCACCATTCCTGACCTCAAAGAGACTTGCATCCTTGTGATCGATCCTAAAGTCTCGTATTTTTATAAAGAGGTTACTATTATTTGCCTTTTTCGATTTAATATCCACAGAATCTCCTACGGCCAACGACTGAAGCGTTGTGACATATTCTTGAAAACTTGACCAGTAGGCATCATTCCCTTGATTGTAGTATGTATTTGTAAATACGTTTAGGCCAAGTTTTCTATTATAAAATTCCGAAGGTTCTTGAATGTCTGAGAAAAAACGAGACATGATTTCTCCTTCAGCAAGATTGGTATTACCTAAGTCATACCAATCCTTTGGATACCTAAAACTAAACCCATACTCTTCGTTTGTATACGTATTCCAACCAACATAAGGATCTGGCGTTGGCGTAGGATCGTTGTTTACAACATCCTTAACTCTAGGGAATAAAAAGTATCCTGCAATTACCAACGCTACAATTCCAAAAAGTATTAATTCCTTACGCATGAAAATATCTTAGTATATCTACACCCACACGTCAAATAGCAATTTTCTTTTATACAAAGCGTCTTACATATTTTGTCCTTTCTGTTTATTTGTTAATGTACGGAATTTTAATAACATCTATACCCTACAATATACAAACACTATTCGTCAAGAAGGAGGGATGGTTGATAGTAAGGGGAAAATGAAGAAGCGACTATTTTATCTAATTATTAAGATAGTGATCAATCATATAGTGTGGAATACTGTTTTTATTTACCATTCGATCAGTTTAAATTGTCCGCCACCAGTTGGCCAGATTTTTACCTGAACCTGCCGTATGCCTGATGCATCACGTGCAGTGGCTTTAATCGTCAACGTGTTGATTAGCAGCAATTGGCGCATCTACAATTCCACCCGTTGGCGGATCGTGATCGTTCGCCGTCGGGTCAGCAGTAGCTGTTGGGATCGGCGTTGGTACCGCTGTCGGATCAGCAATAGCTGTAGGGGTTGGTATTGTTCCATCACAGACACCATTCCCTCCCTCTGGATATAACTCGGGAATTGCATAGGACCAACCAGAATTAGTTGCTGGATCATCATCTCCATGGCGCAACTCAAAATGCAGATGTGCTCCACAATCTCCACATCCAACAGTTCCAGACCAACCAATTTTTTCGCCAGAATCAACAGGATTGCCTATTTTCGCTTCTTCAATGACTGAGAGGTGAGCATACTTTGTGTACCAACCACCTCCATGGTCAATCCAGAGAACTCCGTCAAGACGTAGGTCTTCCTTGAGGGTGCCTCCTGCAGCTGCAGTTACTTCAAATGAACCAGGAAAGTCTGCGGCATAGAATTCGTTATAAAAACTATCCCAGTGTCCAAAGTTGACCTGTCCACATCCATAGCAATTGACGGTTCTTCCTCCTGCAGGGTTGACTAGGGATGGTCTATTTGGTGGTGTGGGGCATCTGTCAGGGTTAGGTTCGGATTCTGCGTTTGCCACACTATAGAGGGCTAAGCCGATACTAAATACAATAAACAACACAAGCACAATGCGGTAAAATCGGGTGTTCATTTTGCACCTCCTAAGTGCTGAAAGTTGAAAAAAGATCTGAGTCTACAAAAAGCTACCGAGAACTCTGAAGGCTAGTAGCAATTTCGTTAAATACTTCGCTATACGATTCGAGATTCGTCATTGTCGAGTCTCTTAAATCGCTACTAAAAACTAAAATTTGGTTGTTGTTGAGCCTGATGTAGGAAGTACGAGTTATACGAGTGCGTTTAATCTCCGTTAAGTCAAGATCAAATGTTCCTGTGAAGTCTATGTATGAAAAACCAAATGCTTCCTTGTCATTAATGGTAAGGTAATCGTCGTCATAAATCTGTATTAACTTCTCTCCTTCGGTTGCACCGGTTGTATCATCTCCTTCTATTATTAGTCGTTCATACACATTTGAATTTACAAATTCGTTGAAATTTGAACCCAAATCACTAACGTAAATTTCAAACCATAGGCTATCATTTGGATGAATATCTTGAAGATCATTTGGTCCACGTTTCCCAAATGACACTAATTGTTTGGATGATGTTGATTCAGGGGTTTCTATAGTTAAATCCTTTGGGTATTTAAAACTAAATCCATACTCCTCGTTAGTATATGTCTTCCAATCCGAAGTATCGATTGAATCTTCAGGTGTTGGAGTTGGAATATTCGTAACTACATCCTTAATCGTAGGAAATAAAAAGTATCCTGCAATTACAATAACAACGATTCCACCAACTATTAATTCCTTTCGCATAAAAATATCTTAATATATTTTCATCTTCACGTCAAACAGGAACTTTCTTTGATACAAAGCTTTTGTGTATTTTACACCTTCTATTTATTTGTTAATGTTCAGATTTTAAAACATCTATATCTTACGGTATATAAGTATCGTAGGTCAAGTAGGCGGATACACCTGTACACAAGGAAATTATAAAATGACACTATTGTGCACCCTACAACAACAGATGTAAGCGTTTTATTTTATGACGCTGCCTTGACAGAAAAACTAAACGTTGAGCCTTTTCCTAGTTCGCTTTCAATCCAAATTTGGCCACCATGTAAGCCTACTAATCCTTTTGTTATATAAAGCCCCAAACCTGTTCCACCTGTTTCGGCAGCACGAACAAAACTACCTTTTTCTAATTTGCCGAATTTTTTAAACAGACGAGGAATATCTTCTTTGGCTATACCCCTACCCGTATCGGTAACATGAACCCAAATATATGACTGAGAACCAACCTTCACATCATGGGGGGATTTTTTGTCAGCTAACTCGAAATGAACGGTAATGCTCCCCTCATTGCTATATTTTAAGGAATTTCCAACAAGGTTGATGATAATTTCGGCATATTTTTCTTCGTCAACAACTACCAATGGAAGTGGAGCAGTTGGCTTTATAAGACTAAGTGAAAGGTTGCGTTCCAGGGCACGTGCTTGAAGTTCATCGATATAAACTTGGGTCAAAAGCACAATATCGTGTTCTCCAAGCTCTAGCTCAATACGCCCACCCTCAAGGCGTGAAGTTGAAAGCATATCGTTAACGAGATCAATAAGCCTATCGCTACTGGCATATGCACGACCTATGTATCGGGCTAAATCCTCATTTAGATTATCCTTTTGCTTATTAAGTGCCATCCACAAATACGATTTTATGGCAGTTGCAGGAGTTCGTAGTTCGTGAGACGCAATACTTACAAGTTCGTCTTTCATTTGATCAAGCGCCTTAAGTTCATTGTTCGCTTTTTGAAGTTCAGTTGCAAGCTTTTCAACTTCTTCCCGTTGGTTAAATTCATGCATAACACTTGAAATAAGTAAAAGCCCAGCTACCATAAAAAAGACAAACAGACCAATATCGAATAATTTAGCATTAAAATCTTGTTCTAGAAAGAACCTTACTGCAATAATAAACAAAAGAAACATAACTAACCCTTGCGTCGCAACAACCTTGAGCTTGAATAACCCTTTTCGAGTTATTGCATAAACTGAAATCGCGACAAATATTGCAGAATTTATTGGACCAAACAATGCCGAATCACTTGAGTTTGTAATCAATGGCAGGAGTAGATTTGTCATAAGTATAGTAACAGAGGTGAGAATCATACCCACCAAAAAAAACCTGACTTGATCCTTTTCCTTTCCTGTTAGATACCGGTATTTGTAAACAATATTACTTATTCCCGCACCAACAATAATTAGGATGAAAGCAACGTAATAGACGAAGCCATCGGTTGTTCTGCTAATTACCTGGCCGCCAAAAATTCGTTCATCAATTAACAATTCCGGAAAAACTAATGAAAGTGTTAATACACATACAGAAAGAACACTAACAACATAAACAAGCCAACGAGGAAATCTTTGTCTATTTTGGTTTGGGAAATAATACGTAAACCAAAAAAACATGACGGCGGATAAACCCCCCCCTGCAAAAGACAACCGTTGAGCAACAAAAAGATAAGAAATTACTTTAAAACGAAGAATAATACCTATAGACCAAAGGAAAAGAGAGCTAGTTAATAAAAAAAAGAGTCGATTAGACACTTCTCGGGACTGATTAATGTAAACAAGAAACCCAAGTGCAAAAACACTAAACGTGACCCCATACAAAATAATTAATATAATGTCAAAATTAATCATATTTTAATGTCATTTACCTTTATAACATAGGGTTGAACTTCATGCCTTGAGAAATAACTTCTGTGATTTAGTTTGTTCAGTATGTTTTGGTCGGTATCCTTCTTATGGGCTAATTTCATTATCGGAATACCAAGCTTTCTATAACTGTTTATGATTTTGGAATGACTTGTAAAGTACACAACTTTAGTATTTGAATTTTTTAAATATTCCAAAATACCAATTAATATACCAATCCCCACCAGCCTTAACCCTCCTCTATATTGACTCTTTATTGTTAGGCGACTCACCTCACACACATTTCGTAAATACTCACCCTCGTTCAACTTTACATTAAAAAATTTTTCTATTGGTAAGCCCAAAAAACTGTTTTTAATAATACGAACCGCACCCACTACTTCATTATTTTTTTCTATAAACACGTAGTCAGAATATTCATCAAATTCATCTTTTGTCTTACCTTCTTCGTAACTAAATTCACGGTATACTAAATCACGGAGTCTATATACTTTTTCTACCTCTTCTTTCGTTGTTGCTGTCCGATATTGATAACCTAACAAACGGCAAGCAATTCTAAATATTAGGATTTTTACTTTTAACATACTTTTTCTGAAAAACACATACTGCAGCCTGTCCCCCATATAAGTTATAGGCCTCTGATTCTGTTTCAAAACCAACCTCCTCAAACATCTGAATGAGCTTTGAGATACTATAAAAATGAAAGTTTCGTTTTTTTGAAATTATGAGGTTGTACTTAAGAATCTGTAAGCTTGGCAAGAATAGTTCAAATAAATGAATAATAGTTTTAATAAACCCCTCAAGATCCAAGCTTCTCCATATCCCATACACAAACAGTTTTAAAGGACTAATGTTATTTGTTATGTTGCAAACAATTACTTTCCCCCCCCAACCAACAACCCTTGACATTTCACGGGCTAATCCGATTTGTGCTTTAGTATCTAATGTATATAACGTATTAACACAGACAACTTTGTCAAACTGTCCATCTCCAAATGGAAGTGGTGCTGTTAAGTCCCCCATAATAGTTTCTGCATTTGGGTCTTTATGTTTATACCTATCCAAGGCAGCTGGGACATTGTCAAAACCAATAACATCCGCCCCCCTCTTTGACAACTCAATGGCAACATTCCCAGTACCACAACCTGCATCCAAAATCACATCTCCTGGCTGAGGATCTACCGCTGCAACAACATCCTTAATGAGATCTTGATATGGAATAAACTCGTTCAACGTGTCGTAAACCTTAAAATATTTTGTCCAAAATTGTGTGTCTGTTTTGTTCATATATCTAGCGCCCATACCCTATTCATTATCTCATCTGACATTCGTGAAAATGTTGCATCGTCATATACCTCCTCCTCTGGCATAACAAATGGTTCACCAATTCTTATTTTAATATGTCTAGTTCTTTGCATGGTATCATGCATATCTAGTCCAAGAATATCGTCAAGCCATACTGGAATTATTGGTACATTAGCATTCGCTGCTAAATAAGAAACTCCCCTCCTTGCTTTTGGTGGACGCCCAATTGGCTTTCGTCTACGACCTTCAGGAAAAATCACCACTACCCCGCCATTATGTAGGATCTCTAATGGAAATGAAAGGGTTTGAGCCATTCCAACTCTTTTAAATACAGGAAATGAGCCCAATAACCATAATATTGGCCGTAAAAAGGGGTCAAAATAAAATCGCGGCGTCGTCATATACCACAACGGGAAAAAACGAGGTTTTGGCAAAAAAGCTGCCGATAGTAAAAAAGCATCTATATAACTCCCGTGGTTCGCTGCAATAATGTACGGGCCCGTAAGTTTCGTTAAATCAACACTCGTCTCAACTTTGTGTTTATATAAAAAAATAAACAAGAGTCGAACGGGAATCCAAAGCAAAAGCTGAACCAGGTATGTTAAAACCCAGCGAATAGTCAATACAGCCTTCAAAATAACCTTTTCCATATTTATAGGGGCAGTCCCACCTGTATCCTATAAAGTCACCCGCCCAACGATGTATATATACATCGCCACCTGCCCTACTGTCAAGACATATGTAATATGTATCCAATAAAAGCCTCTGTATGGGCTAGCACTCACTTTATTTATTACGCAGCCGGTACGCTAAACGTAAACGTACTACCCTGGCCCACCTTACTATTAACCCATACTGAGCCACCATGAAGTTCAACCAGTCCTTTTGTAATATATAGCCCTAAACCTGTTCCTCCTGTTTCAGCGGTTTTTACAAAACTACCCTGTTCGAGTTTACTGAATTTTTTGAAAAGACGAGATAAATCCTCTGGTGCAATCCCTTGCCCTGTATCGACAACTGAAACCCAAATATACCCACAGTCATTATTTGTATCAAGATTGTCTATGCTTTTATATTCATTAAATTCTACATTGACCGTAATTGAACCTTGGCTCGTGTACTTAATTGCATTACCAATAAGATTGTACAAAATCTCTACATATCGTTCTTTATCAATAAGTCCAAGTGGAAGCTCTTGGGTTCGTTTTAAGGTTAGTTTTAAGCCTTGCTCTTTTGCTCGAACCCTAAGATCATCTACTACCGCCTTCACGTGTCCTAGAACCTCCTGAGCCTCTAATTTAAGCTCAACGCGTCTGCCCTCAAGCCGACTTGCAGATAACATATCGTTTACCAAATTAATCATACGTTCACTGCTTAAAAAGGCTCGCTCTAAATATTTTTTCATCCGAGGACTAAGATTTTCTTCTCTATGCAAACCCATCCACAAATATGATTTGATTGACGTCATGGGGGTTCGAAGTTCATGTGACGCAACACTCACCAACTCATCTTTCATTCTGTCGAGTGCCTCTAGTTCTTTATTTTTCCCTTGTAATTCCTTGTTTCTGTCTTCAAGCTGATCATACAACTGTGCATTTTCGATTGCGATTCCAGCCTCATCCATAAACGATTCGATTAACTCCCTATCGTTTAGCGTCAAATTTTCATACGGTCGTGGTAGCGAAAATACTGTAGCTCCGAGCGATCTACCTTTTACTGATAAAGGATACACGACCAAATGATCACTTTTTGTAAGGGTTTGAAGAATATCTGCAACTTTTAAACTAAGTGGTGGAACATACAAATCACGAAATGTTTTTGAACCGTATGGTTTTCGTTCCTTCATAGCTTTAAAAATAAGATTAGACGGATCTAGGCCATATTCAATTCTATAATCTGTTAATTTTCTAGGGAGAATCTTTAATGCTTTATTAAAAATAGGAGTTGAAGACATTGCTATTGCCCGAAGATATTCTTTACCATTTTCAGTTTCACGAAGAACCATTAATGCACCACCAAATCCCATTTCCCAACTTACCAGATCAACAATTTTTTGAGCCATATCTTTTACATCGAGGGTATTTAAAATAATGTTATCTAATTGTCGAAGTACGGTAAGTCTACGATTCCGTTCCTGCAAATCAGAGGTTGCCTCCTTAACCTCAGCCTGGAGTTTTCTATTAAATTGTTTAGTCTCGCTATATAGCTGTGCGTTTTCAATTGCGACTCCTGCCTGAAACATAAGCGTTTCAAGTGCGCTTAAATCGGTTGAGGTAAAAGCATCTCGACCTGACTTTTCGCCAAGTAGAATTGTACCGATAACACCTTCTGATGCTACAACAGGCATAACTACAGCTATCTCTTGATTGTGCATTTGTTCTCGGACACGCTCAAACCGAATTTTTTGTGGACTATCTTGCATAGAATCAATTTTTCTTCGTAATTCGTCATACACTATTAATTCATGATTCGCTGTTACTTCATTCCACACGTAATCATGCTGGTCAGTGCTAAGATGGAATTCAATTTTTTCGATTCGCATTGTTTGAACTAACGTATCGCGAATTTTAGCTTTGAGATCTTCAATATCAATACTTTCGGTAATCCCCCGCCCTAACTTACGAAGCAACTCCTGTCGATTATATTCACGCTGGAAAAGAAAATTATCTGTTACATCTCTAAAAAGTTTATCGACAAGTGGATAAAACAAAACAACCACTACTGTTACAAAAACATTAGGGATTATTCCTACCAAATTTATTTCTTTATACGTATAGTTTTCAAAAATAATCTGAACCAAAATTACAACTGAAAGAAAAACACCCACAAGCAACAGTCTATATATTGTTGCTCGAACGGCCAAACGAAGATCCAACAATCTATGTTTTGCTATTGAATACGTTACAAGGGCTACCCAAAATACTGTAGATATCTGTCCTAACCAGTTGTAAGAAAAATTATTTTGGAAAGAAGGTAAAACCAAATTTGTAGTAAAAGCAACGTTGCTTGAGACAAATACCCCAACAAAAATATATATGCTCTGGGTTCTCAAAGTTCCTACGTTTTTTAAGACTGCTCTTAAAAGGATAATGTAAACAGCACTATACATAGCCAAAATGTATGCCGCAAAGAGAAAATGAAGATTTCCCCAAACAATAATCTTTTCACCAACCGAAGGGATTATAACAGAAACTATAGATGAACTTGGGTGCAACAATTGAAAAATAATCCCAATATTCAAACCCAATACAAAAAACACGAGTCGACGACGAATAGGAACTTTAGAAAATGCAAATGAAAAAAATAAAAATGAAGATGCTGTAAGCGATGCGGAAATGTATAATGCTCTTGCCCAAAATGTAGCAATTATTTCACCTTCTTCAATACGGTAAAAAATCATCGTCGCAATCCACAATAAAATCGTAACAATGACAAGAGAGAATATCCGACTATTTTTAGAATATTTAATATTTCTTCCAACAACCAACAAAAGAAGAACATTTAAGACTAATGTAATAACAAGACTAACGTTTACAATGTCCATGTAATTATAGTATATCAAGAACTTGAGCTTGGGGAAGAGCTGGAGTAAAGAGTGAACCCTTTACCCCAGCTCCATTGACATTAGACTAGGCACGAGATATGAAGGTACCTTAAGATCCTCAAAGCGTACTCCATTGGGAATCCATCTAGAAACATCTCTCCAAACAGGTCGAGAACCTCCATCTACCCCGTGAAAGACAGGCTGAAACCCTGCTCTTAACAACGCTTTGACAGCCCTCAATGCATTTGTCTCATCCGCAAGACCCGTTAAGGGCTCAATATACCCCAAAAATGCGGCTATTGCTTCTGCCTGACAGAGTGGATGATTATGTCGATAATTATCATTCACTTTGTCATAACCAGAAATTCTTCCAGGAAGTTCGAACGTACTGTACCAATCTTTGTGTGTAGCTACCACCATGGTATATCTACCACCAAGACTGGTATACCCTTTATAGGCAGATTCAGTGAGGATTTGAGGAAAACTGTCATCAACAATTACTTTGTATCCCGACAGTTGATTTATATCTCCACTAGAAAAAAGTGGCTTTGGCTCACTGACAGCTGCAAACAAAGCATCTCCTCTTGGAATTTCTTTTGCATCCTGAGCTATGACGACCTCAACTTGACCGTAAGTCTGCAATTCCACCATACGTTCCGTTTTTGCAGAGCTTGAATCAACTGCAATAACTCTTTTAACACCTGAGTTTAATAACAACTTAGATACACTGAGACCAATATTGCCCCCAGCTCCCAAGACAACAACAGTTGACTCAGAAGGCTCCATTCGAGATTGAGATAGCCCTTCTAAAATCAACAACGCTGACCAACCAACTGTAGAGTTGTGCCCGGTTGTTGGACGAACCATATCATTTGTTCCTACCGCCTTGCCCAGACTTAAGGAACTTGCCGACATGGCACCTAATCCAATAATAGTATTTGTCCTCGTCAAGCAACCAGCCAGAGAAATAGCTCTCTTTAGTGAGCTTACCGCTCCATTCTGTCGCAAAACCAACCGAGGTATTGTTGCCGTTGGACTTGCAACGACAGCGCCACAAACACCTTGAGGCCCTCGAAGCTCACCAACACGAATTGGACTAATCAGATCATGATTGATAGCCATTCGTACAATAACATCCGATCTCTTGCCCAGTTTTTTCAATAAGGATTTAAACAATGGGTGTAACCTAAGAGAATCTTCTGTCAACGAATGGATTAAAAACATTGGCCCGTCATACAAACGAACCTTTCCAAAATGAACTCCAGCATACGCCATTAAAGAATCCTGAATATATTCTTTAATGCCTGCCCTATATCTCTCCATCTCATTTCCCTCCATTTATATACTAGTCTAATATTGTAAGGTGCAACGATGTATATATACACCGCGACTCAATATGCCGTCAATGAATCAACCATACAACAACTTACAATACAATGATATATTAAATAAGATTGACAGCCTAATGAATAACCTAAAGGTGTTTAAGAAGTACACCTACCAAAGAGTCTATATTTAACATATCTGATTCCGATAAAACCTTTGAATAGACAGTACCTCCAAGTATAAAAACTATTTCTTTCCCTGCAATCTTATAATGCCCTAAACCTACAGTATTCATCGTTCCCAAGACTGCCATAACATCCCTCCCTACTCCAAGAGCTTTGCTTGGAACAACAGTACCCTCAGGACTATTCTCAATTAAATCATTAACTAATTTTTCATTTTCCAACAAAACTGCCTCATCGGGTGAAAAACCAACCCAGGAGGTGACCGGCTCTTCAAAGTCTACCCCATATAAAACACAACCAACTTTCTTGATTTTAAAAACATCATCTATAAGTCCCGAGAATACAACAAGCTTCTCGGAAACAGATTGATTCACATCCATAAGTTCTGTTAATTCAAGTTTTATATCCTCAATATCATAGGAAATAAATAGAAACTTTGTCCGCACAAAATGATGTAACTGCTTTTCATATAAGCTAAATATCATTGCCATGGATAATGCAATAATTATGTTCAAAAATATTGCAACAGGTTCAAAGGGTGACGAAAATATAAACTGTTCAAACCAAAGAGTGACATAAAAACTTCCAAAAAAGAACGTTGCGATGCCAAACCATGTAAATACTTTTCCGAGAACAACACGAATTCCAAATAATTGATGGCGAAGAATAGCGTAAGAGCAAAAAACGAAAAACACAATAAAACTTGATCTCGAAATTGCCGGTAGAATTTCAACAGCTAGTACTTCCGAATTTCCTGAAAAGTTCC
>Ga0210011_1002744_pt1 | contig 14207 bp, 3 predicted proteins | sample CryGeymeta201502_FD_183972 | JGI IMG/M metagenome (GOLD analysis project Ga0210011, IMG submission 183972) | Groundwater microbial communities from Crystal Geyser aquifers in Utah, USA - Crystal Geyser metaG 2015-02 (SPAdes) (version 2) | ecosystem: Environmental > Aquatic > Deep subsurface >...
ATTAAATGCGAACCCTTAAACTTTCATGAAGTTATGTATAAAAGTCAAAAAAGGAAGTCAACCATATACACAAAAGGTCATACTGATGGCGTAAAGGGCGGTCAAGAAGGCTCTAACCTATCTTCAATACCAAAAAAGGAAGTAATAATAAAACAAGATAAATCTCACTTTGATATAAGAAATAATGGTAATGATATGAGGATTACTATATGTAAAGAATTCCCTACTGATATAACAATCGATGATATAGCTGTTTCAGAAAGAAATAAATTTAGAGTTTCGTATAAATTTGGGTTTTTTCGAATTGATTTTACTATTGTGAATTCGAAAACAATACCTGATGATTTTTCAAAAAGTAGTGAGAAGTTTGAAATAGAATTTGAGTTAATTGGTTTGATGCACCTTGCAGAAATGACAAATAATTTCCAAAAGTTTGATGTATTCGAGGGATTACTAAAAAGATTTATCGAAAATGTGCTATGCTTTTACTATGCTATTGATACTATAAACTTTACAAATAAAAAACGTAAGAATATTTAAAATTTAAAATTTATTACTATAACATAACTTAGCTCAACACGTTGATAAAAATGGATCACTTTTTGGGAATTATATTGAAAACAACATTATTGATAAGTTAGAAACTTCCAATAATAATTCAAATTCTAAACATATATAAACATATAGAAAAAATATTTATAAGTAAACATATAATACTAAACATATGTTATATACATACTTATTTCTGTTAAATTTATAGTAATAATAAATTAACCAATCAAATTAAAATATTAATTTATTTTATTATAAATACATAAATTAAAATATTAATCAGTTGATACGAGAAAAAATTGCAACAGAACAAACATACGGCTTACGAAAGTGAGCATGGTTCTGGGGAAAGTCCTTGGGTGAATTCCAGAAAGTGGAACTTTTGAATAAGTGGACCCTAATTGAATGACGATGAGAGGAAACTCTAGTTAAGTTCAGTTAGATCAGTTCTCACCATATCAAAGTTATGCAATTGTGGTTTTAAACCATAACAGAATGAGGCTTAATCTTCTTATATCAACTCTAATATACAAAATAAAACTAATATATAATAATCTTTGTCTTGTTAATATGAATATTGTATATTGTATTAATATTTTATTTATATTAAGTTGTATTTTATTATTTATTTTTAAGTAAGAATGTGTTTTCATTTTCATTATTGTTTAGATATTGATAATTTGAAATTAATAATTTTTAATTTTTAATATTATTTATTTAATTATAAGAGTATTAAGAGTATATAAGGATAAAGTAATGATAAGATAAGATAATATGATTATTAATCAACTTGAACTATATGTATCTTTCATTTATACTGTTATTATTAATAAATTTTAAATAACAGTCAATATTAAAAGTAATATTAATATTAAATTATTAAAATGATATAATAACAATCAATGTTAAATGCACAATTATCCAAAGGACTTAAATATAAGAATCTCAAAAAGTGTAAACACTTCGGGTTACTCTTTACCTTTCTTTTCCTTTGTATATTATTTATCTTCGGAATAGAATTAATTGGACTTAGTAACAAAGAAAAGAATATAGAGTTAAGAAATATAAATGATTTTCACTTTCCAAATACAATTTCAATTAACAAAATTATTGTTTCCAATGAAAAGAACGAAAAGAATGAAAAGACAACTATTAAAACATCTAAACCTATTAACAATGTAGAAAAGGAATATAAACTAAGTATCATGAATGTAATGCTTGTAGATGCAGCAGCTAATAATAGTCGTGATTCTCCTGATAGTTCTGATTCTGAGATGATATTAGATTATTGAAACTGATGTTAGATAACTTTGAAAATATTATTTTCATTTTCTTTAAATTTCTAAAAATATATACAGAAACTAGTAAATATAAATCTTTTTTTTATAATTATACTAAATTTAGATTAATTTATCAATATATTCTTATAAAGAAGATATTAGTTTATTAGTTGTCATTGTTTTATATTCGGCATAAGTTATATAATTAATGATAATGATGATGATAATCAAATAAGTATTATAATAAAAGTATAAATATATTATATTAAAATAATAATATCATATTTAATATACTTATTATATATTATATATTATTATAATTCTATAGTTATAATAAAATTAAATAAAAATTGATTATTATGTTAATAAAAAAATTAAAAATGTTGATAAGTCCATTAAATAGATAATTCAAAATCAATTCATGTTATTATGTTACTTTGTGTTTGTATTGACTAAAATATTAATAAAATTTATTTACTTTCTTCTTCGTTGTTGACTACTTCATCTTTCTTCTCGTCTTCCTCGCCGTCAGAGGGTACCTTTGAATCTTCGAATACATATTGGTAATTAACCTTTGAAATATGTTTTCTCTTGATACCCTGAATGCTACTAAAACTACCACTGAACATTTCAAACTTCTCATTCATTTTGTTCATTTTCTCGAATACTCCACTGCTATCCTCACTTCCAAACATTTGGTTTGATAATTCTAAATATTGTAATTGCATATTTTTGTATAGATTAAGCATCTTAGTTTTAATAATTTCTTTTTGACTACTTTTAACAACCCATTTTCTGAAGGCTCTCTTTTGGGCTCTGAACTCGACAACATCTCTTTGCATTGCTAATAATCTTAGTAGATAATGAAGATTGACTCTATCTTTAATTTCTTCGGCGTCTGCAAAAAGCTTTTTAATAGCGTATCTTCTACATAATCCTCTTAATTTCATCTTCATCAATGGTTTAAGTTTGTTTCCTTCATGTCTATCTTTCATAATTTGCATGAACTTTCCTATATAAGGGAAATATGCCTTATAAACAGCTTTATGTATTTTTATAAAGACTTTTTTGAGATTATCATTCTTCTTCATGTTATAAAAGGCCCAAGCCTTTCTTCTTCTTATTAAATCATTGAAGAAAGCCATAAATAATGGACATTGAATAAATGTTGGGTCGGAATCAATACCTTTTTCTTTTGGTGCGTCCTTATCAGCAGTTGAGTAGGCATTATAAACTTCTTTTCTTCGTCCAGCTAATACGTTGGATTCACGCTTTTGGTCGATGTATTTGTATTTAGAGTTAGCATATAAAATGTTTGTCATTCTGCGCATGAATTGCCTTTTGTATTTAGGTTGATATTTAGTTTCTTCGATATCGAGGTATCTTCTTGTAAAGTTATTTAAAATTCTTGCTGTATAAACTTTATTAAATTTGTCAGCAAAAACTGAAATATTATCATCTGTTAGTTGTTTATTTAATTTCAAAATAGCATCTCTCATTTTGAAGATAGAAGCTTTATAAATAGAATATTTATGAATTTTATGGAAGAATGCTTTTCCTTTTACTAAACAAAGTAATTTTAATAATTGTTTGAATCTGAAGAAATCGTTAAGGCGTTGAGCACCGACTAGATAAGTTTTTAGTGTTATTTTCTTTAAAGCTAGGTCAAGAACCTTTTCTCTTTCTTGCATTTTTTGGACTTTGTTGTTCCATCTTTTCCAGTAGTAACTTTTAGCTAAAGTAATTTTTCTATTCTTAAAGTCACCAAATATAGCTTTTATCAATCTTAACAATCTTCCAATCCTTATATTCGAGCACATAATTGGGAAATTCTTATACATTTTCTTCTTGCATAATTCAAATAATCTTTTGAGATGAATTAATCTTCTAATTTGAAGTTTCATTATTCTACAGTCAATTAGTCCTCTGAAAATACATAATTTTTGACTTACTTTTCTCCATTTTTTCGCTAATCTGCTTCTAATAAGGTATTTTTTAGTAAATTCAGATATAGAATCAGTAGCCTCTTTTACTTTAAGAAGGTAGGCAACTCGCCATAAATGTAAGAAGTAGTATTTTTTCTTGTTGTTTGTTTTTAATTCATATTTAGCATAGAGTTGATCCATTTTGTCTTTGATCATAGCGAGTACTCTTCTTTTATGGAAGAGTCTGAAATTCTTTTGGATCATTTGGATTGATCTAATTAATTTAATTCTGTTTAATTTGTTTCTGAATTTGATTAAGAAGTATCCCATGATCTTTTTGATGCATTTTACTCTGATGTCGTAAACAAGACTGCAAGTTTTAAGTCTGTCGAAGTTGAGGATTCTGTATTTGAACTTATTCCAAATGTATTTAAGTACTAAAGGATATGCCTTTCCAAATCTAATATTATTATCATAAGCCTTTGCAACCTTCTTAACATTCTTAATAACATTTCTATTAGAAAGTCCTTTCAATTTAGTTGTAGCTTCTTGTTTTTTAGCTTTCTTATAAGCAATAACAGACTGTCTTAAAAACATTTGTAGAATTTTACTAGCGTCAACTAACCTAAGAGCAATAGCTTTCTTTTGCCAGTGTTTAATAGCAGTATTTAATAATCTTAATTCTTTACTCATCATAAGTTTGCATATACGTTTCATTAATCTTAATTTTTGAACTGCTGTCCAAATACCTCTACTAAATTTAAATTGCTTCCATGCTTTTTGGATTTTTACTGCACAAGTATCCATATGTTTTCTATAATTTTTCAATCGTCTAAAGGCCCAAGCTCTGTGATCTCTTACTTTTCCTTGAAGGTCAATGCACATCTGGGCAAATTTATCACCACCGATCTTGTCTCGCATGATCATAAAGGCTCTTTTGGCAAGCATTATGTCTTTGTAGGTTTGCATATGTTCCATACCTTTAGTGATATTTTCGTCGTCTCTGGCCTTTCTGAATTTTTTAGCTTTGGTGACGAATCTTTTCATGTATGCTTGTAGTTCTTTTGCGGCATCGATTTGATTTAGCATGTGATTTTTTCTTCTCCATAAGTTGAAGTATAATTCGAATTTATAATCAAGTTGATTTTGATATCTTCTCTTTATAGTATTGAGTAGTCCGAGTTTTCTAAGGAAATCATTAAATCTTTTGATTGATTTCCATCTCTTGAAATTAGATTGAATCATAACAGCAGAAGCATTTCTCTTGATGTTGAGTCTTCTGACTTGGATATAATAATCGTTAAAAATCTTTTTCATATATAATTTCCTTAAGGACTCATCCATATCAGCAAATCTTTTACTAAATAATCTCATTAATCTTTTTCTTAAATTATATTCATGTAACTTTTTCTTAAGTATTGGGAACTTAGGCTTAACTATACTTTTCCAAAGTTGTTTTACTTTTGCTCCACTGATCATTCTGAATGGAACTAACCAATGAGGATATTTCTTAAACATTGTTTTAATTTTGTTACCCTTTCGGAAATTAATTCCTTTTCGTAAGTATTTTTGAATGGCTTTAGTAGAGCTTACTACATGGTCTATGCTGGTTTTATTTAACCATTGTAAGAAATAGATTTTTAATTTTCCCTTGTCAGTCTTTTCATAGTTCTTTTGTAATTTAAGTAAAAGGTCTTTGACATGTCGTCTTAGTTTTTGTTTTTTGTTGGCTAAGTGAAGTAAATAAGCATTTTGAATCTTTTTAACTTGTCCATATAAGATCGAACCATTTCTTTTAAATTTATCAAAGTAATGTTTTAAATTTCTATGATTCTTATGGTAAGCTTGATTTTTAGTCATCATAAATAATAACATATTTCTAATTTTAGCATTTCCATAATCAAATACATCATCGATAATATATTTTCTTTCAAATACTCCATGGAACTTTCTAACGTTATTTTGTAGTTTGTAAATAGCATCATGAGCTTGAAGCATTCCTCTGTTTAAATTTTTAATTAGTAATCTTCTGAAGACTTCTTTGGCTTTAGTTCCCATTATTCTTTTATCGAGATTTCTTCTTGATTTGTTACCTTTCCAAATAGTTTGCATAAATGTAGCTGCTTTGGTTAAAGCCATTAGTTTGGATTTATAAGCCCATTGTTTTAAGTAAATCATTAATAACAATTTTTCTTCTTTTGCCATCTTCTTTAAATATTTGAAAGTCAAGAAAGATTTTCTTGCTGCGCACTTAGCTTTAAATAAGGCCCATCTGCCTCTTACCCAATTTTGAAGTCTGATTAATTTTTTAATAAACATAGTATGGGCTTTGGTCTTCCACTTATCCATATAGAAATGTAAACTGTGGAATCTAAAGGCTTTTAATATTCTTGGATATACTTTTCCTAATTGTTTGATTAATCCAAGTCTGACTGAAGATTCTTTTATTTGATCAAAAGGTCTTTGATAATAAATTGTCTTTAATGTGTGCATTAGTTTTAATCCTCCGTCTGTTTGGATCTTTGAAGATTTTTCGATATTAGCTGCAATTTTTTTGAAAACGAACCATCTGAACATATGTTTTAGAGTATCAAAAGCATGAGCATTTAAAATTTTATTAAGCTTTTGTTTCATAAATATTTGAATTTTGTTACTGGCATCTTTAACTTTGATTGATTTACATCTTAAACTCCATTGTAAGAAGTAAATCTTGAGTTTATCTAAATACTTTCCAAGTAACTTAAGTACAATACTATTTGTTTTAAGTTTTCTGTTAAGTCTCATTTTTTTAAGTTTCATACAGAAGAATCGTCTTACCCCGCTATTGATAATGTTGACTCCTCGGAGCATTTTAGCCTTTCTTAATTCTTCGTACCATCTTTTAATTCCTTTTCTTAAAAACTCTTCCTTTAAATTATCTGGAATATCCTTAATGTTTCTTAGTAAAAGTTGTCTAACTCTATTTTGTTTAGCGTGTTTTTTTAGTTTATCGACTACATAGGCATTGGTATAATTTCTAATATGATCAATAGCATCGCCATATCTCTTTCTTCCTTCGTGTAAATTATCAAGTCTCTTTCTTAAGAAAGCTTGAATCTCCTCAACAGCCTCGTTTATTTTAATCTTAACAGCTGTAGTTTTCCATAATCTATAATGTCTTTTCATATTACTGTCTTCCTTTTCATATAGTTTTTGTAAGAAATACCTTAGATCGGTTCTTCTTCTTCGGTCTAGCTCTTCCTTGTGGGCTTCCATTCCACTTCTAGTAAATTGATTGATTTTATCAGCACATTTCTGTTTCTTTTTACCCCACATTGTCATAAAGGCACATAAAGATTTAATTGGAAGTGTAAATTGTCTATAACGTAAGTTACTAGCTGCATACTCCCGTAACATCTCGAAGGCATTATCTTTAATCTTAGCACGAATTTTAACAATTGTTATTCTCCAAAATAAGAATTTCATTCTTTTTGAGCTGTCTTTATAGCTCTCGTCGTGTTTTCGGAATAATTTATTAAGACGTTTAATCATTGTGTTAACAATTGCTTTTTTCTTTAGACCTTGTAGGAGTGGGCCAATAAATTCTCTTCGCATTCTGTTGTTGACGTGTTTTATTCCATGTCTGATTTTTGAGAATTTATCATAATGAGATTTGTTAGAGCGGACTTTCCATAATAAGAATCTATCTTGTAGATGGAATTTATTCTTGTACATTCCTTTTGTGTTTTGATTCTTTAAGAAGACACCGAGCATTCTACGCTTTAAATCAAGATCTCCATGCTTATGGGTATTTCTTTTCCAGGTATTAAAGGCTAAGAGTATAGCTCCTTTAGTTGTGTTAGCAACAACATTCATAATGATCTTCTTAGCGACACCAGTAGGGTCAAATGCTCCTTTATAGATTACTCTATTGGCAAAGTCTCTAAAGTCTTTTCCATACATATGACTATATAATTTTTTGTTACCTCTAGCTACTCTTTCGAGATAGTCGTGGGTTTTTCTAACTTGATCACCCCATTTTTTAATATAATGCTTTACGCAAGTTCTAGCATTATTAGCATACATATTTTTCATTAGTCCTGCTTTTAAGCTCATTTTCATGTCAAGGGTAGTCATCTTTTGGGCTGTAGTCTTCCATCTTCTGAAGAATGATCTTAGCCCCGTCTTACCTTTATTTCTGGCGTTGGGTAAGAATAGTTTCTTAAACAATTCGTATTCCATATCTTTTAATTTCATTTTTTCTACTGTGAGTTTCCATTGTCTGAAGTATGGACGCATAGACATATTTCTGAAAATCATTGCTTTTGCTACGTTTGGTCCGAATCTCATTAAAGCAGATGAGAAGTTCATTCCTTCTGGGATAACTAGGTTCATGTTTTTGGCAATTTTTTTGAATTTAAGCCATGGCTTTCTGCATAAGAAGTTTTTGAGGATTTTGTTTCCGATGATATAAGGAGTAGGATTTTTAGAAGCAACATACTTTTGCTTTACTTTAAATCTTTCAAACGCTCTCTTCAAAGATGTTTTATTTCTCTTGTCATTATTAACTCTTAAGAAAGATTTCACAATACCAGTTTTAAATTCTTTTAGTTGTATATTCTTAACTTGGTCTAACCATTTATTAAAGTAATTCCTTAATATTCTCTTTTGCATCATACCACTCTTTTTTAATAATCCGAACGAGATATTTTTCTTTAAGCTAGAGATCTTATTCTTTTTTAAACCTTCTAAGAAGGGTGGAACATTTTTCTTTAAATTAAACTTAACAATACATGCTACAAACTCTGGAGTTATTTGTTTTTCTATCTCGGCTAAGAGATTTTTATTCTTTCTCCATATTCTGATTCTATTTTTAAGGATTGTTTGGAAGGTCTGATTTCGGTAGAATTTAGATGTTTTTCCAATAATTTTTGAGTTGAAGTCGTTTTTCATTTCTCTTGCTGCTAATAGTTTTGATTGGCGTCTCCATTTTTCGACGAATGGTTTTAGGAGTCTTTTGTGGAATCGCGAGTTTTTCATAAGGCAGTCTCGGAGGAATTTCTTTTGTGAGAATTCCCGTAAGTTTGGTGTGATGAAGTCTTGTAAGTATTTTTTAGCGAGAACGGAGTATGTCTTATTGACTAGCCACATTACTTTTCTTAAATCCATCTGTGTTTTAGGCTTTACATTTCGTCTCCATATTCTTAACTTCTCTCTTAAAAATCTTTTATATAATGCTTTTTGGTTTTTGCCATAGATATTTAAGAAGAATTTTGATTCAACATTTTTAAGAGCAATCTTTTTAGTAATTGTATGCCACTGTCTGAGTTTGTTTATCATATGCTTTTTAGCTAAGTTCTTACAGTTAGGAAGTAATTTTGTGAAAAGAGCCTTTTCTATAAAGAAGGCAGATCTATGTACTTTCAATTTTCTAAAGAATGGAGTTCGGCCAGGTTTTCTTAGTTGTGACTTTAAAATAAAGTTAATCAAATGATCAACAGCTTTAAACATTTCTGGGCCATTTATTCTTTTAGGCATAAGTGCTTTACGCCATATTCTCCAATACTTATCAACTGGGGCTGTATAGTACTTCTCAATAACAAATCTTTTAAATGTTCTTATTGCAACTGGTTTAGATGTATCATCAAAGAGTAACATCTTTCTATACCATGCTTTAAGTTTATATCTTAGGGCTGTTTTTAAGAATGCAGCGTTTGAGGTTAAGAAACTTTTTAGTCCTCTTTGTTTGTCTCTTTGATAAGCTCTTTCGTTAAGAAACATTAGGAAAGGTAAGATAAGTGGTCTAGTAACTCTTTTATTTAACAAGTTAAATCCTTTTACTAATAATTCATAATTGTATTCTTGTCTCTTAGCAAGATGAGCCCAATATCTAAATCTATTTCTTAAAGCTTCTGTTTTTAACTTTTCTAAGAACTTTCCGTTTGTCTTTGTAAAGATAGCCATTTTATATCCATCTGTCTTTACTTTGTCTTTCAATATAATCCAATGGTCCCAATATTTTCTTAGTTGTTTCTTCGCGAATGTTTTAGCGAGATTTGATCCAATAGGAACAAGACTAGTAAATAATTTCTTATAGTTCTTTTGTCTGTTAATAAGGATAAAAGGAGCTCCTAAGTATTTTCTCTTTACAGCACGGTTGATTTTATTAAAAGCATCTGTTACATTTAATAAGAAGTTTGATGTGAAGACAGGTCTGTTCTTCCAGTGACGGAATGCCTTAGTTAATTTATCTCTGTCAACTCTTTTGCCTAACTTTTTCATGTAGACACCTGTAAGTTTGTTTTTAAGTTCTCTTTCGTTGGCTTTTAAGTCCATTTTGCTGGCAACTCTTCGCCATCTCTCAAATAAGTGAGCAACACTGTTCCTTGGTCTTTGTGATCTTTTCCATAGCATAAGAACTACTTTTCCTCTGGTGTCAAGGGTCATTAGTCTTTTTAGTCTTAAGAAGAAATCAATCTTTTTCCATTTAACAAAACGATCTATCTTGTCGAAACCTTGACAAATTCTTAGCATTTCCTTTTGGTTGTCGAATTTACCATCAACTCTAGAGTTATTTCTCCATTTGAAAAAGAATGATCCAATATAAAGACTTCTTTGTTTAAATCCAGCTTGTTTGAAAGCCATCTTCATAATTGCTTGTCTTACATCTCTTAATGCAAATTCTCTTGCTCTATTGAACCAATGTCTAAGCCAGAATTTTTTCTTCTCTTTTCTTCCGTTAAGGAAGTAATCAATAAATTTCATATAAGCTTTCATTATAGCATTATTTCCATTCTTCTTCTTTACCTTCTCAAATACATCCTTCTTCAAATTGAACAATTTCTTACTACAGTAATTATGAGCTGCAGTTGACATCTTTAAATTTCTCATGAACAATTGATGTAAGGTCAATCTTGCACTAGGTTTTTTCTTCCAATGTTTAAAATACTTTTCCATAAGTCTTTTACTATAAGACTTTAAGTGACTTTTCATAAAGTTAGCAGACATAGTATGGCTAGTTAATAAAGCTCTTAGTTTTTGAGCTCGTAATTTCCATTGCTCTAAGTAATCAGTCAACTTTTTAATTTGGAATTTCTTTCCGAAGCCAAGAGCTTTAATCATTCCTTCACGGGTATGTTCGACGTCGGCCTTCCTTTTAAAGCATTTGATAATTGGTTTTACGAAGAACTTTCTTTGGTAGTGTCTCATAAGTTTTTCGAGACCATTTTGAACGTTGAACCAAATTTCTTTTTTATCTTTGACTTGTTTTACCCATCGTTGGAAATAACCTCTCATGTTTTTCTTAATTAACGACTTTGAGAACTTGCCCAATATTCCTCGGAAGAAATTGTTTTTGAGGTCTTTTTTATCTGCTTGCTGTTTAATATTTTTAAATTTGTTAAAGTATATTCTTAAACAAGTCTTATTTAGCTTTAAGTTAGATCTGAATAATGCTTTAGCAGTTCTATTTTTGATAATTCCATTAAGGTATTCTCTTAATTTTGGATAGGTAAGTTTAAACGCTTGTTGTCTAGCATATCTGTAGACATGTTCGACTATTCCGTTAGCTCCGAGGGCTTTGTTTCTGTCGATATCATTTTTGTCTCTTTCTTCTAGGAAAGCAAGGATATTTGTTTTTCGTTTCCAGTCTTGGAATCTTCCAATTAGCATTTTATAAACAACTTTAGAGTTATTATTTCTTCTTAATGATGTTAAGAACATTGATGATACTTGTAGTTGACCTATTCTGTGATGAATCTTTCTCCATTTCTTTAAGTATCTTCTAAGAGTGATTAAGTTAAATTTAGGGAAGTTCATACATAGGGCCTTTGTACATCTTGCCTTGATTCCATCAACGCATTTACTTAGGATTGGCATTATTCTTTTGTGTACTTTACGTAAGATACCTTTTTTGAAAGGAACTAGTCCTTTAATAAACCTTTTGATATCAGTAATGTTAGAAACGTTTGTTCTCCATTGTCTAAAGCAAGATGATAGTAGGTTGGCATCGAGTTTCTTTTTAGTTTTAAATAACAAGGTAGTAGTTAAATGGTTTTTAAACTCATCTCCAGCCATTTTTGTAGTTAATATCTTCCAGTTATTGAAATAATTCTGAAGAACAACCTCCTTAAATTTATCAGCGTTTCTGATTAATCTTCTAATAATTCTTTCTTTTGTTCCTTTTGGAATTTTCCTTCTCATTCTTTCAATCAAATGGTCAAATAAGGGTTTCATAATAAACTTCTTTAAAATTCTTAGTACAAATGGAGCAGCCTTATTATTTCTGATGTTAGCTCTTTTCATCCATTTTATGAAGTTTTCTCTTAGGTCGTATATATGGAAACTTTTTGAATGCTTCTTCATTGTAAGCTTAAAGAGAATAAGTCTAAAATCGCCAGTGGCATTTTCAAAGAGTTTAAAGAACAAATCATGAAAGACTCTAACTCTCATTTTTTGTGCTACTTTTCTTGCGAAGGCTAATAAGTTTGCTTTTCTTTTTTTCTCTTTGCTTTCAGCTGATTGTGCTGAGTGTATTATTTTTCTTAGTCCGAATTGTAATCTTTGAAGGTAGAATTTATCGAGTAGTAGGATAGCTCTCTTCTTTCTGTTTCTCATGTTAGCAAGAAAGCCTCTAATGATACTTTGGACTTTAATAATAGTGTTGTAATGTTTGCGAACCCAGTATTTTTGGGCCCATGGAAGTAAGGCTTCAATAGTGTCTTTTCCGACTTTTTTTCTAATAGGAACCATAATTCTTTCTACAAAAGCTTTGATTAAATAGGTATAATATAAAATATCATATAAGTGTAGCCTATACCATGTTCCTCTCCAAACTGATTGAATTTTAATAACTTTCTCATCAAGTTGAGCATAGTTCGATAGTAAGCCTCTCCACCAACCTTGTACAATTTTTGCAGCTTTAAGTCTTTGGTTAGGGTTGTAAATGATTCTTTTTTTGTCTTTCTTGACTTCTTTCTTTCCTCCGAACTTTTTAACTTCGTACTTTTTACCAGTTCCTGGTTTAAGAGTGTTAGTTCCAAGATCAACAACACCACCTGACTCATCTCCTCTCATTGAACGAGTTATTACTCTATCTTCACAATTTGCTCCTTTACTAACCATCATAGCTACAGCGATTCTCGAAAATTTCTTTTTATTCGGACTATTACTTACTAGTTTATTAGGGTCTCTAAATTGTGTTACTTTTTCAGGAGTTTTAGGCTTTCCTTTTTCTTGTCCAATAAGGAAAGTACTTAGTCTATTGCTAACCTTTGGTTTGGCTTTAATAAATGCACCTGGGGAGCTATCAGGGTTGATCAAACCCAGAACCTTAGTGTTTCTAGGGACTAGCTTTCCCTCTAATCCTTTGCTATAGCCAGCTTGATTATGTGTAGTTATTTCATGGGTGTCTGGGTTAAAGTAGCCTTGGTCCTGTTCATCATCGTTGTTATCACCCATATCTTCATAATATTCTGGATTATTTGGACTTCTAGACATACGTTCATCTTGTTTCTCTGGTGATTGTTTTTTTGTCCTATGCCCGGGCTGTTGGCCGTAGTCGGCAGAAACAGGGATATTATTTCTGTTATTTTTGTTAAGAGTCCTATTGTCTGGACTTCTTTCTTCATTTTGTAAACTTTTATTAACTGCCTTTAATTTTGGAATTGAGCTAGAGTCTAGATTTTTTGTACTTCTCCTTTTACCAACACTTCGTTGGAAAATATTTTTAGACTCTTCCTCTCCTTTTCCTTCTAAATTTATTGTTCCTGGAGATCCTTCTCTAACTCTATAGTCTTGTTTTTTAGCTATATCAATTCCTTTACCTCCGTAAACCTGCCCTTCTTTTATTAAATCACCTCTTTTAGGGATAGTTTTCTGGTTTGGAGATCTATTGTCATTTTTGTCGCTTGGTGATATACTTTTTTTATTTTTTTGGGCTTCTAATTCTTCTTGTCTTGCTTTTTGTGCTCGTTGTCTTTCTAAACCTCCGTGAAGTGGGCTCGCTTCGGCTTCATTTTTTCTTCGGAACGAGCTTAGGTCATCCTCTCTTGGAATTCTTGAAGGAGACTTTTCATCTTTTTGATAAATATTCTTCTTCTTATCCATTTATGATAATTACTAAAAGTTATTAATTAATGTTTATTAATTAATTAAAGATATAATTAAATAATTTTCAATAAGTTATTTAGTTTTAAGAATATTATTTAACGTATGTATTATATAATTTGTAATATGTAATAATTAGTTTAATTAAAATTACAATTACAATATAACAAGTAATAAACTATTATTAATTATTAAATATTTAAATTATTATTTAGTTTTATATATTTTCTAATTATTTTTAATATCAAAAACACAAAATTAATTTGAATTTGATATATTTTAATAGAATATTTACATAAATACCCGATTAATTATTTTTAATATTTAAATTTTAAATGAACAACACCAAAAACAACAAAATTGT
>Ga0210011_1002755_pt1 | contig 14175 bp, 15 predicted proteins | sample CryGeymeta201502_FD_183972 | JGI IMG/M metagenome (GOLD analysis project Ga0210011, IMG submission 183972) | Groundwater microbial communities from Crystal Geyser aquifers in Utah, USA - Crystal Geyser metaG 2015-02 (SPAdes) (version 2) | ecosystem: Environmental > Aquatic > Deep subsurface >...
GATCGAAATGATATCTTCTGATACAACTATAGGCCCTTTTCTCATGAAAGTAATTATACATGATTATTGATAAAAGACTAAGTTATTTTTTCTAATCTCCCTAGTTCGTTATCGGCTAAACCTAATGTTTTCAAGGCGGGCAAAGACGATATTAAAGCACGTAAAGCTTCCGGATGTCGATCTAATCGACTAGCTCTTAAATCTAAATGCTCGAGTGTATCAATGTTTCCAGCAGCCATGGCGTGCAGTTGCTCGGGTGTGAATTCATGATTTCCGATATGCACGGTATGATGGTTGTGTAATATCGCCACGAACGTTTGTGGCGATAAGCGCTCAAGATGATTGTGTCTTAAATTTACGGTGTTCACGCGTAGGGCATTAAAAATCTCGGGATTGTCTCGCGTGCCTAGATCATTGCATGCCAATCCAAGCGCATGTATAGATGTATGATTTGATATTGCTGAGAATATTGCGCATAATTCTTCATCGGTTTTGTTACAACTACCCAAGCCATTCTGGGTTAAAATAAGGGTGTTTATATGAGCAGGAATCGTTTGTAATAGCTCAATTAGAGAGCTGTTGTTTATCTGCCCAAGGCCTGTCTGGGTCAAATTTAAGGTGCTGATGCTGGCTGGAATGGAGCCTAATAATGTTAAGATATCGTTAGGTTGTTTTGTAGATAATGTATTATAGCTCAAATCCAGTTCTGTAGCGTTCCATCTAGGTATGCTTCTTTTTGCAGAATCTATCGTAGTGTGCTCTGTTAAGTTTAAAGCGTAACGCATGATTTAATACCCCGAAGAGATAGTTATGGTAATAATTTTACCATAGAATCTAATAAATGTACACACCACTCAACAAGATTAAAATTAAAGCGCATTAAATAAAATACGGTGTGAGCTAATCGACATGAGAATACCGAAGCCAGCTAAGAACGTCACCATAGCTGTGCCACCGTAGCTAATCAGGGGAAGTGGTACGCCAACCACGGGTAAAATCCCCATCACCATACCCATGTTCACACATGCTGAAAGAAAAAAACTCATACTAAGCCCTGCTGCAAGCAGTCGGGTATAGCTGGTTTGGGTGTTTTTTGCGATAGATAAACAACGTAACGATATGCATAAAAATAGAAAAATAAGGCTTGCTGCGCCGATAAAGCCAAACTCTTCACCGGCTACAGAGTAAATAAAGTCGGTAGCATGCTCAGGTAAAAAATTAAGATGTGCTTGGCTACCTGAGAGCCAGCCTTTGCCCAGCATACCACCGGAACCAATCGCAATTTTAGACTGGATAATGTGATACCCGGTTCCGAGTGGATCACGCTCAGGATCGAATAACGTTAGGATGCGTTGTTTTTGGTAATCATGCATCAGGTGCCATAAAAGCGGTGCTAATACAGCGAGGCCAGCGGCTAACCACCCAACGGTACGCATGGCAATACCGGCTAAGAAAATAACAAAAACGCCGCCGGATGCGACCATAATCGCGGTGCCTAAATCGGGTTGTTTTGCAATAATCAAGGTCGGGATAAAAATAATGAAAACGGCTATCGTCAGCGATTTAAAATCAATGGGCAGTGCTTTTTTATCCAAGTACCATGCGGTCATCATGGGGACTGCAAGCTTCATGATTTCTGATGGCTGAAAACGAAAAAATCCTAAATCAAGCCACCGTTGTGCGCCTTTTCCTATTTTTCCCATGATCATAACCGCTACAAGGAGTAAAAGACCTAAAATATAGAGCCCTGGGGAGGCATATTTATATTTATGCGGTGGAATAAAAGATAAGGCAATCATCACAGAAAAGGCAAGCGATAACCGCATGGTTTGACGAAAAATCATGCCGAGACTGGCGTTGGATGCGCTGTATAAAATACAAAGACCAAGGGTTACAAGCAGTAACAAAAGACCAAATAAAGGCCAATCGAGGTGGAGCGCACGCCGCGTAAGACGATAGATGGGCTGCGTGTTGGCATGGTTCATGATGTCACCTCATGCTTTTTAAATTCAAAATAAGTATCCATAATTTGGCGCGCAATATTGGGGGCCGATGGATCGTGTTCAACCAGTACGGCAATGGCTATCTCAGGGTTGTCGACAGGAGCAAAGGCAATCAAGAGTGAATGATCACGAAAAGCCTCAGAGACGGTTTGAAAGCGTTTTTTCTCATCCTGGCTCATCGCAATCACTTGAGCTGTCCCGGTTTTAGCCGCAACGGTGTAGTCCGTGCTTCGTCCAAAACGACGGCCGGTGCCTTCTCGGTTTTTTACGACGTCTTGCATCGCATCCGTGATGAGGGTCCAGAATTTTTTATCACTGAGGTTAACAGGATATTCTTCAAGTGGTTTGACGTATTGAGGCTTTTCTTGATCATTTGTCCATTGTTGTAAAAGGTGAGGGCGAAACCGCTGACCATGTTGACTCAATGACGCGGTAGCATTCGCTAATTGTAATGGCGTGGCAAGCATCGAACCTTGCCCAATCGCGGTGATTAAGGTATCACCTGTGTACCAAGAAACGCCACGTGTTTGTTTTTTCCACTGTGGATTTGGAACAAGTCCGGGTATTTCTTCTTTTAAATCCACTTGCGTTAATTGTCCAAAACCAAAATGGATGAGCATGTCTTCGATTGCATTGATCCCAAGTTTATGGCCTAAATGATAAAAATAAGTATCACACGAAGTCGTGATCGCACGTTTTAAGCGCATGGTTCCGTGCCCACCACGCTTCCAATCGCGGTACGTGTGTGTCACACCAGGAAGGCGATACCAACCAGGATCATAAATCTTACTGTCTTCTGTGATGACTTCTTTTTCAAGACCTGCCAAGGCAATGAATGGCTTAATGGTCGATGCAGGGGGATAAAGTCCTCGAATTGCACGATTAAACAGTGGTTTTTCAGGAGCATGAACAAGCTTGGCGTAGTCCTTTTGTGTAATGCCATGAACAAACAGGTTGGGATCGTAACTGGGCACACTCACTAAGGCTAAAATAGAACCGTCACGCACGTCAATCACGGCAGCTGCACCTTCTTTACCTTGTAACGCTTGATGAGCACGTGTCTGTAAGCGAGCATCCAATGTGAGTTTAAGTTTAGCGCCAGATATCGGTGCTTGTTTGCTCAGAACGCGAACGGTTCGGCCAGTTACATCGGTTTCAACGTGTTGATAACCCACGTGGCCATGAAGTTTGTCTTCGTAGAACCGTTCAAGACCTGTTTTTCCAATAAAGTGCGTGGCACGATAATTGGTGCCGTCAATTATTTTTTGTTCGTCTGCATTAATGCGTCCCACATAGCCGAGTACATGCGATGCAATGTCACCCAGTGGATAAGAGCGCATAAGATGCGCATGGATGCTGACACCTGGAAAAGCATATTGATGAGTTGCAAAGATAGCAACTTCCTCTTCGTTGAGTTTTAATTTAAACGGTACAGGAAGGTAGCGACGCGTTTGCTTTCGAGTGCGGTGAAAATGTTCAATATCGTCATCGGATATGGATGGCAATAAGATTTTAAGTTGTTGCAGGGTTGATTCCATGTTTTCAACATGTTCAGGCACAATTTCAAGTGCATAGACGGGGGTATTTTCAGCAAGCACAACGTCGTTTCTATCGACAATAATGCCGCGTGTGGGTGCAATGGGCGTAATGCTCATTTGATTTTGAAGCGATAATGTTGCAAAACGTTTGTATTGTGAAAACTGTAAGTAAGCAAGACGCAATACCAAAAAAAGCGAACAGATAATAATCAGGGTAACTAAAATATTTAAACGCAATTGATGCAAGGCGGATTCAGTTTGGTGTGAAATAATGGGGTTATTTGATCGCATCAGTCAGCATGATTCAACAGAAGAAAAGTCCGGGGCTTATCTTAGCGTAAATTACTACTTGTGGTAAGGGTGATTCGTCAAAATAGACCAAGCGCGATAAAGTGCTTCTAAAAGTACCACGCGTGCAAGTGGGTGGGGCAGTGTAAGTGTTGAGAGCGACCAACGCTCACGACTTTGTGAAAGACAGCTCTTAGGCAAGCCTTCAGGACCACCTATCACAAAACACACGTGACCTGTGATGTGTTGTAGATGGTTTAAATGCACCGAGAGTTGCTCGCTTGAAAAGGTTTTTCCTGTGAGATCAAGTGCAATCAGGTAAGCATGATGTGGAATGGCTGCATGTAAGCGTGTGGCTTCTTTTTCGAGAACACGCGTCAGATCGTGTGCATGACCACGGCGTAATAGCGGTATTTCAACGAGATGAAGCTTAAAGGCCTCACCAAGACGTTTGATAAACTCTTGAGAGGCCTCGGTAACCCAGCCCGGCATTTTATTGCCCATGGCAATGAGTGTGATTTCAAGCATAGGTCTAGATGGTATCTTGGGTATCTTGCCAGAGACCTTCTAAATTATAGAAAGCACGGCTTTCGGGTTGCATGATGTGCACAACAAATTCACCAAAATCAATTAATGCCCAGTCACCTTCGGTCAGACCGTGTTTACTTAACGCAGGCAAGCCAATGGCTTTCATGTCGGTCATGAGATGTTCTGCAATCGCACGTAAATGCCGTGCAGCACGACCCGAGCACACCACCATAAAATCGGTGACGCTGGTCTGTTCGCGAACATTAATCACCGTTACATCCATGGCTTGATTGTCTTCAAGTGATTTAAGAAGTGTTTCGAGTGGTATATTTCTAGCCATATGAACCGTTGACTTATCTTTAAAAAGTGGCAAAGCATATCAAGAATACGACTTGGGCGCAATGTGTATACAAATGCCCGCAGCAATTTTAATGTTGAATTTTTCGACACGAGCACGAGTATTGAATGGGGTGGTGTTGGCATCACAACCAATGCACACAGTAATGCCGATGAGGCAGCGAATACGACAACCATTGTGGGAAATAGGAATGCCTAAGTTAGAATTTTAAGCCGCTTTTTTAATCTCGACCTCTAGGTCAATTCCATCACGATCAAGTAAATCCTGCAAGCAAAGGCGAACAAATTGATTTTTAGAATAGCCCAGCTTGTTAGCATATTCTGCAGCAACTTTTGGGCTTATGAAACGTCTACCATGCTCTATATCACATAAGTTCTGGCGCGATATATTAAGCTGTTTTGAAAAATCGACCTGCGTTTTTTCTTCACATTGCCGGATAGAGCGCAGCATTTCGCCCAGCGTTAATTTAATCCCTGTCAATGAACTCATGTAATTCAGTGAATCTTTCGAATCCTTAGTAATCATGTTTATTTACCTCCTCAACACTGACTAATTCCGTTACACCTTTTCTATCAATTACATACATTGCGCGATACGCCCTATTGAGCCGTATAGATCGCTGACCTGCACGTTTACCTTTTAAAGGTTCATCGTGATAGCCTGGTATTTTTCTTGTTTTTAAAAGGCCGTCATGGGAAACAGAATCCACCCAAGATGCAAGTTTCGTCGCGATATAAGCAGGCACTTTTTTAAATCATCTTTTGCTTTCTCGCTCAAAACAACCGTATAAATATCCACGATCAACCCTTACCCACATGTTAGGTTAATTGTACCCAATAAGAAGGTACATGTCAACTAAAAGTATTAGATACGAGCTTGATTTTGGGGTAAAGTTTTTAGATGGGATAGTCCTATGGGATAGTCCTGGTTCAAAATTAGAATGGCTTGCATCCTGTTGAAGTTTTTTGTAGAGTGGATGTGTTGAAAATAATGAATAAGGACATTGATTACATGACTGACATGACTGACATGACTGAGGCTAGACATCCATCGCATGTGCCGACTGCGTTATCTAAAAAATCACACCGTGTGTATCAGGCCCCGATGATCTACGCTCTCGAGGATGTTGAGCCTGAGACTGGGTCGCAGAATGTCCCCGAGGCGAATAATGGCTTATTAGAAGACGCATCTTAACGCGATGAAACCATCCCCCAAACGACCGGCCTTGGTGAATGCCAGTGGATTTTATTGTGCTGCATTCAATACGTCGTGCATGATATATAGTGCATCGCCTGATGAAATGATTGCTTGTTCATTTTTTGAGGAAGGGCTGAATCCTGCGCGTTATCGTGCGGTGTTTCATCCGTTTGCTCAGGTTGTCTCAAACGAAATCACGGGTGAGGCTCTTCTCGTACGCGACCATTTAGGTGTTCGTCCTTTATTTTATAGCTATCAATCAGGTCAATGGGTGTTTGGGGAGAGCATCCCTGATATGATTCGTCAATTACGTCAAATACCGGCCTTACTTGATTCGGAAGTGACTCATTTATTTGGAGATGTTAGGTATTACACAGACAACACGCTTTACGCGGGTATTTATCGTGTTGAGCCTGGAACGATGGTGCGTATTTTTCCAGACGGACGTATTAAAAAATCAGTTTTTTGGCAATTAGAGCCAGAAGGCGAGACCTTGCATGAGCATGACGAACGAGCGTACCTCGAGCAGTTCACGTTTCTCCTGCAGGAAGCCGTAAAACATGCCACCGATTCATGCGAGCCGAAAACGATAGCAGCTGAATTTAGTGCGGGCATGGACTCAACGGCGATTTATGGCACATGTGCAGCCCTTGGACTCAATCCCACGCTGTTCATGCACGCACCCCTTCCGAGCTCGCTCAACGCACAAACCTACAATATTTCTTATGAACATGCTTTTTTATCACACTTTCCTTCAGCCCGAATTCATCGTATCTTAGCTGAGGGGTTTGACCCCATCCAGCACTTCAAGGACTACGCCCAATGGTTTGGCGGTCCTGCACCTTATATTTTTGAATTATTTGCGCATAATCTCCACAAAGCTGTCGTTTCCACGGGGCATACACGTTTATTATCCGGCTTTGGTGGCGACCAAGGGGTATCCAGCCACATACCTGCACGGTTTATTCTGCCCGAGCTCATGCATAACAAACACTATCGTCAAGCCTGGCGTGAATCAGCGTCAGCAAATTTCCTTCGGCGTTTTGTGCTCTTAGCTCAATGCGCTCACCCATATTCACATCAATTCATACAACGCGCTCAAGATTTAAAATTACGCATCCATAACGCATTCAAAAAACCCAACCAACAGCGGCTTGCAAATACACATCCCTACCAGCGTCATTATTTTAAAACGTTACGTGAGCAGGCGTGGTCGTTTCTCCAAGGGCCTAACAGTGATGAAATTCGCATGCGCATCGAGCATAGCAGCATGGTGGCTAAGAACATGGGTTTTGAGTACCGTTACCCCTTATTGTACCCACCTTTATTGGAGTTTTTTTTAAGCTTGCCTTTTGAGCAAAAACGCAAGCCTGGCGTGGGTCGTTTGTTAATGCGTCGTTATTTAGCCCACATCATGCCAGGAGCTCCGTTTGATGCCTACACAAAAAAAGAAGGCATCGATATTGTTCCTGCCACCATGGATACCTTTAAGGCTCAATGGCATAGCGGTGCATTTCAAGACGCTTTTAAAGCGCTACCTTCAACGCTCACCCAAGACAAATCACCGTACAAATCCATGCTAAAAAGTATACAGGCCTTCATGCTGCACGAGCACCTCACCCAACCATAACAGGAGAAAAGGATGACACCAAGCATTAAACCAGCGCAAAAAGCGCTTATCATAGCCCTTGCGACCCTTGGGCTATTACCAGCCACAGGTTTTTCCAAATCAAAACCCATCACAACCAAGGATTTGTTGCGCGACCTATCGCCCACGGAGCCCTGGTATAAAGGCATCTTGACGGCAACGAAAACGGTGAATTTTCAGCAGGCGACAAACACCAGTGGCGGCACAGACGCCACCACGGTATCCAAAATAACCTTAGGGTATTTTACATCAGGTGACTGCACAGGTTCACTGGCAGGCGATGGTTTTTATACAACACCCGATGGCACTTCATATACGATAAGCGTCGGTACCCCGTTTGGGCTCGTGGCTGCCTCCACCTGGAGTGTGGGTCAAACTCAATTATCCATTGCTAACATGACAACGATTCAATCCGTTGCCATTACCTTAAAAAGCACCAACAACGATGTTCCGCAATCTGATTTTTCAGACAGTAGTTTTGCGTGTGTACCCGTCACATGCGCAAGCAATGCATGCACTTCAGCCTCCGGCACGCAGAGCTTTGAGCTTAAAACAACGGCTGCCGTAGGTGACCCGGCAAACGGTGGAAAGATTGCGGACTTAGCGGGCCTTATCGCTACCTCAGCGGATGATAGCGCGGGCCTTCAATGGGGTGGTTATGGCACCACAACCAATGCGGACAGTGATACCGATGGGGCGGCGAATACGACAACCATTGTGGGAGCATTGGGAGCGGGAACCTATGCAGCTCAACTATGCAACGACCTCTCCATCGCTGGCGGTTACACCACCGGTTGGTTTTTACCCGCCAAAAACCAACTCAATACGCTTTTCACGAATCAAGTGGACATCGGTGGCTTTGCTGGTGATAACTACTGGAGCTCTACCGAGTCTACCGACAATCCGACGGAGTTCGCGTGGCTCCAGCACTTCGGCAGTGGCATCCAGAACAAGGACTACAAGGACTACGGCTTCCGTGTTCGGTGTGTTCGGGCTTTTACCCCTTGATCCCTTAATCTCTTGAGCGAGCATGCTTTTGTTTAAAAGCGATAAAGGGACTGGCAGGGGTGTTTGACCTTGTTAGTTGAGCTGTACCCAAGCAAGGTGCCTTGTTTGGGAGAGAACGCCTTTATGTCTTGTCTAGGTGGCTTTGCCAATGATAACTACTGGAGCTCTACCGAGTCTACCGACAATCCGGCGAACAACGCGTGGAACCAGAACTTCAACAATGGCGACCAGAACGAGGACAACAAGAACAACACTAACCGTGTTCGGTGTGTTCGGGGTTTTAAACAAAACTACGTGATAACCGGCGTGGGCACTTGATGGTGCTCGCGTCATCTTAATTGGGTGATGTATGCAGTATGGTGCAAGCCTGGAATCGTTATTTCAAGCTTATTTTGATTGCCGTAAAAATAAACGCAACACCATGAATGCCTTGGCGTTCGAGGCTGATTATGAAAGCAATCTTATTGCGCTATGTGACGAACTGAATACAGGCAACTATCAGCCTGGGCGCTCCATGGCCTTTATCATCAATAAACCAGTGAAGCGTGAAATATTTGCTGCCGATTTTCGTGATCGGGTTGTTCACCATGGGTTGATTAATCGATTGAACCCTTTATTTGAAAAGGCCTTTATCTACGACAGCTACGCTTGCCGTAACGAACGAGGGTCGCATATGGGGATTAAACGCGTTGCAAAATTTATTCGAAAATGCTCTCATAATTATCAAAAAGACGCTTATGTTTTAAAACTCGATATTTTAAGCTTTTTTGTGCATATTAATCGATGCGTGCTCTGGGAAAAGCTGCACGCCTTTATCGAGGAGCATTATCAAGGGCCCGATAAAACCTTAGTTTTGAAGTTAGCTTGTCAAATTATTCAGAATGACCCTGTAAACCATTGTTTAATAAAGGGACGAGTGCGTGATTGGCAAGATTTCCCAAAAGATAAAAGCCTTTTTTCTGCAAAACCGCATTGCGGGCTGCCTATTGGTAATCTTACCAGTCAAATCTTTGCTAATTTTTACCTGAATGTTTTCGACCATTTTGTTAAGCACGATTTAGGCATGCATTTTTATGGGCGCTATGTTGATGATTTTATCTTGGTTCACTCAAGCAAGGCATATTTAAAAGCATTGATGCCAGAAGTTGAGCGGTTTTTGCATGATGAATTGGGGCTCGAGCTTCATCCGCGTAAACGCTATTTGCAGCATTACCGCAAGGGTGTGCCGTTTTTGGGCGTTGTACTTAAGCCAAATTGTATTTATATAGGTCGTCGCACGAAAGGCGCTTTTTACGAAACCATGATAAAACATAACTTAGTTGCTGAAGACCATAAACCAACAAAAGAAGAACAAATTGCTTTTTTGTGCTCAATCAATGCGTATCTTGGTATTTTAAGTCATTGTCAGACATATCGATTACGTAAACGAATGCTTAAAAAATATCTCTCAATCTGGTGGTGGAATCTTGCGTATTCAAGTCATCGATTGAGTAAATTGGTGTTGAATCAAAAAACACAAAAAAAGCTTTAAGGAGGCTAGAAAAATAACTTGTTTTTTTCTCCTAACTAAGCAGAGACTGGACTTTAGCCATTTTTAATTCCAAACCCGTTCGCGGTGAGGAGGCGCGCAAACTGAGTTCACGTTGAGCATCAAATGTCTCAAGCGCCGTCTCGAACCGTCTGGCGCTTTGGCACGGTTCGAGACGGTGCTTGAAATTTAGCCGGTTTGTATTATTGTATTCAGCGGTAGTGCTGACTGGAACTGTATTAACGTTTTTAGTGCACTTTTTGATGTAGAATTTACACGATCGTTCGTGCACATTGAGTGCGTATCAATAAGAATTAAATAGAGCATCAAATTAATAAGGAATTTTGAATTAATGGATATTATTAAACTCAGTCAACTTGGCGAAGGTAACACGCTTGAATACAAGCGAAACACGGATGCGCTTGATTCTATCTTAAAATCTGTGAGTGCATTTGCCAATACGGCTGGTGGCATTATCCTCATAGGTATCGAGGATAACGGCACAATCGTAGGTGTCTCAGATATCGGAAAAATACAAGAGCAATTATCCAATTCAATTTTGAATCGAATTAAACCACAATTAATCCCTGAAATTACAGTCACTGATATTAACAACAAATCAGTTATCTCCGTACAAATTGAACATGAACCAGGTCCCTATTATCTAGGTGATAAGGGTGAGGCAAAAGGTGTTTATATTAGGGTTGGTAATTCAAATCGCCTTGCTGGACCCGAAGTTATTGCAGAGATTAAACGCTCAAATAATTATTCTTCATTTGATAAAGCTCCGTGTGGTGATGTAACAGAAACTGGTTTAGACAAGGCACTTATTAAATCTATATATGCTAGTCGTGGTAGGGCGATTGATACTTCTAAACTGATCAGTCTAGGCGTTTTGACAAAAAAGGGTAGACGTATCGTTGCAACCCATGGTGGTGTGATTTTATTTGGTTTACCAGAAATTCGTGAAACGTATTGTCCTTATGCTGAGGTTCGATGTGCGCGTTTTAAAGGGACTTCACGATCTGAATTTATTGATCGTCTCAATATAGAAGGTGGTATCTTAGCGGCTATTGATGAAGTTCCAAAATTTATTCGGCGTAATACAAAAATGGCCGGGAAATTTGGGAGCATGCGACGGCGAGATATCCCTGAATATCCTGTAGAAGGGATTCGTGAAGCCATCACCAATGCAATAGCACATGCTAATTATGAAGTGACGGGTAGTCGGATATTCATAGCTATCTATGATGATCGTCTTGAAATTCAAAACCCGGGCATTATGATGCCAGGAATGAGTATTGAGCAATTTAAAGCCGGTGTTAGTCGTATACGCAACCCTGTCATTGCGAAAACACTGGGGCAATTGGAGTTAATTGAGGAGTGGGGTAGTGGGTATAAACGTATTCAGAATGCTTGTGAGCAAGGCGGTTATCCGTTGCCGGAATGGGAAGAATTTGGATCTGCCTTACGAGTAACATTCTATCCTCATCCAGAGGTTGTGGAACTGGGTGCCGAACCTGGAACCCAGTTGGCACCTAGTCTGCACTCAGTTATCAGAGCGTTAGATCTTGACGATGAAATGATTAATCTTATTGAATTTTGCAAAGAACAAAGAGCATTTCAAGCAATGTTAGAATATATGGGTTGGAAGGATAGAACTAAATTTAGAAGGCGTTTTATCTCTCCATTACTCGAGAAAGGAATAATCGAAAGGACGATTCCAGAGAAGCCTAGTAGCTCAAAACAAAGATACCAGATTACAAATCATGGGCTCGAGCTCTTGCAAAAATTTAAAGAAATTTAGATTAAAAAGTGGCGCCACTAATACGGTCTATCACTGCCTGGCACAGCGGTGACGAAAACGTGCCGTAACTGGTTTATTAAACGACAATTAACATTGAAGGTTTTCTTTTCATATCGGGTCAGTGGGGCGGTTGGCCCCGACTGCCCACAGAACCGTGCGTACGGGACCGTACACGGCTCTTTAAGGAAGATGTACCCAGTAATTCACATGCTTCCAGTGACGCAAGCGCCTGTTAGAGTGGATCCATAAGCCATGCTTTTCAAAATATTCATTCGTCCGCTTTAAAGGTGGAAACCACCGCCTTCAGCAATTCCCGCTTATAAAAAAATCTCAGTAATTTAGGGGTCTTTTGGTGCATTTAAAGTTATTTTTTCGTAAGTGCGCCGCAGGCGCAAAGAGGTGCTAAAAGGACTTAGCACTGAATTCAAAGCTATAAGGAAGATGGTGGTAGGTCCACCGAAGTCGGCTATTAGGAGCGGGCTTCAAACCACATCAAGCGGCGGTCATTAAGAGTGGCGGTCGTGAGCGTTGATGAAAGTGGTATGTAAATACTGCAAGGTAAGGATCAGAAAGACGAATTGCACTGAACCATTGTCGACGCGTCGTTAAATTTAAGTGAAACCAAAACTGAGGACGTTACGAATTCTCAGGATAAGTCCACGGGGTACCTAAGTTCTGCGTGGGTGGGATCCGGCGTATAGATGGCGTGAGTCTGATCTGGGCTTTCTTATGGAACTGCGGGAACCAGTCGTTTTGATGTTAAGGGAGAAATCCAAGGAGTTGAAACTCTAAGGGTGAGAGTACTGATACAAAGCACTGGGACGGAGCAACTCGTATTAGTGATGAAGCCGCTGTAATGGTGGTGGAGCGAAGGGGTTGCGTTAGATAGGTTGATTCACTGTTCAACTGAGAAGATCTCAGGAGGAAATTTTGGAGAAAACAAAACCATTCAACATTTCGAAGAAGTTGTTTGTACAAGCACATAAGCTTGTAAAAGCAAACGCGGGAGCGGCAGGTGTTGATCATGAGTCCTTGGAAGATTTTGAAAGAAATCTGAAAAACAATCTCTACAAACTGTGGAATCGCATGTCATCTGGTAGTTATTTTCCACCGCCAGTAAAAGCAGTTCCCATACCGAAGAAATCAGGAGGGGAAAGGATTTTAGGCGTGCCGACAGTGGCTGATAGAATCGCCCAAATGGTGATTAAATTAATCTTTGAGCCTAAGGTTGAATCGTGCTTTCTTCCAGATTCCTATGGATACAGACCCAATAAGTCTGCGTTAGACGCCGTAGGAATAACTCGCCAGCGCTGCTGGAAGTATGACTGGATTTTAGAGTACGATATTCGTGGTTTGTTTGATAATTTAGATCACTCGCTTCTGATGAAAGCGGTCAGAAAACATACTGACGATAAACTGGTAACACTCTACATAGAAAGATGGCTAAAAACGCCTCTACAATTACCGAATGGGTCTCTTCAAGAGAAAACCCGAGGCGTTATGCAAGGCGGGGTCATTAGTCCTGTGTTAAGTAACCTGTTTTTGCATTATGTGTTTGATATCTGGATGAAAAGAAATCATCCCAATGTTCCATGGTGCCGCTATGCTGATGATGGCCTGGCGCACTGCAATACAGAGGAGGAGGCCAAACAATTATTGTCTGAGCTAACAAATCGCTTCAAGGAATGTGGGCTTGAGCTGCACCCGGATAAAACGAAGATTGTATACTGCAAAGATGGCAATCGCAGACAGAACCAACTTAACAAATCGTTTGATTTTCTAGGATATGAGTTCAGAGCGCGTGGGTGTAAGAACAACAAAACTGGTGAAATATTTACCGGTTTTGTACCCGCAGCGAGTAAACCTGCGTTAAAATCGATGCGCGCAACCATTAGGGAAAGTAATCTAAGGAATCGCACCGACATAGAACTGAACGAGATAGCCAGATGGTTTAACCCGATCCTACAAGGATGGTTAAATTATTATGGAAAATACAATCGTTCGGCTTTATATCGAGTATGGCGACACTTTAATAAAACCTTGGTTGCTTGGGCGATGAGAAAATACAAGTCACTCGGAAACAGTAAAACAAAGGCCTCCAAATTTCTCAGAAGGATTGCTGAGAAACAAAAGAGTTTGTTTGTACATTGGCGAGCAGGAATGGTGGGTACGTTTATCTAATGGAAGCGGTGTGAGCTGAGAGGTTCACGCACCGTTTTACGAGGGGCTGGCGGGGAAGTTCCGCTGGTCTACTCACCACTCTCTATCCTTG
>Ga0210011_1002768_pt1 | contig 14127 bp, 11 predicted proteins | sample CryGeymeta201502_FD_183972 | JGI IMG/M metagenome (GOLD analysis project Ga0210011, IMG submission 183972) | Groundwater microbial communities from Crystal Geyser aquifers in Utah, USA - Crystal Geyser metaG 2015-02 (SPAdes) (version 2) | ecosystem: Environmental > Aquatic > Deep subsurface >...
TTTATTAATTCCCATCGGTACTACCAAAGTATATTTTGTAGTTTTTATGCTCTTGTTGGTCGTTATTATTTCCAGCTTGGGAATTTTACGGAAAGGTTCTTTAATATTTTCTTTTTCTCCAATCCTCATCACTTGGTTTGTGGTGGTGTTAACGGCTTTTGTGTCAGCTATTTTGTCACCAACTCTAATGTCAGCCCTAATTGGAACTGGTTTAGAAATCCAAACAGTTGGTTTTTTGTTTCTACTTGGTTTGGTTATGATTAGCGCGATAATTTTTTCTGATTCTAAAAAAAGCTTAATGTATGTTTTTTTAAGTTTTATTTTTGGTGCGCTTGTACTTTCTTTATTGCAACTGGCGCGAATCTTTATTAGTTCCGATATTTTATCGTTTGGTTTTCTGGCTGGGAATACCTCTAGTATTTTAGGCAGTTTTAATGATTTGGGTATTTTTGTCTGTTTAGCCATCATCATATCATTAGTCACTCTAATTCAATTATCATTACCAACCAAAATATCTTCCGCACTTACTTTATCAGTAGTGGTAATGCTGGCGTTATTGACAATAATAAACTTTTTTGCTTTGTGGGTGATTTTGGCTTTGTTAAGTTTAGCCCTCCTAATGTACAATTTAACGAAAGGAAGATACGAAGAAAATATAACTGGAAAAACAAAAACATCACTTTTAGTAACCCTGCTCTTGACATTGATTTTTATAATTTCAGTCATTTTCTTGATTGGTGGTAGTTCACTTGGTAATTTAATATTATCAACTACTGGTGTTAATTATGTTGAAGTCAGACCGTCGGTTACCGCCACTCTTGATATTATGCGTAATGTTTATCAGGAAAATGCTTTTACGGGAATTGGTCCAAATCGCTTTGCTGATGCTTGGAGTTTATATAAAGATTCTTCTATCAATCAGACAATTTTCTGGAACACTATATTTTCTGCCGGTAGTGGTTATGTTCCAACTTGGTTTGTTACTACTGGTATTTTAGGCGGTCTGTCGTGGTTTGTTTTCTTGATGGTCTTTCTCTATACCGGGTTAAAAATGTTAATCAAAAGTAAAACATCTGATAGTTTCTGGTATTACATTGGAACTATTTCTTTTGTTTCGGCCCTGTTTGTCTGGGTCATGGCTATAATATATGTGCCTGGTCCAGTTATCTTGATTGTGGGTGCGTTTGCAACTGGGGTGATGTTGGTCGCTTATCAATCCTTATTACCTGGGGGACAAAAAGTGGTAAATTTTCTAACTAGTGCCAGAATTGGTTTTGTTTTAATTTTTGTGGTGATGGTGACCATTATCACTTCTATTGGTGCTGGCTATGTAACCATTCAACAGTTTATTGCCTATCAAACTTATTCTAGTATCAGTAAGATACCTGCTGACAATAATCAATTAACATCAATATTGGAACATCTCAATAAAGCTTATACTTTTTATCCCGCCGATATTTATGTTCGCGATTTAGCCAACTATCAGTTACTTAATATGAATCGTTTGGTTTCTATTTCGGAACCCACCGCCGAAGATAAGCAAATATTCCAGGAGACCTTTACCAATGCTATTCAGGCCGCCAAAGAAGCTATTAGAATAAATTCGCATGACGCCAGAAACTGGTCTGTTTTGGGGGATATTTTTGCAAATCTGGCTACCTTAAAAATAGAAGGAGCTAACAAAAACGCTGAAGATTCTTATAAAGAAGCGCGGCGATTAGATCCTAAAAATCCTTATTATGATTTACAAGAGGCCGTGATGGCTTTGCGAAATGGTGACAAGGACAAAGCACGAGAAAAAGCTAATCAGGCCCTACAATTAAAACAAAATTACACCGATGCTTTGTTTGTTGTATCACAAATTGATATTGCGAGTGGTGATATCAAAAAAGCGATTACCACTTCTTTGGCCCTAGTTTCACTTGATGCTTCTAATCCGGGCAGATATTACCAACTGGGTGTTTTACAAGCGGCTGATAATGATCATTTGCAAGCGATAGAAGCTTTTTCAAGAGCTATAATCCTAAATCCAAGTTATGCCAATGCTCTTTATCTGAGAGCTCAGCAGTATCTTATCAGTGGTGAAATGGACAAAGCTCTGGCTGATTTAGAGGTGGTTAAAAATTTAAATCCTGATAATAGTTTGGTCAGCAAGGTAATTACTGAAATCAATCAAGGTAATACTGATCCGACAATATTCAACGCTACTACTCCGATAGTTGAGCCAGTAGCCGTAGAAACAAAAGATCAGGTCACTACTACAAATGAACCAACTAAGACAAATCTGGTAACACCAATAAATGCTAACACTACTGAAAATAAGTCAGATTCAAACATCAAAGATACTCAGAACGGAACTACTACAGCAACTTCGGTTCAGTAATTAGAGTTGTTATAAGGTATGGTCGCGAGAGTTATAAATTTATTTTATAAAGAAATTCGGGGTTTGCACCAAGCTGCTTATGTATTGGCTCTTTTTACCTTAGCTTCACAAATTCTGGCTTTGGTGCGTGATCGTATTTTAGCCCACCAATTTGGTGCTGGTCATGAACTAGATATTTACTATGCCGCCTTTAGAATTCCCGATTTACTATATGTGCTTTTCGCTTCAGTTTTGTCTGTTTATGTGCTTTTACCATTCGTTTACCGGGCTAGGCAAGATGGGAATGAGGCGGGGAGACTGGTGTTAAGTCAGATGTTTACAATTTTCCTAGTTGTTTACATTATGGTGTCTGTCATCACCATTATTATTGCTCCCACTCTAGTCACTTATTTTTTCCCAGGTTTTTCTGTCACCTCCTACGATGAAGTAGTTTTATTATTGCGTATTCTGTTACTTCAGCCCTTACTTTTAGGCATCTCTAGTTTATTCGGAGTGGTCACACAATTACAGCATCGGTTTGTTATTTATGCGATTTCGCCTTTAGTTTATAACGTAGGTATTATTCTTGGAGCGGTAGTTTTGTATCCATTCTTTGGCTTAGTTGGTTTGGTTTTAGGAGTGGTGCTTGGTGCCTTAGGACACATGGCCGTACAAATTCCTCTAGTGATTCGTAGTCGGCTGACCTTTACTTTAGTATTTAATATTGATTGGAAGTTAATGCATGAAATTGCTAAAGTGGCGGTACCAAGAGCAATTACTCTTTCACTCAATCAAATACTTTTGATTGTATTAGTTAGTTTGGCTAGTTTAATGAGTGTTGGTTCAGTTTCAGTGCTACAATTTGCCTACAATTTACAATCTGTTCCCTTGGCTATCATTGGTATGAGTTATTCTGTCGCGGCCTTTCCCACCCTAGCAGAATTATTGGCCCAAAAAAAGCATCAAGAATTTAATAATTTTGTTGTCACGGCTTTGAGGCATATTATTTTTTGGTCACTGCCGATTATTACCTTGGTGATTGTTTTGCGTGCTCAAATTGTTCGGGTTCTCTTGGGTAGTGGTTCATTTGATTGGCATGATACCAGATTGACAGCTGCCGTTCTTGGTTTGTTTATAGTATCATTAACTGCTCAATCAGTTCTTTTGCTTTTAGTACGGGCTTTTTACGCTGGTGGTCAGACTAGAATTCCATTTATCTTGACACTAGTCGGAACAATCGTTGGATCTTTTAGTGCTTATGGTTTTTATTTTTATTTTCAATCTTCCAGTTATTTTCGTTATCAAATAGCAAACATTTTTCGTCTAAATGATGTTTCCGGGACGGAGGTTTTGACCCTACCCCTTGGTTTTACTATTGGTGTTTTGGTGCAAGTTGTTTTGATGATGTTTTTCCTTACCAAAACTTTTGGTTTATCACTTCGGTTATTGGGAAAAGAATTTGTCATTGCACTTTTGGCGGCTTTTTCGGGTGGTGTTTTTGCCTATCTGACTTTAATTTTTGTGGTGGAAGGAATTAATCAGGAGACTTTTATTGGAATATTTATTCAAGGACTATCGGCTTCTGTTGTGGGAATAGGCGGAATTATTATCACCTATTACTTGCTCGATTCAACTGAATTAAATGAAATTCATCGTTCGTTTAAGGTTAAATTATTTAAAACGGATGTGGTGGCGCCACAACCTGATGTTATTTAAATCTTTATTAAAAGACCATCCATAATTGGATAAAATAAAATAAGTAGAAGGTACGGTTATTGGTTTGGCTATAAGGAACCGACCGCCACCTTGCTAGCGTTTTGACCATAATCAAGGTAAAGTAGCTTGTATTTATGACTGTCCCAATTAGAAATTTTTCTATTATAGCTCATATTGACCACGGAAAATCAACCCTGGCTGATCGGATGTTGGAATATACTAAGACAGTTGAACAGCGAAAAATGAAAGAACAGGTTCTTGATTCAATGGAACTTGAACGTGAGCGGGGCATTACTATCAAGATGCAACCAGTCCGAATGCGTTATTCTCATAACGGGGTGGAGTATCAATTAAATTTAATTGATACTCCTGGTCATATAGATTTTTCCTATGAGGTTTCGCGAGCATTACACGCAGTTGAGGGAGTATTACTTTTGATTGATAGTACCCAAGGAATTCAGGCCCAAACTCTTACTACTCTCCAAATGGCGAAAGAGCAAGGATTAACTATTATTCCAGTTTTAACAAAAACTGATATGGGTTATTCAAGACCAGAGGAAGTGGGTACCGCGGTCATGAAATTACTTGATTGCAAACGAGAAGACATTTTATTGGTATCAGGAAAAACTGGGGCTGGGGTTCCCGAATTACTGGAAGCTATTTGCTCTCGAATACCAGCTCCCAGATTAAGCATTCTTGATGCTTATCGCGGACTTATTTTTGATTTTCAGTATTCTAATCACCGAGGGATAATAGTTTTTATGCGGGTTTTTGATGGCGAAGTACGCAAGGGAGATCAATTATGCTTTGTAGCTGGTGGTAAAAGTTTTACTGCTTTGGAAGTGGGAATGGTGACGCCTAATGAAGTTCCAGTTGATAAACTGAGTGCAGGTGAGATTGGTTATATTGTTACCGGCATCAAGGAGCCAGGGATAGCCACGGTTGGAGATACTTTGACACTGGAAAAAAAACCAGCTCCGGCATTACCTGGTTATGCCCCAGCCAAACCAGTGGTTTGGGCTTCTATTTTTCCAGACAGTCAGGATGATTTCACAATTTTACGTCAGGCATTAGACCGTCTTAAATTGTCTGATTCCTCTCTGTCTTATGAAGAAGAATCATCTGGTGTTTTAGGTCGTGGTTTTCGATGTGGTTTTTTGGGTATGCTTCATTTGGAGATTGTGACTGAACGGTTACGACGTGAGTTTGCTATTGAAATTATTATCACCGCTCCGTCTATCGCTTATGAAGTCACTTATGCCGATGGTAAAATAGAATCAGTTTATGCCGCCTCGCGTTTTCCAGAATATGGTGTCAATGCCAAGATTCGTGAACCGTGGCTTTTAGGTCAGATTATTTCGCCACCAGAATATGTAGGCAACATCATGAACCTACTTTTTGATCATGAAGGTAGTGTTTTGGAAACAGAAGTCTTAACTGATGGACGTAATTTAATCTCAATGGAAATGCCGTTGCGAGAATTGATGCGCAATTTTTTTGATAAATTAAAAAATGCCAGTAGTGGTTATGCTTCATTGTCTTATGAAATAGCGGAACTGAGACCGGCCTCGGTAGTGCGTTTGGATGTGTTAGTAGCTGAAGAACTGATTACTGCTTTCTCAAGAGTAGTAGGGGAAAGACGCGCGGAATTTGATGCTAGGGCGACTGTAGAAAAGCTCTATGATAATTTACCCAGACAACAATTTGTCACCAAAATCCAAACTAAGGTGCGGGGTAAAATTATTGCTAGCAAAACTCTTTCTGCCTTGAAAAAAGATGTTACCGGTTATCTTTACGGTGGCGATATTACCAGAAAGATGAAATTGCGAGAGAAGCAAAAAAGGGGTAAGAAAAAAGCGTTAGAACTAGGAAAAGGGCGGGTTAATATCTCACCAGCGGTGTTTATGAAAATGCTAAAATCAGACTAATTTTTTTGTTGGCTGATTGTTTAAAATTATTCTCCTGTTGTTACCCCAAAATTAACTTCGGCTCCCGTTTCAGTAGCGTTAGGTATTTCTAGTTTCGCATTAGCGGACTGATTGTCATTAGAATTGTCGTTGCTTGAAACTGGATTAGGAGTGTTGCTTGGGACGTTGGAACTGGCAAACAGGCCTGATAAACCACCAGAATAAGCCAAAACCATACTCAAAATAATAATAATGGCAAAAACTCCCCAAATCCACTGCATAACTCTTTTGGTATTTTTGTGATAAAGAAAACTCATTTTGTATATGACGAAAGTGAAAAACACTTCGTAGATTAATTTTTGTTAATTTACTCTCTTAAAACCTGAGGTTGTCCTATGTTTGTGTATGTGCCGGTTATTTATATTTATAATCGGACCCATAATGTTACAATAATAACACATGCTTAACTTTTACCAAAAACGTTCTTGGCGAACTGTTTTATATTCACCAATCACTCTAACCTTTTTGATGATGATTTCCCTATATTTAGCTTATGTTACTTACAATCGTTATGTTATTGAGCGTGAAATGTCATCGCGCCAACTAGATGCTGAAAATGAATTAAAAACTCTGGAACAAAGACGAGATACCTTACAAAAAAAGGTGGATTATCTCTCTAATGATCGGGGAATTGAGGCGGAAATGAGACGAAATTTTGATGTGGCGCGAGAAGGGGAGAAGGTGGTCATTATTCTTGATGATGAAATTGCTACGAATAATATAGAACCCCTATCATCAATCACTCCTACTACCACCAGACCATGGTATAAATTTTGGCAATAATTTAGTCTCTTGCTATAATACTCAAGATTAATTAATAAAAATAATTTTATATTTATGAGTAAAACAGTCACTATCTTTAGCACACCAACCTGCCATTTCTGTCATCTGGCAAAAGATTTTTTTACGGAAAATAATATTGCTTTTACTGACAATGATGTCGCTACCGATTTAACTAAGCGCCAGGAAATGATTGAACTGACTGGACAAATGGGAGTGCCGGTTATTAAAATTGATGATGATATCGTAATTGGTTTTGATGAGGGAAAAGTGAGGGAATTGTTAGCTGTCTAAGTTTAATTATCAAGAAAGGTTTTAAAACGCCAAGGATTTATCTTGGCGTTTTTAAATATTGACAAGTCTGTTTGTTTTTTTATTTAGTTTGTATTACACTTAATATGTCGCCCAACTTTACTTAAAGGTGTTTCGTTGTCTTTTTGATACTAAAAAAGGGCGACGGTGCCAATAGCGCATAACCATTTGGTAAGCATTATCTGTTGGGCGACCACCGTCGCCCTTTTTTGGTATCAAAATTTATAAATCAGTGTAAAAAAAATAACTATGAACGTCAAAAAGTCGCCCACCACGTTTGCAGAATTCACTAATCAATATTCTTTATCTAAAACACTTCGGTTTGAGTTAAAGCCAGTTGGCAATACTCAGAAAATGCTTGAGGATTTTGGAATAATAGAAAAAGATGAAATTATTGCTCAGAAATATAAGATCACCAAAAAATATTTTGACAAGTTACACCGTACTTTTGTCGAGGAAGCACTGTTTGGAAAAAAAATTGAAGGTCTAGATAATTATTTTGAATTATATAGGAATTGGAAAAAAGATAAAAAAGCTAATCAGAAAGATTTGCAAAATAAAGAAACTGAATTGAGGAAAAATATTGTTACATTATTTAATAAGATGGCCAAAACTTGGTCACAAAAAGAAACCTTTAAGGGGTTAAAAAATAATAATATAGAAATATTGTTTGAGGAGGCGGTCTTTAAGAGTGTTTTAAAAGTATTATATGGTGATGAAGATGAATCATTCTTACGAGATAAAGTGTCTGGTGAGTTTTTACTAGATAAAGACGGTAATAAAATATCAGTATTTGATAGTTGGAAGGGTTTTACAGGATACTTTACTAAATTCAATGAAACAAGAAAAAACTTCTATAAAGATGATGGTACCGCAACTGCCCACGCTACGCGCATCATTGATCAGAACCTGAAACGGTTTTGTGAAAATATAATAATTTTTGAAAGTATTAAGGACAAGCTAGATTTGTCAGAAGTGGAGAATGTTTTTGACATATCACTGGTTGATATTTTTTCAGTGACCAATTATGGTGACTGTTTTTTGCAAGCTGGTATTGATTCGTATAATACAGTCTTGGGGGGAGAGACACTTCCAAATGGTGAGAAGAAAAAAGGCCTTAATGAGTTAATAAATTTGTATAAGCAACAAACGAGAGAAAAGTTGCCATTTTTTAAGTCACTCGATAAGCAAATTCTTAGTGAAAAAGATAAATTTACTGATGAGATAGAAGATGCGGGGGCATTAAAAGAAGTACTAACAGTATTTCTAAAAAATGTCGACGTCAAAATACAAAAATTTAGTTTGCTCATCACAGATGTATTAAATAACCCAGACGCCTACGATTTATCTCAAATATACTTAGCTAAAGAAGCATTGAACACGATTTCACGCCGTTGGCTTGTTTCATTTTCTACGTTTGAAGATGCTCTCTACACCGTTCTCAAAAACGCGAAGATTATTTCGTCATCAGCTAAAAAGACTGAGGGTGGGTATTCATTTCCTGAATTCATTCCATTGTCCTACCTCAAAGAAGCGTTAGAGAAAATGGTCGAAGATAAAATATGGAAAGAGCAATTTTATGTAACGGTTGAAGGCCTAAAAAATAATGGTGTCATTATAGGAAACAAACCCGTGTGGCAACAATTTTGGGAAATCTATAGATTCGAATTTGAGCAATTAAAATCCCGTATTGAGATAGATTCACAAATAGGTACGACACACCCGGCCGGATATTCTGTATCTAAAACCGCTCTTGAGACAATTCTGAAAGATTTTAAGGAGGATGATGTTGCCCCTAAGCTTGCAATTAAGAATCTCGCGGATGATGTCTTACATATCTATCAATTAGCCAAATACTTCGCTATTGAAAAGAAAATTGAAAAGAAACGCAGGTGGGAAGGAGACAATTTTGAACTGGATGTCTTCTATACTAATCCAGATTTCGGCTATTTTGAAACATTTTATAAAAATGCTTATGAAGATATTGTGCAAGTGTACAACAAACTTAGAAATTATTTAACTAAAAAACCTTATAGTCAAGAAAAATGGAAGTTAAATTTTGATAACCCGACTTTAGCAGCTGGCTGGGATAAAAACAAAGAAGCCGATAATTCAGCTGTCCTGCTTAAAAAGGATGGAAAATATTACTTAGGATTAATGGAAAAGAGTCATAATAGAATTTTTGACAAGAAGCACGAAGCTCTCTTTCTAGATAACAATCAATCTGAAAATTATGAAAAGGTAGTTTATAAATTTTTTCCTGATCAAGCGAAAATGTTTCCTAAAGTTTGCTTTTCTGTAAAAGGATTAGATTTTTTTAAACCATCAGAGGAAATCTATAAAATTTACAAGAATGCAGAGTTTAAAAAGGGAGACACATTTTCTATTAAAAGCATGCAATCGCTAATTAAATTCTACATTGACTGCTTACAAAAGTATGATGGTTGGAAGGGTTATAATTTTAAACACATCAAATCAAGTAATCAGTATACGAATAACATTGGTGATTTTTTTCGAGATGTAGCTGAGGATGGCTATAAGATTACTTATCAAGATGTATCTGATTCATATATAAAAGAAAAAAATAATAATGGGGAGTTGTATCTATTCCAAATCAAAAACCAAGATTGGAATTTAGATAAAGCTATAAACGGTATCAAAAAAACAACCACCAAAAATCTCCATACACTATATTTTGAAGCTCTTTTTTCAAAAGAAAATGCTGAGCAGAATTTCCCAATAAAGCTTAATGGTCAAGCAGAAATTTTTTATCGCCCTAAAACTTCCCAAGGAAAATTAGGAACTAAACTAGTTAATAATAAGGAAGTAGTGAATCATAAACGGTACAGTGAAGATAAAATATTCTTTCATGTACCATTGACATTAAATAGAACAAAAAATAGAACAAAAAATGAAGCCCAAAAATTCAACTCAAAAGTAAATGAATTTCTTGTCAATAATCCAAATATTAATATTATTGGAATTGATAGAGGGGAAAAGCATCTCGCGTACTATTCGGTGATAAATCAGCAAGGAGAGATTTTGTCTGATGCCAAAGGTATACCAGCGATTGGTAGTCTGAACTTTGTTGGGCAAGGAGCTGATGGCAAAGAAATTGATTATGCCGAGAAACTAGCGATACGCGCGAGTGAACGCGAATCATCTCGCCGGGATTGGCTTGATATAGAGAAAATTAAAGACCTAAAAAAGGGATATATTTCACAAGTAGTGCGAAAATTAGCTGATTTGGCAATTGAACACAATGCTATCATCGTGCTTGAGGATCTCAATATGCGGTTTAAACAAATTCGCGGTGGTATTGAAAAATCAATTTATCAACAATTAGAAAAAGCTCTAATTGAAAAACTTAGTTTTTTGGTAGATAAAGGTGAGACTGATCCAGAAAAAGCTGGACACTTGTTTCGGGCGTACCAGCTCACTGCACCATTTGAATCATTTCAAAATATTGGTAAGCAAACTGGAATTATCTTCTATACTCAGGCGAACTACACATCAAAAACCTGCCCCGAATGTGGTTTTAGACCAAATGTACGTTTTGATGAAAGTATTGATTGGAATCTAATCAATATTAAATATTATGACAATGATTTCACCATCAGCTACTCGTTAAAAACTTTCACTAAAGCCAAGGAGACTTCAAAACGTAGTAACCAACTTTTTACTGGAATAAACAAAAAAGATTCCTTTATACTCTCAACTAAAAATGCTATACGATATAAATGGTTTAGGAGGAACATTTCTGCTGTAGAGTTATCAGCGGGGGAGAGTAAACTTATTAATGAGACAGGATCTGGAGTAACAATCCAGTATCAATTAACCGACTGTATGAAAGGATTATTTGAAGGTAATGGCATTGATATCAAAGGCGATATCAATAGTCAATTACGTACTGGTGGTCATTTGATGAAGTTTTATAAGCAGTTGGCGAATTATCTTTATCTCTTATCAAATACTCGTTCCAGTGTTTCAGGGACTGACATTGATATCATTAATTGTCCCTGTTGTGGATTTGATAGTACCCAAGGATTCAAGGGGGTAGCTTACAATGGTGATGCTAACGGTGCCTACAATATTGGTCGCAAGGGTTTAATTGTGTTAGATAAAATCAAAAATTATCAAAAAAATAATGGTCCCCTCGAAAAAATGAACTGGGGTGACATATTTATAGATATAGATGAATGGGATAAATTTACGCAAAAATAAATTAGCTTACTTATATAAAAAACTGATACCGTGGTATCAGTTTTTTATAGATATTTTTTAGGTAACATTCTCTTATGTAAAATCCGAATTATAAAAATATCATCTGCTCGTTTTTTGAAATAGATGACATGACTAATATAGTGGAAATAATAATATTCGGTCCCTTTATTTACAGTTGTTTTGTTGGGGTGAGTGAGAGGTATTCCTAAACCAGGATTATTTGCCAGAATATCTAAACTTTCCTCTAATCCATTTAAGTACTGATTGGTCTGAGATTCTCCAAAATTTAAGATGCTATATTTGGTAATTTCCTGTATGTCCATGTCGGTACTACTTGAAAGAGCATATTTATTTGCCATAGATTTCGGATTTAGTTTCATTCACTATTTCACGAAATGACCTCCTACTTTCTCCGCTGTTTTCACCTTTAGTTAAGGCCTGTTGTAGCATTGCAAACTTTGCTTCTTGTTCTTCTAATAATCTAAGCCCTGCTCGTAAGGCCTCACTGGCAGACCCGTATCGTCCATTTATCACCCACTTATTCACGGCCTTTTCAAAATGATTTCCCAGGTTGACACTAGTGGTTTTACTCATAATATTTATTTAAATTACTAATAATTACTATATATTAGTAACAGTATAAATTAGAAATATCATTCTGTAACTATTTACAAAATAAGAAATACATGTTATAATATAAAAATTGCACCAGGATATCTTTTTATTGTATGGAACCCTATATTCAAATTTCTAAAATAAATGACTTTTTATATAGTCCACAATCACTGTATTTACATAGTGTATTTGAGAGTTTTTCTACTGAAACTTACCATGAAGAACCACAAATTGTCGGAAAATTAAATCATGCCAATATTGATAATGGCACATATTCAACTGCCAAAAGGTATTTGCAAGGTCTTTCAGTATATTCGGAAAAATATAATATCGGTGGAAAAATTGATATTTATGACACTGTTCATAAAAGTTTATGCGAACGTAAGACTCTGGTTAAAGGCATTTATGACGGTCTAATCTATCAACTGTATGCTCAAATGTTATGTCTACAGGAAATGGGGCATGAGGTGAAGTCACTAGAAATACAGTCGTTGAACAATAATAAACATTATTTAATTGGTCGCCCAACCAATCTTGAAATCAAAAAATTTGAAGATGTATTGGAAAGAATGAGAAATTATGACCCATTTCAAGAAGACAACAATGTTTTTCGCTGTGATTTAAGTATTTATCGTCATTTAAGCTACTAAAAATATCTATATGATCTCCATGCCAGATTTTAAAGAGAAGCAAATATTGTTTGTAAATACCGAGTGGGGTAAGCCATCTCATTTACGGTACAGTAACGATAATATTGTTTTTGAACAAGACGGTAAGGTGATAAACAGGGCTTCTGTCCATAAGGTCTTTGCTGTCTTTATTTGTGGTGATTTGTCTTTTACGACTAATTTTATAAAAAAATCCAGAGAATTTGGCGTCTCGGTATTTTTGCTGAAGCATAATTTTGAAATGTATGGTGGTTTATTCACCACGGCAGAGGGACATTATTTACTTCGCAGTAAGCAATATCATCAAACTGATGATGAACAGCTTATAATGGCAAAGAAGTTAGTAACCAATAAAATCAAAAATCAGACTAACGTGATTACGTCAGGTGCCGATCTTGAGACTAAGATTATTTGGCAAAAGAAAATCAAAACATTTTTGGATCAAATAGATGCTGTTACAAACTGTAAGGTATTGTTGGGCATTGAGGGTAATTATTCAAAAGAATATTTTGGAAAACAATTTGCGAATATTGATTGGCGTCGTCGTGCTCCTCGGACTAAAGAAGATATAAATAATTTATTACTAGATATCGGTTACACGTTATTATTTAATTTGACTGATTCTTTATTGCGTTTACATGGTTTTGATACCTATAAGGGTTTCTATCATACTCTTTTCTTTCAAAGACGCTCACTGGCGTGCGATGTGATGGAGCCATTAAGACCGATTATTGATAGGAAAATTGTAAAAATGTTTAACTTAAAACAAATAAGCACAAAAGATTTTATTGTTGAGAATGGGGCTTTTGTATTACCGTTTGAATTTTATCCAAAATATGTTGGTAATTTTTTGCAGTCGCTAATGGATGAAAAGGAAGAAATATTTGCTTATATTCATGGTTTTTATCAACATATGATGAATCCAGTTAAATATCCGTTTCCAAATTTTAATTTGAAATAATATGATTATGTTATCTTATGATATTTCAAATAATAAAGTTAGGACAAAGTTTTCTAAGTTTCTTAAAAGATTTGGACGTAGGGTGCAATGTTCAGTTTTTGAGATAAATAATAGTCAACGTGTCTTGCAAAATATTCTCAAAGAGATAGAATTAGTGTATAAGAAAAAATTTACTGGTGCTGACAGTGTTCTTATTTTTCAAATAGGCGAAGCTGATAAACGAAAAATTATCCGCTACGGCTATGCCAAGAACGAAGAGTCAGAAATTGTGATTTTTTCCTAGTTTTTTGACAACTTAATAAAGGTATAAATTGCTGTGTTTTGATTCAAGACATATTTATACTCAACCAAACCTCAGTCTTTATAAAACTGATGTTTAAAATATGGCTCAACTAAGCCAAAGTCGTAACCAACTAGTTTTTGGTTATTTGCATCTTGTGGCTTGGTTGAGCCATAGGGAGAGTTTAATCAATATATTCAATTTCTACTTTTGTAGATTCTCCGCCATCCCTGCCCGCCGCT
>Ga0210011_1002777_pt1 | contig 14089 bp, 19 predicted proteins | sample CryGeymeta201502_FD_183972 | JGI IMG/M metagenome (GOLD analysis project Ga0210011, IMG submission 183972) | Groundwater microbial communities from Crystal Geyser aquifers in Utah, USA - Crystal Geyser metaG 2015-02 (SPAdes) (version 2) | ecosystem: Environmental > Aquatic > Deep subsurface >...
ACCTATCTCAATCTCCTCCTTAGCGGTGGGCTAGCTTCTCACAACCTCGCAAGAGAAAACATAACAACTTTAAAGGAAATTGATTTTGATTTATATCCACAGTTTATGAAAACTGAAGAATTTTACGAATTTAAAAAGATCATCGAGAAAGAAGGAAACGAATTAAATAATCCTAATTCTTTACTAATGTATGGAAATCATAACTGGATACTTTGGCTTGTTACAAACTGGATTGGCTCTTCAAAAATGGAAAATGATCAAAAATTAAAACAACTCTTCAGCATACTTAGTGGAAATTGTCATCTGAATAACTTTAAAAAAGCTCACTCAGCAGATGTATTGTAAGTTCTACTTAATTAATAATTCCTGTTAATAATACCTGTTAATGAAATATTCAACTATTCTTTAATAATTATTTACTCATTTTTAGTTATAACTTCATCAATTGTCTTTTCAATATAAAACTAGTAGAAAAATTTAGAGAAGCAAACTTTATTGACTTTGAAATTAATCATATTAATGATAACAATTTCCTTAAAACATTATGTAATGGAGATGATTTAAACACAAATTTTCTAATAAGTCCAAATAATTTTAAATGCCAAAGTATAGATGATATACTAAAGATCTTTATCAGTAAAGAATACAATTATGTAATTACTTAATACTTAATAAATTGCATAATTTATAAATATAATTCTTTATATAATTATTAGGAAATTTACTTGCAACTACAATGCGACTTTATCTCCTTTCAAATACTTAAAATGAACAACAAGCTTGATTTTTCCATCAAAGAGCAAAAATGTATATCCAAACTTAAAGACTTACTTCTAAACGTTATTAACTTATTTAACACAAACGAGAATGAAAGTATTCTTACATATGCTAAAGAACAAATTGAGTTAATTAACAGAGAAAAAAATATTAACATGAATTATGATGCTCAAGAATATGGTAATTTAGTAAGCCAGCTATGCGTTCAAACTCAAAAATCAATAATATTATTCTTAATCTCGTTATATAGCAATAACATCCATCTATTCAACATGGAAGAAGTTTATTCGTTATTTGATGATATACTTACTAAATTTATAGAGATTCTATTTAAAGAAATGAACTTTAAAGCAAGCTACTTTGTATACTTAATTACTTTTATCCAAGACTCGAGACTTATTAAGTATCTTATTGCTGAGTATGCAAAATTGATAGCGGTACTAATAAAACTAATATAACTATATTAACTAATATAACTCTATTTATTCATATTCATATATTAATAATCATTTATAAAATAGAATAAAGACAACAGTAATAAGCTCTTTGAAGAATTCATTGCTGAACTAAGACACAACAAGACATTTCATTTTTGCATTGAGGATCTTAATACTTTAATTGCTTTAGAAACAGACCTCTACAATATTGTAAGCGGAGGTAATATTGTAGACGAAGTAATCGAAAGAAATATACGCCAAGATCTTTCAATTTCTACAGAGGATCAAAACAAAATAAGCTATTTAATAATCCTATTCGACGATGTTAATATCCTTCCAATTACTTGTTATAAATATATTCTAAGCTTACTACTAAAATATTTACTATCAAATAAATTTAATGAAGCCATATTTATACTCAATAATGAAAAGTTAAAGAATAAGCTTGATATTAATGTTATTTTGAAAGATATGAAACATACTTTTAATAATATGCTCAGTCATGAGCAGTTTTTTGAAATATTGTGTGGAACTGAAGATGTTATTAAGCAATTTGAAGAATTTATTGATGAGTTAGGAGCAAGCTTTTTATTATTTATTTTAGAGAAGATTATAGATTGTTATAGTAAATATAAAGAGTATAAAATCAAGATTAAAGATTGTAAGAAGTACTCAAAAGATATTTTGAAAAGAGATCATATGGTAATTAAGACAATAATATATTTAAAATGTTTATAGGCTGTAATGGAAGCATTTTCAGATTTTATCAAAATTTGCAAGTTTTACATATGCAGACACGATATTAACAAAGCTATGATTAATTATCAGGTACTTGAATAACTTACATTACATATCACAACTTTACATAAATTAACTATCTTCTTTAGGTCGATGACTTGTTTTCCTTAATAAAAAGATGGACATTCCAAATATTTAAATGGACCTGTGAGTTTTATACACAGCCTTTATATAAAGACGTTTTAAGTGAATCGAATAAAGATCCGTAATATTATTTATTGTTTATTATTTAATGTTTAATACTTAATGTTTAATTAAAATTAGTTTAATCCTTGTTCTTGGCTTGATTACTTTTGATGAAAATACTATTTATAAAGAATTAATAGAAACAAAATATGAAAATATTAATTTTGATATATTAATCCAGGAAAAAGATTATATATGCATGTTTGATGAAAATGAATTAGTTAGTATAGCACAATTTCTATATGAATTAATGAAAATTAACAAATCTCTATTGGAAGATGTGTTAGATGAGGAGTTAATGAATAGACTTACAGCAGAATTAGAACTATAATAATTAAAATATTTAAAATTAAAGTTTAAGTTAAAATAATAGTAATAATATTATTTTAACTATTAATATTATTATAAAATATTTATGTTGAAAAAATATTAAAATAAAATTTAGTATATATATATAATAGATATATTGAATAATATTATTACTAAATAGTTATTATTAAGATATTAATAAATTATTATTAAATAAAATTAAAGCAGAAGAAAATCCATAAAAAATCAATAAAATTTATCAAACTCTCTTAATCCAAAGCTACAATAGTTGCCTTTTCACTATTTATTATATATTTGAAAAAATCCTCTTCAACCTTAACAACTTCAATTCTTTTACTTTGATTTACAACAACACCTTCACTATAATTATAAAACGAACTTTCTTCTCCTTTTTTACCTAACTCTAATCCTATTTGAATTTCAACTGTTCCTATCACTTGCATTATAATCTCTGCATAAAATATAGTATCTTCGTCAGGAATAATATCAAAACTATAGTCGTCCGGCGATGTTACCGAAACTAAACGGGAATACACCGATAATGGTTCAACTACAAATTGACCATTTTTAAATGAACAAACTGGAGTTTGTAACTCTTCATTACGTTTCCATGATTCATTTAAATTCTTCTTAATATCAAACGGTTTGCTTAAAAAGATTTCTCCTAGAAGACAGTCAGTTTTACCTAGGTCATATTTGTTACTCCATGTTTTTTCTTCTTTATAAATAGTTTTAGAAAAGATTTCAATACTTTTTATACAAACTAAAGGTGTTTTAGCCTCCTTTGCAAGAAGGTTTTCAAGATAGATAATATTTATTCTAGGTCTTATGAGGTTAAAAGCAGTATCTTCAATTTTAGAAGATAAATGGCCTTTTGGTTCTTTCCATGTCGGATTGATGTTAGGAATTTTAACGTTTTTGATATCGACATTATCAATTTGATTTGCAGTTTGAAGTTGTACGAATAGTTTGTAATCCTCGCCAGGTTTGTTGCTCTTTTCTGGGAAGTAAATTATGTTTGTGTCTTTAATATGTTTGTTCCCAATTTTGATTAGTTTTGCTCTGATTCCTGTACTACTTATTACAAACTCAGAGAAATCTTTCTCTGGGAAATCTGAATCTGGCTTCCAAGTACACTTAAAATTAAAAGCGTAGTTAAGACCTTCAGGAAGACCATCTAACGCACTTGTAAAACATTTATTTTCCTCGTCAAACTCCATCTTTTGGGAGTTATACGGTAAGGTACGATCACAACTAAAATAACATACAACTTCATCAGGATTAACATCATAATATGGTAAAAGAATAACAAATAAAGTTTGATTAGAATCATATTTTTTTGATAATGCTATCCATGCTTGTTGACAAATATCTTTAAACATTTGATTTTGTTCATTTAAAAAGTTAATTGTGCCTGCCTTTTTTGACTTTCTATCAGAAATAGCTTCGATATCCACAACTGTGCTGCTTTTAAACTTTTTTAGGTCTTTTACTTTTTTACCTGGGTAAGGCCCCGTAACATTTATTTGATTTAGACTTCTGTCTTCTTCGTTAAGTAAACCTGATAGGTATTTTACCTAAGGAATAAAGGAATAATATTAAGTTTAGTCATAATTGTAATATGTATAGTTATTAGTGTTTAATTATAATATTACCATGAAGACAATAGGTTCTTTTGATTTTTCGCTTGCTAGTGAGTTTAGCATTTCATTTATTGTTGTTTCTATATTGTATCTTTGGATATAATCTTTGGCCTTTTCTTTTTTGGTAGGAGATTTGTTGTCCATTTTTAATTAGTAGTTATAATTGTTATTGTTGTTATTGTAATAGTTATAATTAATTAATAAATAATGATAAGGAAGTTAAAATAACTTAATAATATAATATTTATGTTTACTATAGAAAGTCAATAACTATCATATTTTAAAATGATAAACATATAGATATTAAATAATTGTTTTAAGTTATATTAAATTAAACTTTAACTGTCATTCATTAATGTAAATTTTGTTTGAAACATTTTTAATAATATAACTAAGCTAATAATATAATAGTATTATTATTATATTTATTTGAATTATTTAAAAAGTTAATTTATTAATTTAAATTTAAATGAGCTCAATTACTATTTAAACTAATTTAAATTTATTATATAAATATGATCAACAATAACAATAACCAAGCAAATGACAAAACCGATGAACAAACCCAAAGCAACGTTAAAAATGATATAGACAATCAAGAAAACGAAAACCAATGGCCAACCGAGTTCGTAGAAGTCGACGGGGGTATGTGGGATGGCTACGGCTGCTACGTCAATCCAGATGGAAGCTTTTGGAATCCTAATGGAATTTACTTTAACAAAGATGGTATTGATTTCAACGGAGGTTTCTACGACGAAGAGTTCGAATACCATCCAGGCCCAAACTGGAACGACGCCTTACAGTGTTATGAATGCGATTATAAAGAAGGTCTTAACTCAGAAATTGATGCAAAAATAACAGAAGACATGCAAAATAAACTATCAGAAGAATACGACCAAAAGGCTCAACTATTTAAAACAGCAGAAAATAAGAACTTTGACGTAGCTAATATGTTTTACGAAGAAGAAACAGGTAAAAACTATAATGAACCTGACTATGATAATGATCTTATTAATTCTTGGTTAGAAGCAAATCTAATCCAAATGGGAGATTTAAAAATTGATGATAAGGAATGTAAGGAAAGTAAAGAAGATAAGGAAGGAAAAACACCTAATAAGTCTGATAATAAATCTGAGTGTAAAGCGTGGGCACAACCCAATGATGAAAATATTTGCCCTAACAATAGTATGATAAAAAATGTTAGTTTTGGAGATAATTTACAAACATCCTTTGCTGATATGGGAACACCATTCAAAACTAAAACATCAGAGATTTTAAAACAGGGAGGAACACCTTTTCAATCAATTTCTGTTAAGAAGGTTACATTAACAACTCCTAGAAACAGAGATAGGTCTAATGATAAGTAATTAACTTTCTATAGTGAATATAGTAGCTTATATAGGAGTTTATAGATTATAGGTATAGAACTGGCTTATAGAATGAGTTATAGAGTTAATATTATATAAATTTATAATAAATCATTTTTACAAATTATATTTTAATATATTATATTATATTATTTAATTTATTATTATAAACATAAACATATAAATTAAGCTTAATACAAAATTACAAAGTTATATATAGCTAAATATAAATAAAAATTCTATATTTACTGTTACTTATTTCAATAATTTTATAGTACCATTATCTTAGCATTTATCTATTTCCTCTTGGTGCCATTGATGATTTATCTCCAAATATAGCTTTCATAGTATCTAATTGTTTAGGATCAATCTTTTTGCTCATCTGTTGTTGTTTTAAAAGCCTATCTTGATAGTTAGGATCAGCAAGATTTTCAGAATTCTTTAACATCATTTCTCCTAAATCTTTGTCTTTCTTCTTTCTTTGATCCATTAAAAATTGATCAAAGTCTTCTGAGCGAGCTTTTTTATTCCATTCTTCTATTGCTTGTTCATAATCTTGGGCAAGCTCTCGACTAGCTTGTAAATCTTGCATCTCGTTTTCTAACGATCGAGTTTGATCATATTCTGCAACAGTTGAAACCGCTTTATTTAACATATTATATTCGTCTTCTGTTGTATTACTATCAATCTTTGCTAAGCTACTAAAAGATTTAATATTTAATTCGTTTATAGAATCTCTAGACATTTTTCTGTTTGCTTTTTGTTCCAAATCAGAAAATTGCTTGTATGGGGATGTTTTATAAGACATTATTTTATTTACTCTTGCTATTTCTGATGTGATTATATCAAAATTTTGGAGAGTTTCATCAACAAAACCAAATTCATTATATAAATGTAATAATTTATTCTGTCGGCTCATTCTCCTTATTAAGTGGTTTCCGTAAAACATTTTGTAGAGCATATTATAAAAAGAATAAGTAGTATCTGAAATATAATGGTAGTAATGGTATTCATTTAATCCTTTGTCATTCTTAAATAATTGTTTTTTTGTTATATGGTGATCTCTGTGTGGACGATAAATACCATCGAAAAGCAAAGTATATGTATAATTTTTACATATCTGTGGATATAAAGTCCCAAGTGAAAAACCAGCTAATAAATAATAAGCCATAATTAATAATATAATATATAATATAAATTAATTTAAACATTACATAATGAAATATTTAATATTAATGAATATACTATACAGTATAAAAAAATTAAAACTTAATTTCATATTAAAGACCTACGAAAATTATTTAATATATTGTATAAATAATAATTATTATATTATATAAAATATAAATGCTCAAAAATATTTATAAGGGAGATATAGTCAGAAGAGCAATATTCAACAAGAAACAAGAAAAACTCTTTAGTTTTCCTAACAAACCTGATTTGAAAAAAATGCTAGCCTACGAAAAGGACTCTGAAATAAACAAAGCATTTCTTCCAGAAACCTTTGTAATTACTTAATCATTTAACATTTTATATCTAATATTAAAAGACTAAAAGACATATCGGGCCGACCGCCGAAGAAACTAAAAAAATGCTTACTAAAATAAATACTGAGTCACTAGAGCTACTTATAAAGAACACTGTCCCAGATAGTATTCATATAGACAAAGAAGGATTAGATAAATTAGAGTCATACTTTGGAGAGCCAATTAGCGAAGAAGCAGGTTTAAAATTTATAAGAGGACTAGCCAATAAGAATAAAGTTTTTCAAAGTTATATAGGGTTAGGCTATCATCCAACAATTGTCCCATCAGTTATCTTAAGAAATGTGATGGAAAATCCAAGCTGGTATACTTCTTATACTCCTTATCAAGTACTTTTTATTTATTTATTTCTATAATATAATTATTTAGGCGGAAATATCCCAAGGAAGATTAACCTCTTTACTTAATTTCCAAACATTAATTTCAGAATTAACTGGTTTACCTTTTGCAAATGCCTCGTTGTTAGATGAAGCAACTGCTGCCTCCGAGGCAATGTATATGGCTTACAATTCGTTAAATGGAAAGAATAAAGACTTTTTCGTAGACAAGGAGATATTTCCCTTTATAAAAGATACAATTAGAACGAGAGCTTATTTTATTGGAATTAATGTATAATTTAGCTTATAATTTACATGATTATAATTATAATATTAGATCGTAGAAGACGATTTCGAAACATGCCACTATTCAGAACATAACTTTTGCGGAGGTATTGTACAAAACCCAAATAATAGTGGAAGAATCAGAGACTACTCAATCTTTTCAGAAAAGATGAAATCATTAGGAGCTATGTCAATCATTTCTTGCGATATAATGAGTTTACTATTATGCAGAACTCCAGCTGAAATGAATTTCGATATTGCAGTAGGATCATCTCAAAGATTTGGAGTCCCTATGATGAACGGAGGTCCTCATGCTGGATTTATATCCACAACTGATGAATATAAAAGAAAACTTCCAGGAAGAATAATAGGTCTAAGTAAAGATAGATTTGGCAACCCTGCAGCAAGACTTAGTTTACAAACAAGAGAACAACATATTAGAAGAGATAAAGCTACTAGTAATATCTGTACCGCACAAGCATTATTAGCCAATATGTCAGCTTTTTATGCAATTTATCATGGAAAAGAAGTAAGAATTAATTTAAATTAAACTTATATACTTATTTGCCTATTAACATACTTATCTTACTGTAGGGTTTAATAAAAATAGCCAAAAGAATTAATTTGTTTGCATCTATATTAAACAAGGAATTACTTTTAATGGGATATAGACTTCCATTTAAAATTGAAGACATATTTGATACTGCCTTTTTCTATTCAAAAGAGTAAGTAAATGATAATAATAAAATAATAATTAATTTATAATATTAGTCCGAGTGTCTATGTTAAAGAATTTGAAAAGTATGGAATTAATATTAGAGTAGTATCTTCAAACTCAATCAGTTTATCTATCAATGAAACTACTACACTTTACGATTTAGAAATTATATTAAAAGTATTTGCTAGCTTAAGAAGAAATATGGAAAATTATACAGTTGATTTTAAAAAATATAATAACCTCGAGGTTGATATACTAGTAAACAGACATAATAAAGACTTTATGAAACAAGATATATTCCATAAACTATCATCTGAGTCACAAATTATGAGATATATTCACTCATTACAACTTAAAGATATTTCATTAACCAATTCGATGATATCATTAGGAAGTTGTACTATGAAATTAAATGCAGCAACAGAAATGGTAACATCATATACATAAACATTAATCTTATAAAACTTAATTATAATTATAACTATTTATCCTAATAGATTCCAGTTACATGGCCAGAATTTGCGAACATCCATCCCTTTTGCCCTAGTAACCAGACTCAAGGTTACACCGAACTCATAAATGAAACAATCGAAATGCTTAAACATGTTACTAGATTTGATGGAGTATCACTACAACCAAATTCAGGAGCTAATGTAATTATATATGTTTTTACGCTTAGGGAGAATATTCTGGAATTGTAGCAATAAGAAGATATCAAGAACATATTGGACAGAGTCATAGAAATATTTGTTTAATTCCCTCTTCAGCTCATGGAACAAATCCAGCCTCTTCTCATTTAGCAGGTCTTAAAGTTGTTGTAGTCGCATGCGATAAAAGTGGAAATATAAGTCTTGAAGACTTAACAAAAAAAGCTGAGCAATATAAAGATACTTTAAGTTGTTTAATGGTTACATATCCTTCAACCCATGGAGTTTTCGAATACTATGTTAAAAAATTAACAGATGTCATTCATAAAAACGGCGGTCAAGTAATAATAAAATATAAAAATTCATTAGGTTTATATGGACGGAGCCAATTTCAATGCTCAATTTTTCATAACATCTCCTTATGATATTGGAGCTGATGTATGTCATTTAAATTTACATAAATCTTTTGCAATCCCACATGGAGGAGGTGGGCCAGGAATAGGACCAGTATGCTGCAGAGAACATTTAGTACCATTTTTACCTGGTCATCACGAGTTTTCTGATAAATCAGGTATAATAATAATTATAATATTTACTATGTTTACATTCACTAATTTATATATAAATAGAAGGAAAAAATCAATGGGCAGTAACTTCAGCTCCTTACGGAAGTGCTGGAATTATTCCTATATCATATCTATATATGAAAATGCTTTCTAAAGATTTAATTAAAGTTAGTCAATATGCTATTTTAAATGCAAACTATCTTATGAACAGATTAAAAGATGCTTATCCAATTTTATATAGAGGAGAATCTGGTTACTGCGCTCATGAGTTTATTATTGATTTAAGAAAAATAAAAGTAAATATTACTAATTAATTTACATTAATTTACATTAATTAATTTATTATCATTAGAAAGAAATAGGTATAACTGAAGAAGACGTAGCAAAAAGACTAATCGATTATGGTTTCCACGCACCAACTCAATCTTTCCCTGTTGCTGGTACCTTGATGATAGAGCCTACCGAATCAGAAGATAAAGGAGAATTAGATAGATTTTGCGATGCTATGTTACAAATAAGAGCTGAAATTCAAGAAATTCAGGAAGGAAAGCAAGACAAAGTAGATAATGTTTTAAAAAATGCCCCTCACCCCGAAGCAGAGGTAATCTCTTCAAACTGGACACATCCTTACTCTAGAGAACAAGCTGTATTTCCCTTAGATTATATAAGAAGAAGAGGAAAGTTTTGGCCCTCTGTAGGCAGAATAGATAGTGCTTTTGGAGATTTAAATTTGATATGCAGTTGTCCTAGTATTAATGAGTATACTACAATTGATCATGAAGAACCTGAAGTTAAGAAGCTTTAAATTTTCTATGTATTTGATGTATTCGATTTATTTGCCCCATAGTTAAATTTTTAATTTAATATTAATTATAATTAACTATAAAAAAAATATTATTTAATATAATTATAGTTTTTTAATATTAATGTTTAAATTAATTTATAACTTATACTTAATTTTATGTAATTAACTTTTCAATATTCTCATAAAACTGAATAAAATTCTTAGCCTCTCCTTTCTCAGATAAGTTCACTTTCAAATGTTCAAAATCGTGGTCATTAATATTATGTTCGTTGATATTATTATTTTCATTCTCCTGCTCATATTGATGATTATGATTATTATTATTAATTTCATATTCCAGCTCATTGTGCTCAAGATTTTGTTCGTATTCATGGTCATGTTCATAATTATTACTAGCATGATATTGTTCCTTAACATAATTCAAACCTTGTTCCTGTACTTCTGTATCTAACTTCTCTATTATATTCACCTCTACCTCTTCTTCATTATAATAATCAATTTTATTATGAGTGTCAACTACTTTGTAATCTCCTTCTTTTGATGAAGATTCTAAATTTTAATAAAATAGTTACTATCTAATGGGTTAACTTCATCTAAGTCCTTGATTTCTAAACCTAAATTAGGACTAAAGGTAAAGTGGCTATTTTTATTTTCTATATTTTCTTTATTTTCTTTTTCGTGTTTGTCGTGTTTTTTTATATTATTTATAAGATGCTTTGAGTTTGTAAGCTCTCTCATTATCTCGGGGTTATTTAAACTATTTACTATTTTATTTATTATATTTACGATTTTTATTTATATTCCCGATATCATCTTTGTAATCTTTGTAATCTCTGTAATCTTTGTTATCTCGATTTATAGGGCTCTTTGTAAGAGTGTTTGAATATGAAGCATTAAAATATGATAGCTTGTCTTCTTTCTTTAGTGTTTGGTAAACATTATGCTTTTTTAAATATTTTTTGAGATTCTCCTTGGACTGATTCTCATTATTTGCATTATTTGTATTCTTACTGGAATTGCTGTTTTTACTATTTTTACTATTTTGATGGTTTTCTAAATTTTCAAACTTTTTTTCATGCTCAAGATGTTGCTGATGATTATTATTATCGTAATTATTATTATTATTATCATTGGTATTATCATTTTTATTTTTATGCTTTTGGTTTAATATAATTTTATTATTAAGTTTGAACTTAGCTAAGTTTTGCATTTTTTCTTTCAGCAAATTGATTTTTATATTCTTTAATATATTCTTCTTGTTATTAATAGGTATCGTCGATAAATTATTCTTAAGTTTATCATTGTCGAAAAAGTTATTTTTAAGTTTAAACTTACTACTATTAGATACATTTGCATTAGAATTTATATTATATTCCGTCTGTAACTGTAATGTTGTCTTATTATAATTTTTATCCTTCGATTGAGAAAGACTATGACTTAAATTATTAAATATTTTATTTTTAATTTTATTGCTATATTGACCTAATTTCATATTTGTACCTGGAGATTTATTATAATTTGTATTATTTGCATTGTTTGCATTATTTGCATTGTTTATATTGACCAAATTACTAAAAGTATTGTTGCAATCTTTATAATTAAGAAATATATTATTGATATTATTAGCATGCAAAATATTTAATCGTATATTTTTATGGTAATTTTCCCTTTCATTAATATCTTCAATTAGGTTTTTAGTATCTTTTAACTCCTCTGTTGAACTTAAGTTTATATTTTGATTATCAGAATACTTACTATTATTAGATGTTAAGTAATAATGTTGTAAGTTCGATAAATTTGTTGTTTTATTAATAATTTCTTTACGTTTGTTATAAATAGTATTTTGTAATTCGTGCATTTGGAAAGAGTTTTTAAGTTTGGCTACATAATTATGATTAATTTTATGATTTTTGTTATTAGACTTGTTCTTGTTATTTTGGAAGATTACATTAAATGAATCATTAATAAATTTATCAAGTTTTTGGTGTTCAGAGGATTTATCTCGGATTTCTCTTGGTTCTAATAAAGATAAAAACTTATAATAAGATGATAATAACAATAAAGTAGAGGTATTATTTAGTTAATCTTACTACTGTTGTTATTTATCCAAATATTTTTAGTTGAGTGGTCAGTAGGGATGTTATTGTTTTTATTTCTCATTATCTTTTTATATGTTGGGTTTGATTTGGTGTTATCTTTACTAGTCTCTTTATTTGATTCCTTACTAGATTCCTTATTTGATTCCTTAGTAGGTTCCTTATTGATGTTTGAATAACTATTATTCTTATTGTTATAGTTATTTCTATTAATAATCCTATTATTCCTTAATTTGTTATTTTCCTTGTTGAATAAAAGTTCTTTTATTCCTTCAATATTATGATTGATTTTAGGGTGACTTGTGTTTAACATTTTCAACTGTTATTATTTTATATTATTAATTATATATTAATATTAATAATTATCATAAAGTTAATAATATATAATATAATAAATATTTTTAATTAATAAAATAATTTTAAATTTTTATTTCAATCTAAACGAAAGTTTAATATTCATAGCAGCAAGTTCATTTGTCAAATATCTCATTACATATGGAATTGCAACTTTAACACATGTATTCTTTTGATTACAATTTTTACAAATATCCTCTTGATTGACAAGAATATAATCTTTTTCACTTTCTATTCCTTCATTAAATAGATTTGGTGTTTTAATTTTAACAACTTCATTAAGACTTAGAATAGCTAGTAATTCGCCACATTGCTTACATATATAACCTAATAATTAATTATATAGTTATTATACCTTCTGAATAATCACTAGAGTTAAATAGTCTATCTTTTAGACAAAAGCTTACTCCATGTGCTAGTAAAGCATCTCTTTCCATCTCACCAAATCTTATTCCTCCGTGCTTTTTACGCCCCTTTACTGGTTGTTTGGTTAAGATATCAGTTGGACCAGTAGACCTAGCTTGTGCTTTGTCGTTGACCATGTGCCTTAGTCTTTGGTAATAGACGACTCCAATGAATATTTCAGCTTTTAATTGTTCGCCTGAGACTCCAGAGTACATTATTTCATTACCATGAGAGTTAAAACCGTTTTTTAGTAATTCTTTTCCGAAATAACCGATAAGATCATCATCTTCGCATTGTTGGAAAGCTGATATTTCGTGATATTTTCCGGATAGAGAACTTGTTTTGCCTGCTAAGCTTTCGATTAACATACCTAAAAAGAGTATTAATAAGTATTAGATGTATTAATAAATATAATATTCAATTTACCTATTGTCATTCTACTTGGAAAGGCATGAGGATTAATAATAATATCAGGTGTTATTCCACTTTCAGTAAACGGCATATTTTCATGCTTCCATAAGTTTGATAATACTCCCTTTTGTCCATGTCTTGATGAAAACTTATCTCCAATGACTGGATTTCTTGAAAATCTATACTTGAACGTAATGCATATTTCCTCTTTACACTCTCCTTCAAAAATTTTTATTTCATCAACAACTGAACTTTCAGAGTCTTTATAATATGTAGTTGTAATGGTATTTTTTGTATTATCAAAATATATTAACTCAGGCATTCCAGCAGATAACTTAGTTCCAATAAACGGAGTTCCGTCCCCGCTTATATGACCTGGTAGCATAATCTTTTTATCTTCTTT
>Ga0210011_1002793_pt1 | contig 14022 bp, 9 predicted proteins | sample CryGeymeta201502_FD_183972 | JGI IMG/M metagenome (GOLD analysis project Ga0210011, IMG submission 183972) | Groundwater microbial communities from Crystal Geyser aquifers in Utah, USA - Crystal Geyser metaG 2015-02 (SPAdes) (version 2) | ecosystem: Environmental > Aquatic > Deep subsurface >...
TTTTTTGACTTTGATTGGATAGAAGGGAGCTTCCTTGCAGATAGATGTCGTGAAATGTGAGGTATTGATAAAGATATTGTTTGTAGAGTTATGTTGATCTACTGCTTTCTATAATGGACCGACCTATTTTGACCGCCTACCTCAGCATCACTTGACTCTTCGTTCGATACCCATCCATCACAGTCATTGAAGCCAACAACTCAGGAATCGAGTCTGGACTCGCCCAATAGTTCAGCTATCCCCACAGACAAGCTTAGCTCTCATATTGCAGGTTCAACTCACCCAACTCCCTTCTTATCAATTATACAGGATAGCTGACTGCTTTTATCCTCTCGCTAGCCTATAGATTCGGCAACCTTAAATTATATTCACTATTGCTTGCTGGCTTGACTACCAAAATAAAACTCACTCTTCGCCCTTAAATGAAGTAATTGTAGAGCTAGCGAAGAATGAAGTCACTATCTACTCTCGTTGAAAAAGAATAGAGAATGATCAAAGAATGAAAATGATGGGTTTTCTATTAGCAGTACTTGAGCAAATTGTTTAGAGCTGAAAATGACTGTACTTGATAGCCATACTTTTGGAGAAATACTTCTCTTTACTGCTATTTTTATGATTTAGGGTCTTATTTCAACCATAGAAGCATAGTCTTTTTGTTGACCTCCTGTAACAATTCTTTGGCCTATGCGCCTCCTCTCTCACTGATGATCAGCTCCTTGTATAGAGCTAGGTGATTTTCGTTGTTTTATATATAAAGTTAAGATTGGGGCGTTATCGAGGATCTTTTTGTGGGCGAGGATGTATATGGTACATTTTACTATGAGGCTATAATTTGATGTATTTGTTATGATGCTTGAATTTCAATGTCTGCAGTGACTGGCATTTTTTACGGATGTTCAGAGTGGCTTGATTATGACTCTGGCTCTGATTATACAGTCAGCACTCTAATATCATACCTTTGCTCTTCTTTCTCTTCATTCTATATTTCTACCTCTTCCATGTCCTCTTTTTATTCTACCACAATCTCCTCTTCCTTATGAATTTATCTGATTTTAGGTCGCCTACCTTGATGTTCAAGATAAAACCAGTTCCCCATTTTATAATAATCTAACCAGATCAAGTGGATAGATATTAGTGAATTGATAGTATATCACATATCAGGCCTCTACACCTGAAGTTAGATAATTGTGCTCAGATTAATGCTCCCTTAGAGGTGGCTCATTGTGCTAATCTTACTCTTGAGCATCCTGGAAGGCTACTTTTTTCTTGAAGGCATTGGTGGTAGGGTTACTGCTTTCTTTTGGTGAGGTTGAGGCAGTCTGACCTGATTAGTTTGCCCCTTATTTGATGAGCTTAGTGTTTGACTATTTTATTTTACTATCCTCTTTTGCACTGTTGTCTCTGAGCTTGGATTCCTGCTGACTGCCCTTATCTTGAGCCTAAATGGCCCCTTTTTTGTGAATGACAGTCATTTGTATGTTGGACTGCGGAAAACTCTAAAAATTAGAGAAAGCATGAGAATCCCCCAAATTTGCCAAGCATTCCTTGATGCTGTTTATTGACTGCTCTGTTATTGGTTTGTCAGTTTTGTCCGTAAGGGAGGTCCTGTTAGTCTGTCGGATAGAGCCTGCCACCTGAGCTGTTTTCTTTGAGTTCACCGGAACATCTACCACTTTTTTGGTAGTCGGTTTTTCTTCAACAACTGTCGCTTTGTCTTCAAACATAGTCACAGACTCAGCTTCAAAGGCATCAAAACCTTCATCTGTTTTTTTCTGCATTTCTGCTTTCTAAGGGGTCTAATCAGGTTCAACATTAATCACGGGAACTTCAGTCATCGTAGCCCCTCTATCTTTTGATCCTAACTCTTCCTTAAGCTTTCCTTCATCATTTTGACCACCTTTACTAAACCTTTCTATTTAATTCCTCATATCAGTCTTACTACCACACTTCCCCATATTATAAAATAATTCTAACCTCCAATCCGAAGACTATTTGCTCTTATAGTTCCGTTAATCCCCTATTTTCCCTTTTATTGACCCCATCGAAACAAATATACAATTTCAAGTCATCAATCATTCAGTTCATTTTAACAACGTTCATTCTACTTACTTTGGGTAATTTGGATGGTATCTCTAAGGTGAAATTGCTCTCGTTTCTGTCAAATTGACTAATCACATTCAGATGAGATGGCAATTATAAAGAAAATTAACTGTCCTACTCAGCTCGGGTTTACTTGGTACCCATCTTCTCGACATTGGATTTTGGCGGAGCCTTTTCTGTAGGGATCACGACTAAGGTTAGCGGTTATTGAACTGGCTTAGATCGAGAATGATGTCGGTTGGGGCAGGCAATATTGTTTTTCTTCGTATGGCACTCAGTGGCACATGAACCCATCTATACTATGAATTTGGTTATAAGGCAAGCAAATAGTAAAAACTAAAGTAATAAATATCATTGGCAACGAACGTCCATCCCTTCACGACTTATCTGTTGCCTCATACCCACCATACCTAGTTTATTATCTGCAACTGAGGCATTCATGTCATTTCGAAATAGTAAATCGTTGTCCATCTTAATAGGTGTCATTCTTAGTCCTAAATCAAACTTCTGAACTTTCCAATCTTAGTATTCTTAGCTTCTTTCTGAGTATTTTTCTTCCTGGAGGATTGGAAAGTCTATCTTTTTGGTGAGAGGTGATCTGAGATCCACTATTGATTGTTTGCATTGTATTTTTTGTTTGGGAAGTGAGGAACCCTTTATGATATTGCTTTAGACTGTAGTGATTGAATCTACAATGTCTGACTTTATATCGGTAGTTTTGTTGATGGTAGGAACATCGGGGATACTTTCTGACTTGCCAATCGGCCCCCTGGTCACTCTCATTTCTTATTTACTAGCACAGAATCCCATGTTTGCTCTTTTTTATGATAAAATTATCAAGAAAATATGAACTGTGATTTTAAGCTACTTAAAGTAGCTTAATAAATCCATTTTTCGCATGCTCCTGGCCTTGATAAAGAAGATAGTCAAAAAAACACATCACAAGCTGGGCAATGCAGACTGAAGGACGTCATTTCAACTAGTTTAAACCTGAAAAACTTGTGGTTTAGGGAGTAACTTACTCAGAATATGATAGATATGGAAACCTATGCTCTTTTGGTCAATGAGCGTTCCTAATTAATGTAGCGAGATGGGTCAGATTATCAACTACTCAAAAAGTAAAAAGATAGGTTTAGCAAATGTTATATCTTGGTGTTGGGAAGAATACACTTGTAGATTCTCTTTTTGAAATTTGATCAAGTATACTTGCTCGCAATCTTTCACAAATCACTTCTCTTTTCAACATTCGCTCAGACTAACAGAGTACACAATTTTTTTGGTTCAGAACGTTGTTATTGAGCAAATTTCGCCTCACACAAAAGCATGTGTTTTTTTTTTCACAGCCAATCTTTTTCAATCTCACAGATCCGAAAAGATTTTTTTGGGCTATTCCTTTCCGAGATCTGAATGGAATGGAAGTCAATATTCAATGTTCTGTTTATATACTTAAGTTTTATTTATAATAGGAGCATAACATTTATTAAAAATGGCATACCTATCACAGCATTATATCATTCATACTCTAAAAGGTCAACTCTAACTTTAACCTTTCATTATTATCGATCTATAATTAACTCTAAGTATTTATTCAAAAGTAAACACATAAGAGGGATGGCAATCATACTGCTATTCTTTTTGACTTCCTTTTGCTGCTGACTGACAGGTTTAGGCTATCCGGCAATCTCTTCACTATACTTGAAGCCTACTAGATCTACCTCTCTGACAATGATTTTTTGGCGGATCTCATATTTAGGGATTAGGTACCCTCAAGGCTTGTGGAACTGTCTGTTTTTCTGGGTAATTGCGACTTTGTTGGCTATCTTCCTTGCTCTCTGTCATCCGTTGACGATACACAACCCATCTAAAGCTATACTTTATTCAAATATTTATATCAAACCAAATTTGATAGCCTTTAGAACTGGCACTCAAAGTAAACACAGAAAATATCAAACTTAATTTTATCGCCTAGATTGGCTCGATTTACTTGAACTGTGTTTTCCTGCCAACCGGAAACTTCTCAAATTTGATCGCTTGTTCAACTAATTTTGAAACAAAGTGTCATTGTCTATCGTTATTGTCTATATTGACACCTTCAAGTTGAATTTTGGCTCAGCCATTCGCTTAAATATTTAGGAAAGGTCTTCAGAAAGAGGACAATGACTACTTAACTCAACATCCGTTTGAGGACTATGATGTATTTGCTACTAAATAATCGGGTCATGTGATTCCACAGCTTGAAGATTAGCCTCAGGGTTGTTGTTGTTTTCACCTGCAAGTGAGGTATTATTCAAGTCGGACGTCCCCATGCTTTTGAAGTCTATTTTAGCATGTTTTCTAGTTTATGATTCATCGCGAGTTGGCAGTCCTGAATGCGACACTGTAGTTTTAGATGAGTTGACTTTGCTATTATGTGTGCTTTTGCTGGTGCAAGTTCCCATAGTGTATTGTATTATTTAACCTACTTATTTTCTGTGGTTAAGAGCATTACCAGTTAGCAACGATCTTTTTGATTACTACCCCCAGCTACAATTTTCCATCTTATACTTGTTGCACATGCTTAAAGTAACTTTAGACCATTAGTCTATCTGTGAGAGTTTACTTAATATTAGTCAGATTGTCATACTATCCATTTTTTTGATCCCTACAACTGTAGTTACTCAGAATGATGTCCTTTTTGTTATTTTATCATTGGTGCTATTTTTATTGGAGATGGGTCTATCAACTAAGTTTATAATCGATAGGTTGGTAAGAATTAATATCCAAAAATGTGTTTCCTTCCAGTCAAGTGTCTCAAGGCTATAGTCTTCATTGGCTCAGTCTGCTCCATCGCCATCTCCGTGGCCCTCCTAGCACGTATCTCATCACCCACTCAGTCACCATATACGTCCAAGTCGAGAAAAAAACAATCATAAGTAGTGCCAGTCAAGGTGCCGTCAGTGCCTCTCTTATAGGCTTATACATATCGTCTATAGTGTTCCTTCTATTGGGAGTTGCAGGATTGACAGGTTCATTGAAATCATCCTCCAAGAAAGATGGCAACAACGGTACCTGCCTCATGGGTATATTCTCAATTGGTGTCTTTGTCTTCTTTATAATCTTCTTGGCAGCCACTATCTTCTTCTTCGTGGGACCTGAAACCATCTTCGGAACTGACTGTACCAACGGTTCAAAGACAGATCTTGTCAAAGATTTATACATGACTTCTGATGAAGCCTACACCAAATTTTGTGGCCCTAACTGTGGATGTGCTGTTGAAGGTGAGCTCAAGGCTGTTTTGGAAGAAGCTGGTCTTAATGTAAAAGGTACTGCAAAGAAATTTGCTGACTGTGAAAATCAAACAGACATCACCAGCTCCGATGAGAACATCAATGTACTTGCAGCATTGGAAGATATATTGAAATGTGGAGGATGGTGCAGTATGGATAACACTGCTGAGCACAACCCTACAGGAAATCTAAATGGCACATATTATTATCGCTTTAGGGATATCAACTAATGCAACACTGCAGGTATGATTTTAGATATTTAGATTGCTTCACAAATTTGGAGAACTGCCATGATGCTTTTGAAAACTTCATGACCGGGTCTGGCAGAATTGTCGGTTTTGGATGTCTGATCGCTGTTCTGGTCTGCCTGTTGAACATCATTGCTGTTTGCTGCATTTGTTACCACCCTACTCGTGTTGGCGGCAACCGCTCAAATTTCTACTCACGCATGATCGAAATGGACTGATCCTATTACCTTTATCCATATCTCATATGCCTATTAATTATCCGTCTATTGGGCTTTGATAGAAAAGGGACTATATCTCTTTCTGCGCTATAATGATTTGAATGGGAAAAAAAGCCGCCGTTTAGGCAAGCACCAAACGCCACAAAAAGCACAAATAAATGTTCAGCTAACTGGCCACCCACCAAGAACAATTAGTTTAAACCTAACATCGCCCCCGAGCTCAACCTTCACAATCAAGAATGATCGCATAAGATTCATAAGAAGATGTCCAATTAGATATCCTCGAACATGAGAATAAAAATCTGGATGCTATTTGCGAGGCTGTTCATAAGTTGCTAGCCAAGAATGTAAGTGTTGATGTAGGTAGAAAGTTAACGCGAAGAATGCATTTTAGGTGCCATTGATAGATTTGGAGAAATTGCCAGATTTCACAGATAGTCTTGATAATTAGTATGCCTGGAAAAGACTGAGCTCGACCTTGGAAAGCGATTACAAAATATATGGCTACCGAGTCGATGCCATCCACTCAATTACCTACAACATCTTAAATATCATGGCCAGAAGACAGCAAGATGTCGATTCTCTTCAGGAACAAAGTACCCAGCAACAAAAATAAAATAAATAAAATGGAGAAATGGAGCATATCAGACTGGCGGAAGCTAACGAGGACTAGCACCTCGAAAAGAAACCTGAAAATATCAATTTTAAAGAATTGGAGCTAGTAACCCGAATGGATCCTATTTTAGAACGAACCAAACGACAATTCGATCTGTTGGGGCAACAGTCCATGATGCTCGACAATCTCCCCCTCGATAAAATGCTCAGTCTTCAACTTGTCCGCAAAACAGACCTCCTCATGAAACATCATTAATGGGGGACTTACACAGATCCCCGACATGTCTAAGACCCTCTTCTAGCCTTCTAGCAACTCGCACATTTCCGCACCGAACTCCGACAGTAATTTTAAGGCATCATGACCGACGAAAACATGCACGAGATAATGTAATAATAAATGGAGTACATGCTTGGAGATCAGAAGGAAAATTATTATACGGGCAATGAACCTGAATAAAGATTAGACAGGAAGAAAGCGATCAGAGAGGAGATCAACTTCAAATATCCATTTTTTAGGCATGAATATGATATTGCAGAAGATGCCGATCGATGGATGGGTGACATGGATCGTAAATATTTAGGACTACCCTCAAAAAAATCATCCCTTTCACAAAAAGTGGAACCCGTGTTCAAGATATAGGTTAAATAGGAAAATCCTGCAGATATGGTTGATTTCGATAAGGCAGAGGAACACCTCACCAGAGATACTGTATTCCGACCCGATCCTGACAAAGGCTAACACAAAGAAGACATATAAGATCGTTTTCTGCTGGCTATGAACATGACGGTACCATTCGATATGTATTTATTGACTTACTTCAGTAAAAAGCATCCCATTTTCCTCAGAGAATAAGCACCCCTCCCCGAATAACACTAAGACTACTAACTCCGCTAGCAAGTTGACGTCCGCCGCCAAAATATTTCAATAATGTAGGCCAAACGTCGAATCAAATAAAAAATCCATTAGAGATCAACCTTCCAAGATATATATAATAGTTATGGAGCACAACAAGACATGTCACCAGCTTTATGTTTCCTAACTGTGCTGCATCTGGCCAATGAAAATAATTTGGAATTGAAGGAGATTAGCAATTGCAACTTTAGTATCTCCTATGGTTGATTTATTTTAGGATTTTTATAGATGAGGTGAATGTGGGAAATAGAAAGATCAGCTATTGGAGCGTCCTGTTATTTCTTGGGTTTTGAGGCGGGTTCCGTATTTTTGATGGAAATAATGCCTAATTTAGTAGTAGCTCCAAGTTTAGCTCTCAATACGCAACTTGTTTTACTCCTCTTCGACAGCATGAGATACACTGTGATTCTTAAAGATACTATTCCGACCTTACCCGTTTTTATTTTCTCCATCATCGGGAAAAGGCCGAACATTCTCAGTCCTCCGACCCATCATAATTTTTCTTCTTTTTTGAACCCGATAGAAAGGATTATGGATTTGCTACTTCTCCTCAGTTCTTAATTGTTTTGCCTTTTACAACAATTTGAACAATCTAATGCCATCCTTCGGTCCTTCTTACTTTCTCTCAGTGTTTTTCTTACTTTAAGTTTTGGTTCGGACATGAGTCTTATGTGTGAGAGTGGTTGATTTGTTTATACGGGCTGTAGGCGTTGATGTTTTTGGACGAGGATGATGACCTAAAGTAACGAATTGTTTTGATAGGTAATCTTTAATCTCGTTTTTGTGAATTAGAACAGAATCTTAGAAAGGACATCGGTTGATCATATGTGTGGAGGTTGGATAGAAATAGTTTGAGCTATTCATCTCAACTTATACATTGTGAACGGTCAAGTATATTTAAGAGAAAAAATACACAAGTTAAATGATCATTCTTTTGTTGTAGTTGAGGAATATCGAGTCGGAAGGTGGGTCTCAGGACAGGCAGATTCGAGGTTTTATCTGAAAAAAGTGAGAAGGGAGTCCAAATGTTTCTTATGGAAACCTTGCTTGATTTTGTAGTTTGAGAGCTGATAGATGGTATCATTGGGACCAAAGTGTAGTCGAATGACCTTTGCCTATTCTTTCTGACGCTCTCCTTTGATTGTATGACCCGCTTTGTCTGTCATTTCCTGCCTCTAATTACTTTCCATATAGCAAAATACAAAATGCTATTTATTGACTTTAGAGCCTATCTATCCATTTCATCATAGTTATTAAAAAATAAATAAATTTAATGACACAAGCACTCCACGATCAACTTCTCTAACACTATAAAACTCGCAGATCAATCCGTTAGTCTAAAAACTTAAAGATCTAGTCAGTCGTCAAGAAGACCCTCAGCAAAAAACTCAACTAAGAGGATTCACTCAGCCCCTATGAACATTTTCTCAGAAATTAAGAACATCTGGCAGCTGAATCATATCCTCTGGAATTTAGAAGTCTTCCGAGGAATCTAAAAGTATTCTTTCCAGGGCCACCAAAAGCTCCACCAACATTGTAAGAGGTCCCCTACACGTATGAAATGGTCCCACAAGTGCCATACAAAGTACCCAAACAAAAACGTGGCACAGTTGGTTAATGGGTCGTCTAATAAAGCGGATTCATCGATCGTCGGAACAAGTCAGTAATCGAGAACAAAGCCATTTAAAGAGTCCTACATTCACACAAAGATCTAACATAAAAACGTAAAGTCTTCCGAAAAGCCATCAAAAATTTAGCAGTAAAAATGAAAGAAGAAAATCTCAGTTTGAAATAGATTGAAAAAAACAAAGGTCTGGTGAAGAAACCTTTCAATTATTACAACAGCAAAGATTTTTTTGCAATGATTAAAGCTGGTTAATAAGATGCTGAAAGATTATTAGAAGCCAATCCTTATCTAGCTTTTGATGTTGATGACTTCAAAATGACGGCTTTGCATTGGTCTGCTCGGGAAGGTCATGCCTATCTGACCAAAATATTATTACAGAAGTTTCGGGCGAATACTGGTGCTAAGGATATTTATGGACGAACACCGCTTCATCTGGCAGTAGCTAAGAAGCACATTCCCTGCATTGTCCGCATTTTCATCGAAGGTGGCCAGCTCAACATTGTCGATAATTAAAAACGCAACGTTCGCGCCGTCGCCCCCGACTCATATACCCGTTACTTGCTCGAAAAGCTAGAAGAAGTAAAATTCATAATCAGAGCTCGAGCCATAAAAGATGTAGCCACCTATCGATCCTAGCTAGAAAAGCACGTCAAATTCGTTCTAGACTAAGCCTCCCTCTACTTCTGATCTGTTTGTTTTACAGTAGCTTAAACTAGCAAATCTAAAACCATTTTTATAATATTTCAGACTATAACACATTTTAGCATACCACACTATGCTACCAGATGATCAAATTCGAGCCATCTCCGCTATTTTACTGTCAGTACCATTGAGCTACCCTCTGAGGAATATGCAAGGTTACAACAAATTGTTCTACTCACTTGGATGTGGTTTGATAATTCAGAGCTATGTCTATGGATGGTAGTTACTTCTATCGTTGGGACTGCACTTGCTGATGTATATCGTCATGTTGATAAAAGGTCGCCAATGTGGCTTTTTGGTCACTGCCCTAGGACTGGTTATCTTGTCAGCTTATCATATCTACAGAATGATTGATAGCTATGGCAGTTGGGAATTAGACGTATCAAGTATTTTGATGGGCGCTGTCTGCAAATATTCTCTACTGGCATATGCCTACCAAGATGGATCAGAACAAGACAAAACATTGCGAGATGAAGATCAACGCTAATAAAAATTAAAAGATCTACCGAAATTCATAGACTATATCTCATACTGCATCTTTCTACCTTGCTGCGTAGTCAACAATCCTATCACCTACCACAAGTACCAAACATACATGGACCGCTAGAAACAATTTTATGATATCCCCATGCGGCAATGCTGGATCAAAATGGCCAAAGAAACTGGCATCATTCTTATCAGTGCAGTACTGTACTACATTTAGCTAGTTTATGTCCCTACCTAAGCTATGGCTAGTAATTCATTCCACAAAAATGGATTTTGGTATGTCATGGGTTACACCTATCTCAGTACCCAACTCATCCACTTCCGATATTTCTTAGGATTTAAATTATGTATGTTGCCTATACATATTGCTGGTGTAAGCTATAATCCGAAGTTGGTGGATCCCTTCGATCAGGTCAAATGTATCGATATTCGCACATTCTTGACCAGCATATCAATACCGGCTAGAATCAATAGCTGGAATATATTGGTTCAATAATGGCTTAGGAAATGTGTATATGAAAGGTTGAACACTTCAAAGACTATGGCTCGATTGATCACCTTTACTTGCTCAGCATTCTGGCATGGTTTCTATGGTGGCTATTATATCACATTCTTTTTGATTTTCTTGGAGATCCAACTCGCTACGAATGTGTATAAATTAACAAGAAACCCGAATAATTTTCTTGTTAAGTTGTATAATAAATTCAAACCAGTGAGTAACTTGTTACTATCGGCACTGATCACCTTTACAATATCCCAAAGTGCATGCTATTTCATCACCTTAGCGATCTCCAAATGTTGGCTCATTCTTAAAACTATCTACTTCCTACCACCACTTCTAATCATTTTTGCTATTTTCGCCAGCCACCACGCCCTCAAGCTCCAGAAGAAAAAAGACAAATAAAAAGAGAAGGAAAAGGTCAAAAATAGTTGATTTCTATAGTTCCGATCATCTGCTTTGAAATTAATAGATGTATAGCCTACCAAAGAGTTATTATAATTGTGTATACAGTATGACAGAAACAACAGATAAAGGTGATCATGAAGATCATGAAGAAAATTTGATAGAAGAGGAAAATAAAGCCACACATCGTATTGTCAAAAATCGGCTCTTTCTTACCTCCATCCTCAACGCTATTGTCTTCCTGGTATTCGTCTTCTCTATGACCTACTACAATTGGGGTAGAGTGGGGGTTCCCCTTCTACAAACGGCAGAAGAGGTCCGCTCGCATACTCCTGAAAAAATGGCCTCATTCCACTTCAACCTGCTGTACGCAAAAACTGATAACGATCCACTCTATCAATCCTTCACCACAGTCTCTTCACAAATTTGCGTTACCGGAGATTATTTTTGCCTCCAGACCATGTACTCTTTGCGCTTTGTTGGTTTTCTCTGTTTTTTTGTGCTGTTTATAGGTGCAGCTTTTCAGATCTATGATATTTATCGGATGGCTCTCTATCTAACCTCCTCGATGCGTGAGGAGGATCATAAACAATTTTCGGAATCAAAACAAGATAACCTAAGACATATAATCAGCATTGGTCTATTTTTAGTGGGACTCACACTCAATATATTCGGGATGGCATAAATGTAAGTCACGTTCAATTACGGTCCATCGTTCTGGACCTTCATATCTGGAGTCGTTTGCTTCATTTTGCTTATTTTATATGAGCAATGGTCAATGAACCGTCTCGAGCAACAGAAGATGATATTGTCTCTAATTCAGTAGGAGAAAAAAGTGACTCAAAAAATGCACAAATAAAAAGATATAGAGCTCAGTTAAGGTAGCGCTTATATGTGAACTTAATTCATGATTGTATTCATGCTCATATTACTCCATTGATTTTTATAGTCATCCTATGAACAATTGTTATCACTGGGTCTGAAGCCGATTTAAGTTATTAAATTTCTAATACTGGATAGTATATAAAATGTTGGAAGAAAGAAGATTCATGAATTCGAGAACAATTTTGAAAAAAATGAAGGAAAGTTGCTGATTTTACCTTGTATGGATTTTGTAATTTATTGAGACCTCCCTTTTTACAAATCATATGTCAAAAAGTAAAGAGAACATCACGGGTCTAGAATAGAGCGAGGTTCTTCGCCTTCTCAATCAGCAACCCCTCCTTCATAAGCACTTCACTCGCAATAGTCCTGAAAAGCAAGCTTAATTTGTCAACAAATTCAAGCTAAAACCATCAGAATCAGATGAACCCGGCTTCATATACGGTTTCAGAGAAATCGAAGGTTACAACTCTTCTGACCCTAGCTATTGGATTAAGATGGGTAGAACAAATCGCCATCAACCTCAGAAGCGAATATTCTAATGGTAAAAAGATGACCATCATCACTACAATGAAATTTTCACAGTGAGATCTGAACATAACAAAAAGATCTAATCTTTATTGCATTTACTTTTCGCATATGCCAGAAAAGAAAGAGTGATAAATGATCATCGAAGAATATAGTGGTTTTATTTTGAAGAGAAAGTGCCGACAGCAGCCATCACCAATTTGCTCAACGAAATCATGGAAGAAGCTCACTAAAGATATTTATTTGGAACATATGTTGGCAAATAAACATAAAATGATGAAATTGTGACAATTGACCATCTCGATAAGGAGGAGACACCAGTTTTTACACAATACTCACAATTGTGCCAGCAGTTGAAGTAACAATATTAGTCAATAAAAGAGGAAAAGTTCAGTGTTATGGTGGTAGGTTTGCCTCAGACAGGAAAAACAATATTTAGCAATCTATTAATGGGAAATTAAGTTGTTGTGGACGATCAAGATGGTTAATTTAAAGTTAGTAGTTCTAGACAAAAAATATTTTCTCAAATCATCGAAATATCAGATCCCAATCTTGAAAATAAACCTGCAAAAATGATGTTAAATTAATTACTTATCCGTAGAAGAATGTCTCTTTGTCTAAGTATCATACCTGTTCTGACTATAAAACAAAGTGATATAGAGTCATCAAAGTTAGCAGGATTCAGGTAAGGCTTAGAATTGCTTTCGAATTATGTTCAAGTGGAAAAAATTGTGTTGGTCATCACCCATGCAAGCAAAAGGTTCACAGCTGCAAAGGCTAGATACATAATCAGAAAAAATAAACAATGGCTAAATTTTGAATAACTTGAAATGATTAGAAACAGTTAAATTGTAATCATCAAGAATTTTGAAAGACCTGGATCTTTGAACATGGAAACATAAAATGGCAAACCTCAACCTACATTTGAAACATGGTCTTCTACATGTAATTAAATTTGGGCAAATATGAGCTTTGAACTATCTTAAAATCTTCAATCTCAATACCAAAAATTAAACCAAAGTTCATTTTTGGATATCATGCCTCTGCTCAGTAAGAGACTGTCCGGTAAATTGGCCAAATTACCTGACACAAAACAAAAAGTAGTGATGCTTATGGCTGTTTAGCAAATCGTTAACAACCTTTCAGATCCGAAACTGAAAAATCATCAAACTGTAAACATATTTCTCAAATTACTCAGCAATTGGTTCTAGTTGACCCACTAAGAAGAGATGAAACTGTTCATTTGGGAAATGTCCTTTTTGACCTCCTCTAAACCACAAAAAGATCCTCTTCTACTAACTCTGAAAACATAGTTAAAAGATGTGCTCTCAACAATCAAACAACAATATCAAACTCGTGTACAAAAACAACTGTCAACTGTCAAAGAAGTCATCCTCAAACTTCAGTCAAAAGGAAATTGTGATATTATAGAAGAGTTGACTAACAAAATGATTGATGATTTGCCAACAATGATAGATCTACTGGTTGCTACTGCTGAAAAAGGAAAGAAAAGTATGGATGAAGATAGTAGAG
>Ga0210011_1002811_pt1 | contig 13962 bp, 21 predicted proteins | sample CryGeymeta201502_FD_183972 | JGI IMG/M metagenome (GOLD analysis project Ga0210011, IMG submission 183972) | Groundwater microbial communities from Crystal Geyser aquifers in Utah, USA - Crystal Geyser metaG 2015-02 (SPAdes) (version 2) | ecosystem: Environmental > Aquatic > Deep subsurface >...
ATATAGCATTTTGGACGTCGGTCAATATGGACAACCACAACTCTCCTCAAAAAATAAAAAGGAAAAGGAAGAGTCTCATCGACAGCATGGCCTTCATGCAGATACATGAATCATCCAGGAATTCCCCAGAAACTAAAGTAGGACAGCAGGATGGCTGCTATAATATTGACGCTCCCAGCCCCTCGCTCTAGACAAACTATGGAGGAAGTAGAGAGGTCTTTGAAGCAGACAAGAAGAGGAAGGGTAGACAACTGATTCCATTTTTCATTCGAGTTCAGGAACAATGCATGGATCATCTTCAGAATGCCTGCAAAAAAGTACAAGAAGAGCGAAACTTTGAGAGGTTGCTGTTGCTTTTGAACCCTCCCTTCAGATAGACCTTTGGAGGTTGAAAAACACCTTGATATATGCATTATGTACCACTTCTTGGCTTATAACTAACAGGCAATATTTTGAGAAATTATATACTTTCATTGATTGAGATGGACCTCACTCCCAAAGAAATCTTCCCCTCAGCTCTCGTTTCTGATCTCCAAAGCACCTGTAGCCTGCCACAGAAATTCATAAATTATACCTAGCATCAGAGGGAGTTTGAACTACCGACTCTCATCAATCAGAAGGAATGCAAGACATGGGAGGACAGAGTGCTGAGGAGGAGAGAATTCGAAGCCATCAGGGACAATAGGGCCAGACTGGTGGACTGGTCCCTTTAGATATTTGCTATTTACTAACTGGGATGGGAGTGCTTCTGGATGAACATCGAATTGGTGGACCTTCTCATCGCAGACTTTGACTATGTTGGCCTTCACAACATCCAACTCGTTGCGATAACTTCCTGCTTCATCACTGCCAAGCTAATGGGGAGTAAGAACCTTAATCTGAGGAGCACATGCGTCGGCCTCGGTCATAGCAGGTTCAGTTAGGCTCAAATTCTGAAAGAGGAGCAGAACATTCTGAAGATCGTATTTGAGAGGTCTAATTTTTAGAGAAGGACCATATACAGCTATCTGCTGGATAGGTATGACTCTTTTCCTGCAGAGGCTTTATTGAGGGCGATGAGGATGATGGCAACTGCATGGATCCGTCCTGATATGGCATTCGATGCGCTGAGGGTTGGAACATACAGGGAGTTGGTAGACTTCGTGATGCGGGAAGTGTTCGGCAGGAGAGTGCCTTCGGTTATTCTGGCCATTGAAGAGGATGTTCTAAAGGGTTTCAAGTCGGACAATATTAAAAGATATGGAAACAGCATCTCTCTTTGATATCTATGATATTGGGTAATAGAATGTAGTAACAATAAAGTGTTTTAATGGATCAAAGCTCATATTCTCAGTCAAGGAAGTCGTAGGTTAGGGCACAACACTCCTCCTCAAACACTATCGTTCTGCCAGTCATTTCTTTTAGATCGGTAGAGCTAAATCTCTTTACCTAGTTGCCGCAGGATAAAATAGCAGGGGTGTCTTTGGACAAGGGATATATCGATCCCTCCTCTACAACTCTCCCTTCTCTGCTGGTTGGGTTTTCCTCATGCACAAACGTTATCTTCCTGCTTCTGACACCTTCCCTCACCTCGATACTCCTAATGACAATGCACTCCTTTGTGATTGACCACTTCAACTTCAACTTCCCAGCGGATTCCTTTTCCCCAGCCTATATTTATAAATGTTGTTCCCGTGGCCCATCAATCAATTCAGACACTTTTTTAAATACTTTTCCGACCAGCCGATCGACTGTTACTTCACTGTCCATGACCTCAAACCGAATGCTGCTTTGCTCTATTTCTTGCTGTTTTATCTAAAGAATGAAGGTTTCCTTCCAGATTGGCCTCAGTCCAACATTCTACTGGACACTTGTCCTGTGCCAGTTTATCTCTTGGGAGGGCTCTTTGGTGATATAAAACCGGCAGTAGGGGTCCATCTTTGAAAATAACTCTAGGTCTTTCGTCAAGGTTGCTTCTTCTATAGTCAAGCATAGCCACTGTTTATTGGACCTTCCGATTACTGTTCTTACCTCCTGATCCAATCCTTCAGAATAGAACCTTCTAAGCTAAGCGTAACAAATTCCTACTTCCTCCTTGTCGGTGTTCATGATAGGTCTGCAGAGAATAGAAATGTTCCTGTCTTTACCTTCATTGAAGTTGATAGGTACTCTAAACAGCTCTGAGTCATCAGACACCCCTATCAGCGTGACCTCCTGTTCCTGAATGAGCTGAGAAGGTTGAGCCACAACAATTCTGTTCTGACTAGCAAGAACCTGCATTTTTTTGAGAGTGTGCTGACCTACTACATATACCTGCACACTGCTGTTCAACTTGTCGAACAACCAACAGTAGACCTTTGATAGTGACAGTAACTATCTCTGGATAGGTATAAGCTGACAAATTGTAAAAATCTATTGCGGTGATTTCTGCGTCTACTATGTTCCTAAATTAATAACCTGTTCTGCTTTTATGCTCCCCCTTTAGTACAGAGTCACAATGGCTGCCGAAGAGCCAGAAGGCAGGAAGGCTGTGTCTGTCTCTACCGACAGCTCTCTACTTCTCATACACTCAAACATGTCTTTTTTATAACATGCCCTGAAAATTATATGCTTGTCGAGAGGTGACCCCATGCTCACTTCTAAACAGTCAGCATCATCTATAGTACTCCTCATTTTTTCAGAAAGGCCTGCCACTCTCAGTATGAACCAACTGACTCTAATGCTGCGAACCATCAGCTGCTAAGCTTATGAGTCAACAGTAATGGGCAATGTCATAACTTTAATGGTTCCATTGCCACCTTTCCTATTGTCTCCCTCACTTGAATACAGCACCAACTCATCCATCCTCTCTTTTTACTGATGACCTTGATTGACAGGCAGAACAGCGTTTCCGATGAGGTCGTCAAAGAACATGTCTTTGTCCTTGAAGGTAAAGTTGAGAGAGTGCTCGGTGATGATGTTCATTTTCCAGAATATGCTCTCCCTCCCGAGCCCAAGATCAGATATGTACACTGGCCAGCTGTCTTTGCTGAGAGCTTATACCTCGATGTATGGCTTCATCTTTACAAAATATTCAGTGTCCATCAGGTCCCTAGCCTGAACAGACACCACCTCCCTTGTTCCAGCTAGCTCATCCTTGTCCCTCACCTCTCTTACCCTCATACATGCCACTCCCACAGCCAACCCGTCCTTCTCTAAAATGACCATTCTTTCTTCTCCATCGAGATAGGGAGAACGGACGGAGGCCCAGCAGAAGGGCTCCTGCTTCTTGAGGAGGGAAAGCTATCCACTTTAGTTGCTGAGAATGTTGAAGAGGAAGGGTTTCTGCAGACCTACTTTGGAGATCGGCATCGGTCTGGTTGTGAGATTTCTGGCGTGTGTCCTGAGATTGACTGAGATGTCGTCTTTGAGTTTATTGTAGTGTTTTTTAAAGGTCAGGTTGAAGAGTGACAGTTCAATAAGCTGGATGCTCTTGCCTTTGTTCCTATCCAGAGAGACGCTATTAGAGCGTTTCTTTTCATACTAGATGATGAGGACGCCATTGAGAGCACTGGAGCTGGTTCTCAAAGGTTGGATAACAGTTACTCTGTCCCCAGCATTATTCAACTCATGGAACAGCTTGAACTCCCCTAGTAACTTCTGACTGTCTTTTTAACTAATGTTTATTTGGTATTCTCTGGGGTCCTCCGTTACGATGAAGCTGTCTTCAGACTCAAGTCTGCTTACTTTGCCTTTGGAGGTGAGGCTGATCGACTGATATTTTTCCTTGTTGGGACCAAACTGCTGCAGAGAAGCCTGCATTTCTGGCTGGTTGGGTCGAGTGATGTGGGTAAACATGTTGACATCAACGAACTCTACCTCTCTCTTGTTGGTATACCTCATCTCGAGCTTGCCAATAATCGTACTGTTTTTTCTGACCTCACTGCAGAAGGTGACCTCTTCTTTCAGAACATACGCCTATGACAGTTCGATTGAGGCCTTTCCTATTGTTGTGCTCGATAAAATGCCTTCTTCCGTCAGTAAAAACTCAGCAGTTGAGACAGGCTCAACGAAAAAAACACTGCCTGTCTCAGCAGTGTAAATGTTGGAGTCAGGCACTCTCTGAAGCTGCAGCCTTTCGTGTTGGTTGTTGAGGACCAATTCTAAAGATACTTGATTTGAGGGTGGATCTTCGCTGATTTAGAAGGAGAGGGAGGTGAGTTGTATGAAGGACATACCATATAGTGTGTTATCGACAGGAGGTGCAGGATCATACTTTCTTTCAACAAGGCAGCTAGCCATCTGAGCATGGACAATCACTTGTCCGCTTTCAACATACCTGTATTGCTCCCTGTTGCTCTACATCCTTAGTCCAAATTAGAACTCTAGGAACCTTTATAGCCCTTGGTCTTAGAGCTTAGAACCTTATAAATATCCTGAGAAAAATAAAGTTCCTGACTTTGGGGGCTCAGCGATACACAGGCTTATTCTTTCAAATAGGAAACAACAGTTTTGACGGACTGCTCCACATGTAAACTTCTTTACTGTCAAGGGTGTACTCAGATGGGCCTTGACACTACTGAACTATTTAAGCTTTTCAATGTTATTGACTTTTAGGAAAAGGTAGCTGAACTATACCTCAAGAATTGAATTTTGATTGTAGTCCTCAAGTTGATAGTACAGAGCTCCTTTTTTGGGCACAAATATTTTCTCTTCACTGTTACTCAGTTTAATCTTCTCCTGCTATTGACTGCTCATGTTCGTGATGGTGATACTGTCAGGAATATTCTTTGCATCAAATACGATGGGGGTTGCCTGATCATGAAGGACAAGGTAGTTGTTGTAGACACTGGACATTTTTTGATGCAGCTCTAGGGTTTATCCTTTTTCTGAGCTCAGGTCCAGTTTGTACTATTGACTCTCCTTGTACTAATAGGGCTCCCAGTGAATATGCTTGACAGCCTTAAACTGTTTGTCACGTTTGGCCTTTTCCCTCTAACTCTCCTCCTCAATGGTGGTCTCGTATGTGAGCCCTTATTATACTTTCAGGAAACAGACCTAATCTGGATGACCTTCGAAAGGATGGATAACCTTGAATGTCTGCTGCTTGTGCGACGAGAGGGATAGAGACAAATACTTTCCTTCATTCTGACTTTACGCCGTGAATCTTTTGTGATAGAAAATAAGTTGAGTTTCATTACTCTTTTCAGGCCGTATAAATATTCTATGCTGTAGGTCGCTTACAAGAGAAAGGTCCTTTCTACAGCAGGTATGACCTGATATGATTGAGTACCTAACACTGCTCAGGACCTACACATAGTAGAGGCAATGTCCTATGTGTTACCCTTTCTAACCAATAATGTCTGCCTATCCACATTTGAACCGCTTGTCAGTCACCTGCACTTTAAAGGCTCCTACCTTTTATACTGTGCTTTTGAATAAACTCTTGTACTATTTGTATACCTCAAACTGCAGCTACTTTTGGCCCACCTACCACACTACAGCATCAATAGAAGTCAGCTACTCAGACACATAGCTGAACTCGACGATCCTTTCTCTCTCTTGCTGAGTATTCCCTCTATCCTCCTGCCTGATATAGTTTATCCAGCCCTTCTCCTCTTAAAAGTCTTTAATAGACTCAAAGGAAAGTTTATGAATCACCAGCCTATAGACCAGGTCCTTCCTACTGAGCTTTTCTGTTGACTTAGGCCTAAAAACTACCTTCTTCTGTATCAATTTCTAAAATTTTCCTCTTAACTTGAGACCTCCGCATGTCGAGTTATCCTTCACAATGCTCCCGTGCAGTAGCTATGATTTTCCAGAGTTAAGCAGCTCAGGATTAAGCTTTGTTCCGATGCTGACCTCCCCAATATAGTCGTCTCTTCCGATGGGATCGTAGTCGTGGATCTGGCAGGAGATGATGTCTTCTTCTTCATTTGTTGACTGGCTGCCGATAATTATTTTTTGGTTTATGTTGTTCCATACAGGATGTGAGCCTATGTTATCGAGGTACTATGTCCTATGCAGCTGTCTGTTCTGAGATGAGATGGTCAGGTAAGGGTCTATCTTTCCTATCCAGTCAGCCTCCTCCTCAATGTCAGCCTCTATGGAATCTATAACAAAGTGATACACCGACTATGGTATTCTGATGCTATTGAAGTGTAAGCAGTCCCCCTCCTCTCCAAGAGATACAATCAGTGCTTCCATCTATAATACCTTCTGAGTGATAACGATTGTCCCTGAGTAGACAACCTTGGTGCTGAGAGTTCCGTGCTCAGTGATCTAATAAGGTATCTCTAATTCAAAACTGTCCTTGATGAAGAAGTCAAAAGTGAAGCCCTCCTTCCAGACTGGCTGATTGCCTTTAATCTGCTTGCTTTATTATGAGTTCAGCTTGCAGCTGTAGCTGGAAGAATTTGACAGGTTGTGCAAGTGGGCAGATGCAAGCTCCAAGGAAAGGAAATACTAACCTTCCTGAATGCTGTAATCGACCTCAAGCTTGGGCTTGTCTGCTGACTCGGTCAATAGCTGGTTGTCGTAGATCGTATATCCTAGTTTGAACTTGAGAAAGCCTATTCTTTTGAAATGCCTGCTGAAAACCTTGTAGTGGTTCAGCATCAGCAGCTTGGTCTCAATTACAAACTCCTTGTACAATTTATCTTTTTCCTTCTTGCCCTTGCGATTGTAGTTGATCTCTTGCACTTCATCCTCCTTGTAGCTCACCCGAATAGTAACCTCCTTTAGAAGCCTCTCAAATAAGTGACTCTCGTGCTTCAGGTACACCTGCTATCCTTCTAAGGTCTCTATGAAAAATTTATATATTTTCCGAGGAGCCTTAATAGCTTCGTCCAGTCTTAATTACCCATCAGAGTTAGTCAGTGGATCCACCACCTGCTCCTCAAGCTCCCTATTTGAGAGCTCCTTGACGATGCTGAGAGTGTTGGCATCTCTGAGTTTGAACACAAGAGGAAACTTGATGTTTGCATGAAGAGTGAGCTTATCATATGTGACAGTAACTATCGGAGGAGGTGCTCGCACAGACAAGAATTTTCCCTATCCACCTTCAAGCAGGTCCTTGCTGATCCTTTCTGGTTAACTCTACTCGGAGATGAGGAGGTATACTTATCCTTGAATAATGACCTTCCACCCCTCCATTGTCACGAGAACTTCCTTATGTCCTTCTTTGGCAGTGAACGCGTTCAATTGTAGTTGTCCTTTGAGGTCTTGTTTGGGAATTGCCACTTCCATGCATTACTCACAATTTTCAAGGATGACAACTGATCTTTCAAGATAGACAACCTTTTAAGGCAGGTCGAACTAGACAGGAAGAAGGGGGTTGTAGGGAAACTGGATGTTAACGGTCTCTTTGAGAAGGTGCTTTCCTTGGGGGATTTCCAGCAGAACTGATGTTATTCTGAATTAGTAGACATTTCCTTTCGGGTAAGACAGAGAAAACCTCACCCGGCCCATGAACTCCTTTTCCTTGCGAACATTGACAATCTTCTCCTCCTCGCAGCTGGCAGAGAGTTTCCCTCCTCCTAGAGCATAGTCCCTCAGACCCTTAATCTTATGCATCAGCTGGATATTGATGAAGGGAAAGTCATAATCCTTGAGCAGAAACGGTTGGTTCCAAACAGGTTACATCCCCTCTTTGACCACAGAGTCAACCTGGCTTTCCTCATTGACCTTGATCCTGACATAGTGCTGCTGGGAATGTCTTGTTCTGATAGGCTTGATGTTACCGTCGATGAGAGTCACCATTATTACTGGATGCAGGGTCAGAACGCACAGGTCTTCGGATAGAGTCTGTGTTGCCTTGTTGAGATTTTGGTGCTTGGTGACTGTTGGCAGTGTGTAATTACCTGCTAGCTGAGGTTCCTGATAGTATCCAAATATATTTTTTTTCAGGATGGGAGCCGGCCTTTTCTTGTGACCTGATTTAGCAGAGCTGTCTGTCAGTATCAAAGGAGCCTCCTTCTCTATAAGTTTATCTTCCCCAGTGATTCCCTTTACTGACTGCTGTGATAGCTAAGTAATATTTTTGAAAAGCTCGATGGTTGAAGACACATATTCATGGGATTAAGGCTCAAGCTCTTTGCTGCTGGTGAGGTATTTTTTGAGGTGAGCGACAAACTATCCTCCTTTGGCCTGCATGCTCCTCTCGTATGTTTTGAGCCTCCCCTCTAAGGCCTTGACCTTGGAGTGGTGGACCAAAATATCAGCCTATAGTGCCTCGATTTGCTTGATATAGGCAGTTTATTTCAGCAGGGTCAAGTTTGACTGTTCAGTTTTAGATGGTTCCTTTGCCTACTTTCCTTTCCATTCTTTGACAATGGTTTCGGCCAGTTACTTTTTGTTGGCATCATTTATTTTTTTGGGAAAGAGCCAGTCGAGCACCCTTTTGACCCCTTCTTCAAATAGTACCTTATAGAAGGCGACCTTAGCTGGAGGACTTTTGCTGTCATGCTCTTGAATGATGAACAACACCTTCATGATCTTTTTCAGGAGACCCTTGTACTTCGGAAATGTGTTGTCAAGGTACATCTTGAATATCTGCTTATGGTCGACTGTCAACGCTGCTTCCTATTTTAGCCTCTTGTCTGTGGCCTCCCTGCTCCTCTGAGCCCTCACCTCCCTTAGCTTCTTTATCTCTGTCTGCTGCTCCACCAGCTTTTCCTCCTGCTGCCTTGACTTTAGTCTCAGTTCGTTCTCTGACCTTCTGACTGCCGACAGGTCTTTGAGCAGCTTGAAGATCCTTTCCTTGGACAGTGATACGTCCTACTCCAGGATGTGGGTGAGGGCATGCTAATCCCTGAGCTTGCTATCTAGAGGCAAGAGTACTCTTCTAAAAATTGCTAGTATGGGCTCTGCTGCATGTCTGATTTAAACTAGTTATAACAATGCCGTTTATGGATGGATCAGGCCTACAACTTGGGCTCGTTTTTGTTGTGACGGTTGCGTTTCTTCTTCTTCGGCTCAGGAGGATGCTGTCCAGGGGCCAATTTGGGACCCTCCTGCTTATTCGGAGGAACATAAGCAGCTGTCTTTAGAGCGTCAAAGTCAAGAGAGGCCCCAAAGGACTTGAACTTAGCCTCCTGCTTAGCCTCTCCGCTTTTTCTGCCCGGACTGAGCCCTCTTGCGTCCTTTTCTGAGAACTGGTTGTTTTTGAGCCAGACTGCTTCGTAGAGCTCGGTATCGTCGAAGTTGGCCTTGTGGAGCTGGACTCCGGTATAGGAGAATATTTTATAGCAATTGTCGACTCTGAGGCGAGGAGTGAGGATGGCTGTGATGAGCTTGCGGTCATCGGTGGACCATCCGCAGTAGGAGGAGGAATTGGACTTGCAAGCTCCTACTTTTGTCTTCTGTTCCAGGTCCCATATGTCCATCTATCCATTGAGGTTGCCAAACCCTGCCAGGCAGACAAAGCGACCAAGGTTTCCCCAAATGATATGATTTTTGTGCTGTTTTCCAAACTCGTGAAGGACCTGGTTTTGATCTGAGAAGAGGACGGGTTCTGCTGGCATAAATCCGCTGATCACCAAGAACTGGTTTCCTTTTTTGTTCCATGAGAAGTCGTGGACGGGTCCTGAGGCGGTTTTTATTTTTGATATCTTTTGGAGCTCGTCGTTGTAGAGGTAGAGTCCGTACTCTCCATAATATGACTTACCGGTTGGGTCGTAGTAGGTCTGGAGCATTATCAGGAATTTATTGGAGGTGGGGCTGAACTTGATTATTATCTATTCAGCCTTGTTTATGGTCTTCTCATAAACAGGCTAGTCTTTTTCGTGACTGTAGAGCTGCAGGCAGCCCTTGTTGGTCTTCCGGTCGAGGTATGCAGTGGCGACCAGGTAGTTTTGCTAAGTACTGATGACTGAGGGCTGGAGAAACTCCTGCACTCCCGCCTTGATGACTCTCACCTGCTTGCAATCCCAATCATAGACCTCAATGGTCTTACAGTTGTACCTGAACATCAGTCGATCATCAGAGGTGAATTTTATGAGAGGATAGCTTGACTTGACGTAGTAGTTGGACTGGGCATTTTCCTTGAAGACTGCCACCTTCTTGAGAGAGTCCAGACTGATGATAATAGTCTTGCCCTCACTGGCGTCGACCTTGTCAAGGATCTGCAGGTACTGTTAGCTGGGAGAAAGAGTCATCGAGTAGATGTAGTTGCAGTCTTCTTCGAGAAGCAGGGCCCTTTTGGAGATGTTGTAGATGATAAACCGGTTTTAGGAGCCAGCCACCAGGAGAGAGCCATCCTTAGTTTGGAGGAGGAAGGCGGCATTACCGAAAATGGGATAGGCCTGCTAGAGTCCCTGAGCATAGGCGGGAGTCAGGAAGAGTCCCTTTTTGGACCTGATTAGGAGATCCTTGGGTCCCTTGTCGTCGTTTTTGCTGTACTCCCTGCCTTCTCCAGGATTGACTGCCTACATTATGATTATAGTTGAAATCCAACAACAAAGAATATACACAAGAATATACACCCTAAGCTACCACGCCCAACAACTCTCTACCGCAATAGCCCACATCTGAAGCAGCCCTGATAAAAATTAATACAATTATCGTCTGTTATATGAAGAGCGAACTCGACCTTTCACAGCTGGATAAACTGCCAGCACACCTCAGAAGACTTCTTCCCCAGCCAGAAGGCAAAAGGGTTCCCTTTGATAGCCTCACAGACTCCAACGCGTAAAAAGCATCCAACTACGTCAAAACAAAAACGATAATCGACCTGTTCAATCCACCTCCCCTCTAAGATGGGTCTCTGACCAAAGGAGAAGGTCCCATCATTCTTGTTCTCTGCCAGCCTTCTGAGTAATTAGCGATTACACCCAAATGGGACATATATCCTTACACTCCCGTTTCATTTCCCAACTGGTTAGAAGGAGCAGGGGCCAGATGCATTCCGCTGCCCTACAACATCAACGAGGGCTCGATGCATTTTTTATTCGAGAGGGCTCATGGTCTGCTGCTGCCTGGAGGAGGATCTAACCTTTACAAGAGCTACTCTTCAAAGGAAGGCCATGGTTCTATAACTGTGGGTTTTATGAAGATGTGGAGGTGTATTCAGAAGATGTGGGCAAAAGGTATCAATTTTCCTATCTGGGGTACCTGTCTCGGTCTATAGCTGATGCTGATAATGCTGTCCAACGATACAAAAGTACTGTCTCAACTGAACAACAGGGGTTACCAGTGTTAGATCTACCCCGACTACGACAATTCCACCATATTGAGGAAGATGCCTCTGGACCTGAGAATAAACTTGGAGCACAGAAAACTAATCAACAACCACCACGTCTATGGCATCAGCATCAAAAAGTTTATGAATACCCCCAAGCTAGTCGATAAGTTGAGGATAACCGGGATATCTAGAGACCAGGATGGGAGGTGGTTTTGCACAATTATGGAAGGCAGAGACAGACCTATTTATCTGACTCAGTACCACCCCTAGAAGCAGGCCTATCAGTGGGGCAGCAAGGGGGACATCGTCCACAACAAACCAGCCATTTAGATATCTCAGTTCATGGGTCAAAGCTTTCTTCTGGAGTGTATGAAATGCCGAAACTAGAAGGCCTTCAGCACGATGGCCGAACTGCAGTTTTACACCTTTCAGCAGTTCAGACAGATTTACACTCCTCAGAAATTATACAAGTGCTATGCGATTGATTTCAAGTTCAGGGAGTACGACAAGGAGCACCGGAAGAAGATCAGCTAAAAACAGGTCAACCCTTCCTCTAAAAAGATATTTATATGACTGCCTGTACTATGACACCTTATCACCTTATAGTCACCTTTATAGCTGTTATAACGAATGTTCCACCCTTCACAGCTGGAGCTGAAACAACTGAAACATCGACTGCTCATGACCAAGTCAGCAGCCTTCATGAAAATCATCCTAGCAACAGACAGCAAAGACAGCCTTAGCCAGTGCAGCTCAAGCAATTGTCTAGGATACCCAAAAGTACAGACTATCTTGGAAGTAGCAAGCAAGGTTGCCAGGGAGAGGAGAAGAGGGCTTGTGAAGGCAGCATTGGAGAAAATCAAATAGGCAGGGTGGAAGATCATCCCTGAGGTGGACGAAGATGATGAGTATTCCATCGACCTGGGATAGATTGATCTGAAGAAGGTTAGCAACGTTTCCACAATGGTTCCAATCGATCATTACAAGGTTAGAACAGTGGAGGGCCCCATTGAAACAGAGTCAGTACACTATGTTGAGTAGCATGAGCATTACTACCTGGAGAAGGAAAACTACTAGCCTAACATCAGGTCGTCTGGAAAGTTCAGCGGTAGAAGATAGGGTGAATCAATGGACTACGAGCGTAGGATGAAGAGGAGGAAGAGAGCGATAATAATGAGTAGGCTTGACAGCATAGAGATGTGCACCGACTACATCAGAGTGAGTAACAGGAGATAAATCAAGCATCTTCTTCAAAATATGCACTCCTGATTGAATTACTGCCTTAGTTTATATATGCCATTCGTCCCTCATACTATTTTCCCATTCTACATATTTTATGCATGAGCATAGACCTAATTTTTGATGTGCTCCCTACTTTAAAATTCATGATTCTTTCAAACCTCTACAACTCTCCCCGCTTTGTGAAGGAGCCCTACAGCTACGAAAACAATCTACTTGGAGACCTCAGAATGTCCCAGCTCATGAAGATCATCGAGACCTCCCTCTAGACATGCCCGCAGTGCCAGATCCGGAAAAAGAACCATTACTGCACTGAGTTGCATTGCAAGCAAAGGGAGCTGATATGTCCGGAATGTGAGGTTGGCAGAATAGACCAGAAACACTACCTTCACGACTACTCTTACATTTTGCCTTTCCTCAGCAAGGACATTCTCAACAACTACTACAGCCTCAAGAAAAAAATTACCAGCTTCCACGATGACATCGCAGGTGAGATCAGAAAGATAGAGGAATACCTCAGGGAACTGAGGAAGGTCTAAGCCACCGTCAGCAAACAGATCTGTCTAATCTAGGAGGAGTAGGAAACAGGAAAGATCAAGGACTACCTCAATAATATGGCCAACTTCATCAGGAACCACCAGCCTGGCGATAAGCTAAAGGACCAGATAGATAAGGTGCTCTTCCTGTCAACACAACAGTGTCAGGCAAGGGAGTAACAAATGAAGGCCTAGATTGTTGGAAGCCTAGATAAGCTCAAATGGCCCAAAGACCCTCAAAAAGTGCTTAAAGAGAGGCTCAAAGGGGGACAGGAGGAAGATAGAAAGGAAGTATTTATCTCTCGATCTAAAACGCTAGAACTCAACGAGATAGACAGCAATTTCAAAGCACACAGCGAGTACTTCACCTAAAACCTGAAGAGGCACTTGGTGGAGGTCAAGCTTGAAAGCGACCTGCTGGGTAAGCCCAAGTTCTATGAGTCCTTCATCTATCACTTCAAAGACTGCTAAAAACTGGCCATCGAAAATGGCAACGTCAACCACCTGAAGACCCCTCTAACCTTCCGCAAGCTGAAGACTTTCGAGTTCAACTTTAACATCGAGACCGACCCTCAAAACATTAAACTAGAGCACATTTCTGACTAAATACGGGAGCTAACCTTCCAAAGGTTCAGAGAGGAGGATCTTAAGCTGCTGAAGCAGATTACTGGGACGTGCACTCAGCTGCGCAAACTGCACCTGTAATTTTCCAATAAGGTCGACCTTTACCACTGTAAGTAGCTTATTTAGATTCTTGGCCAGGACAAGATAAAGAGCCTCTCCAGTCTGACCCTCAAGATAAGGACATAGAATGAGGTGAAGAGGCTCTACGGGTACCTTTCTAAGTTTTACAAAGACAAGGGAGATGTTCAGTCTAACCTGAACAATGCACTTCTGTAATTGATAGATGCCAACAGGTCCCTTACGAAGCTGGTGGTGTAGGGCGTGAAGCCTTTGGAAATGCCGATGGTGGTGGCCCGGATGAAGAGACTGCCCTTTTTGATGGAGTACAAGGTATACTTTGAGAATGTGGACATGATGACGGAG
>Ga0210011_1002812_pt1 | contig 13955 bp, 10 predicted proteins | sample CryGeymeta201502_FD_183972 | JGI IMG/M metagenome (GOLD analysis project Ga0210011, IMG submission 183972) | Groundwater microbial communities from Crystal Geyser aquifers in Utah, USA - Crystal Geyser metaG 2015-02 (SPAdes) (version 2) | ecosystem: Environmental > Aquatic > Deep subsurface >...
CCGCCACCTCCGCCTCGGCCACGGTCATGGCGACGATCACCCCCTTGCCCGCGGCCAGCCCCGACGCCTTCACCACGATCGGCGCCCCCTGGGCGCGCACGTAGGCGAGGGCCGGGTTGACCTCGGTGAAGGTCGCGTAGGCGGCGGTGGGGATCTGGTGGCGCGCCATGAACTGCTTGGCGAACGCCTTCGACCCCTCCAGCCGGGCCGCCGCCGCGCTCGGGCCGAAGACCGGCAGCTTGGCGGCGCGGAAGCGGTCGACAATGCCCGCCACCAGGGGTGCCTCTGGCCCCACCACCGTGAGGTCGATCGACTCGGCGCGGGCGAAACGCAGCAGGCCGTCGAGATCGCCGGCTCCGATTGCCACGGGGGTCGCCACCGCCGGGGTACCGCCATTGCCCGGCGCGCAATAGACCCGCGCCACCGCGGGCGAGGCGGCGAGCTTCCAGCACAGGGCGTGCTCGCGACCGCCCCCGCCGATGACGAGGACCTTGTGGGTCTTGCGCTGGATCGCCATCACGAGTCGAGGCCACCTTGGGGAGAGACGGAAAGAAAGGAGAAAGAAGGAAGGACGAAGTAGAAAGGGGGGTGGTCGCACAACCCAACGGCGTGGGCGTGGCGCGGTCTTCCTGGCCGCCACCCCATGGCCCGAACCCCTTCACTCCCCGCCACCACCACCCGGTTCCATCCCCCTTTCTACTGCTTCTGAGTGGTAGCCAACCCGCCGAGCGGTGGCCGCTGCTTGCGCCGCGCTGGTCGCGGATCGGCGGCTGCGGCCATCCCCCACAGATCGGCTGCCCGCCGCGGCCGGTCCCTAATGGCGGAAGTGACGCACGCCGGTGAAGACCATCGCCATCCCATGCTCGTTCGCCGCCTCGATCACCTCCGCGTCGCGGATCGAGCCGCCCGGCTGGATGATGCAGCTCGCCCCCGCCTTCGCCGCCTCGTCGATGCCGTCGCGAAAGGGAAAGAAGGCGTCGGAGGCCAGCGCACACCCCTGGGTCGCCTCCTGCGCCTTCTGCGCCGCGATGCGGGTGGAGTCGACGCGGCTCATCTGACCGGCACCGATGCCGACCGTGCGGTCGGCGCGGCTGAGGATGATGGCGTTGGACTTCACGTGCTTGCAGATCACCCAGGCAAAGCGCAGGGCCGCCATCTCGTCGTCGGTGGGGAGGCGCTTGGTGACCACCTTGAGGGCGTCTTCGTCGAGGCGGGCGAGGTCGCGGTCTTGGAGGAGCAGGCCGCCAACGATCCGCTTGGAGTCCAGACCGGGGCTGGCGGTGGTACCGAGGGGGCCGACGTCCAGCAGCCGGAGGTTCTTCTTCTTCGCAAAAAGCTCGACGGCGGCAGGCTCGAAGGCGGGGGCGATGATCACCTCGGTGAAGACCTCGGCGATCGCGGCGGCGGTGGGAGCGTCGAGTGCTTGGTTGACCGCCACCACCCCGCCGAAGGCGGAGAGGGGGTCGCAGGCACACGCCTTGGCGTACGCCTCGGCGAGGGTGGCGCCGGTGGCGGCGCCGCACGGGTTGTTGTGTTTGATGATCGCGCAGGAACAGGCGGGCAGCTCACGCACCAGCTCCAGGGCGGAGTTCGCATCCTGATAGTTGTTGTAGCTCATCGCCTTGCCCTGCAGGACCTTGCCGCGCGCCACGCACGGCGCGGCGTAACCGGGCTCGACGTAGACCGCCGCCGACTGGTGCGGGTTCTCGCCGTAGCGCAGGGTGGCGAGGCGCTCGAAGCGGAGGGTGAGCTGCTCGGGGAAGGGGTCCGCGTGGGTCGCCGCGCCGAGGTAGTCGGCGATCAGGCCGTCGTAGCGGCTGGTGTGGGCGAAGACCTTGCGCGCCAGCCTCCGGCGCGTCTCCTCTTGGACCTCGCCGTCGCGGGAGAGCTCGTCGAGGACCACGGCGTAGTCCGCCGGGTCGACCACCACCACCACGTCGCGGTGGTTCTTCGCCGCAGAGCGCAGCATCGCCGGGCCGCCGATGTCGATGTTCTCGATGGCTACTTCGAAGGTGCAATCCGCCTTCGCGGTGGTCGCCTCGAAGGGGTAGAGGTTGACGACCAGCAGATCGATGGGCTTGATCCCGTGCGCCTTCATGGCGGCGAGGTGGGACGGGTTGTCGCGCACCGCCAACAGGCCGCCGTGGATCTTCGGGTGGAGCGTCTTCACCCGCCCGTCCATCATCTCGGGAAAGCCGGTGACCTCTTCCACCGGGGTGACCGTCAGCCCCGCCGCGGCAAGGGCCTTGGCGGTGCCGCCGGTGGAGATCAGCGCGACGCCGCGGCGGGCGAGGCCGCGGGCGAAATCGACGAGCCCGCGCTTGTCAGAGACGGAGATCAGGGCACGTTCGATGGCCGGCATGGCGGTTCCTTTCCTCAGGCGAAATGGGGCGCGGACCGTAACACGCCAGCCAAACGGGCGGCAAAACCAGGGCTCGCTGGGAGGGCGCACGCCGGCCTCGGGGAGGCGAAGGTGGCGTGACCAAACCGTGCGAGCCTGGAAGGCGCGCCTTCCCGCGCGGCCAAGCCTGCCGGGTTGCTGGCCTGGGCCACGGTCATCGCCTGCGCCACGTGGCACGTTGGCGGGATGGACCCCACAGCCTGCTGACCGTAGAGCTGGCCCAAGGGTCGGGAGCGCCACCCTCCATGGAGTCGGCAGGTCGTCGCCGGAGGGGCCGCCGGCGGGTGGCCGCAACCTTCGAGGCGCGATCCGCGCGCGCCCCGCCCCCCCCCGTCCGTTGGCCGCTGCGGCGGTCAGCAGAAGCAGTTGCGCAGGTCAGGCAGGGCGGGGGAGAAGTAGGTGTAGTAGGTGCACTCCGCCGGCAACCACCCCTCGGCGATCACCTCGAGGGTGAGGGAGCGGCACCCCTGCTTACAGGCGTGGCGGTCGGCGTAGACCGTGCACAGGAGGGTCTTGGGGTCGAGGTACTCGCACGGGGTGTCGCCGTAGGCGACCGTGGAGTTGGGGCCGTACTCTTTCTCGAAGCAGCAGCGGCCGCAGCGGCTGCACACGTCCGGCAGGGGACGGCGCGCAGCGGCCAGGGCACGGTTGGGATCGAGGGGCAGGAGGACCATGGCGTCGGCGGGGGGTAAGGGTTGTATCGACCAGCCCGCCCACACCCGCGGTGTCCTCCTCATTCCGTGTCTACATGGCGCCTCTCTGAGCCACCCACAGGCGACCCTCGAGGCGGCCCGGCGGGCGCGCCTACAAAGGCTCGCCGGGGGCGTAGTTCCGGCCGAACCCCATGAGGTCGAGCATCGACCAGAGCAGGCCGCGGCCCGGGATGCGGCCAAGGCCGCCGCGCATGCAGGCGGTCTCGCCGAAGCGGCCGACCCCGTCGCGGCGGCTCCCCGGGCCGGCAAGGAGCGCCGGGACCGGGTCGCCGGTGTGAAAGCCGAGGGCGCACGGGGTGGCGTGGTCGCCGGTGACCGCCACCACCCGATCGCCGGTGAGCAGGGGGGCCAGGGCCGCGTCGACGCGCGAGAGAAAGTGGCGCTTCGCCGCGGGTTGGCGATCGTGGCTGAGGGTGTCGCCCCCCTTGATGTGGAGGAAGCAGAGGTCGACCTGGGCGAGGGTCGCCGCCGCGACCTCCACCTTCGCCGCCAGGTCGGTGGCGGGATCGGCGGTGAACCGCGGGTCGGTGACACGGGCGAGGTCGATGGCGGCGGCAAGGCCGAGAACGGTGGCATCGCCCGAGACCACCGCGCCCCTCACCCCGTAGCGGGCGAGGAGGCCGCCGGAGTGGCGGGCGCTGCCAGCGCCGCGCGGCAAGAGGCAGTTCGCCACCGGCAGGGCGTGGGCGCGGCGGGCCTGGTTCACCGGGTGGTCGCGGAGGCGGTCGTAGGCGAGGGCGACGAAGCGGTTGATCAGGCGGGCGGTGTGGCCGGCGGCGGTGTCGTCGTCGCCGTCGAGGGGGCGGCACGGCTGCATGCCAAGGTGGAGGGCGCCGCCGCCCGGGTCGACGTCGCTCACCCGGGGGGAGAGGCCGGGGCCGCGCAGGCGCATGGCGACCCGGAACTGGGCGGCAGCGACCAGCCGCGCCTCCACCCCGTGGCCGAGGTCGGTGTGATCGAGGGCCTCACACAGGGCGTGGCTGCCGGCGTCGATGCGCCCGGCCCGCCGGTCGAGGAGCGGCAGGTGGAAGCAGTCGCCGTCGCCGTCACCGAGGGTGGCGAAGTTGCAGCGCCAGGCGACGTCACCAGGGGCGATCTCCAACCCGACCCCTGCCGCCTCCAGGGGGCCACGCGGCAAGAGCTCGTCCGGCGGGCGCAGGCCGAGGAGCACGCCGATCCCCGCCTCGGTCCCCACCGCCAAGCCGGGGTAGACCAGGTCGATGAGCCCCACCAGGCCGCTCCCGGCGAGGCGGTCGAGGTTGGGGGTGGCGGCCGCCTCCAACGGCGTGCGGCCGCCGAGCTCAACACACGGCCGGTCGCCGAGGCCGTCGAGGATCACCATCAGACCGCGCGGTCGGGGAACCATGGGAGAAGATCGGGGGGAAGGGGGTGCGGCGCGGGCTCAGAGCTTGTTGAGATCCGGCGGATGGCGCTGGGCGAGCTCCTTGGTGACCAGGTCGATCACCGCCTGCACCGTATCACTGAGCTTGTGGCTGGGAACGATCGGGACGCCGGCGTGGTCCGAGCTCTCCAGTAGGTGGGCCTGGATCTCCCAGATCTCGTCGAAGTGGCTGAGGTAGCGGTCGCGGCGGCGCTGCGGGGCGGCGTCGGTGCGGCGGTTGAAGTGCTCCTTCAGCTCCTCTTTGTCGAGGATGGCGAGCATCACCGGCATGACCACCGCCCGCTCGCGGAAGGGGGCGAGGTCTAGCGCCGGGGCGAGGCAGTGGACGCCGTCGATCACCATGTGGACCATCTCGGTGATCGCCCGCCGGAGGGTGGCGTGGATCGGCACCCGCATCGCCTGGAGCTGGGCGTAGAACCCCTCCATGACGCGCGCCTTCGAGGTCTCGCCCGGGAGCGCCTTCCAGGCGTCGTAGGTGGAGCGGAAGAGGGTGGGCATGAGCTCCGGGGAGAGCATCAAGCGCATCACCTCGCGCAACATGTCGGTGGACTGGGAACGGACCAGGCCGAGGCGGTAGGCGACCTCCGCCGCTACCACGCTCTTGCCCGCGCCGGTCGCCCCGCCAATGAGGAGGATCAGGGGCCGGCCGCTGCGGTGGAAGCGGCGCCACACCAGGTAGCTGTTCGCGTCCTTCTCCCCGGCCACCGCCTTGATCACCTCGTACGTCTTGTGGCGCAGCTCGAGAGACTTCACCTCCAACTGGCGCGCCGATTCGAGCTGCTTTTGAATGGTGAGGGCAATGCGGTGGGCGGTGGGCGGGTCGATCGCGCACGCCTGCAGGGAGCGGGCGAGGGTGGCGGGGGTGAACGGGATCGGCTGGCCATCCATCACCACCCGAATGGGGGACTCGGGCGGACCGCCGTGCAGGTAGCGGTCGCGCACCGTCTCGCCGTGGTGGGCGTAGAGCCGTTCGCCCACCAGCGCACGCAGGCGGTGGGCGGGGATCTCCTTCACCCCCTGGAGGGCCTCGCGCAGCTCCGAGGCGATCGTGTAGCCGTCGGTGAAGGAGAGCCCCACGTCCACCAGGGACTGGGTGAGCAGGCCGCGCAGAAAGGGGATGCGGTCGTCGCGGGTGCGATAGGTGACGAGGGGGCGGGCCATGGGGTAGGGGGTGAACGGTGAAGTGAAGTGAAGGGCGGGCAGCGCTGCGCGTCAGGGCCGCGCCGGCGAGGGGCCGCGCACCGCCGCCGCCGATCTCGTTTACGAAAACAGCCCCTTGAAGAAGAAAAAGAAGAAGCTCGCCAGGAGCGCCCCGGCGGGCAGGGTGATGAGCCAGGAGACCAGGATGCCGCCGATCACCCGCAGGTCCAGCGCCCCGATGCCGCGCGCCAGCCCCACCCCGAGGACCGCCCCCACCAGGGTGTGGGTGGTGGAAACCGGCATGCCGGTCAGCGACGCGACGACGATGGTGGTGGCGGTGGAGAACTCGGCGGCGAAGCCACGGGTCGGGGTGAGCTCGGTGATCTTGCGGCCGATGGTCTCGATGATCCGGTAGCCCCACATGGCCAGACCGGCGAGGATGCCGCCGGCGCCCAAGAGCATCACCCAGGGGGGGATGGGCGACGCCTGCGCCACGTTGCCGCTGGCCGCCACGTTGACCACCGCGGCGAGCGGCCCGATGGCGTTGGCGACGTCGTTCGAGCCGTGGGCGAAGGCGACGGAGCAGGCGGTGCAGATCTGCAAGACGGCGAAGATCCGCTCGACGTTGGCGTAGTGAAAGTCGCGGTCCGCCTCCGGGTCGATGTGGATGCGGTGGATGAAGGCGGCCCCGATCAGGGCCGCGGTCAGTCCGATTGCCACCGCCACCGCGACCGCCTGGCCCACGGAGAGGTCGATGTTGAGGTGCTTCAACCCCTCAAAGGCGGTGAGCAGACCGAGGATCAAAAAGACCACAAAGATGTAGAAGGGGCCGTAGCGGCGGGCCCGGGCAAAGGGATCCTCCTGCTCCAAGATGGTGCGCCGGACCACGGTGAAGAGGACGAAGGCGATCCCCCCGGCGACCAGTGGCGAGGTGACCCAACTCGCCGCGATCTGCCCCACCTTCGGCCAGTGGACCGCATCGGGGCCGAGCCCGACCACCGCGAACCCCACCACCGCGCCGACGATCGTGTGGGAGGTGGAGACCGGCCAGCCGGCGCGGGTGGCGAGGATCAGCCAGGTGCCCGCGGCGAGCAGGGCGGCGAGCATCCCGAAGATGAGGTACTGCGGGTTGGCGGCCACCGCGGCGGGGTCGACGATTCCCTTGCGGATCGTCTCGGTGACGTTGCCGCCGGCGAAGACGGCGCCGGCGAACTCGAAGATCGCCGCCACCACCACCGCCTGGCGCAGGGTCAGGGCGCGCGACCCCACCGACGTCCCCATGGCGTTGGCCACGTCGTTGGCGCCGATCGCCCACGCCATGTAGAAACCGGCGGCGATCGCGAGGTAGACGAAGGCGGTGGTGTGATCCATGGCGAGGCGGGGAAGGCGAGGGGCAGGGATCGATCGGCAAGACGGGTTCGCCAGGTGGCGGTGCAACCGCCGCGGGCCGGGCGGCGGACCTACGTCGCCAGGAAGAGGCGGAGGCGGCTGCCGACCTTTTTCGAGTAGTCCGCGAGGTCGCCGGCGAGCTCGATCATCCGGTACCAGAAGATCACGGTCACCGGATCGAGCTCACCTTCGAGGGCGAAGAGGATCCGGTTCACCTCCATCTCCAGGCGGTCCGACTCCTCCTCCTGGTCGGCGAGTTTGTCCACCATGGTCTCCACGCGCGACGCCTCGCGGCCGCGGAAGCCCATCTCCAGGAGCTCGTCGAGCTCGGCGATCACCGCGGCGGCGGCGTCACAGGCCTGCTGGCCGCTTTTCACCAACGCGAGCATCGGCTCCGCCATCGGTGCGGGCAGGACCATGCGCCGCTCCGCCACCAGCTCGGCGAGGTCTTGGGCGGTGTCCGCGATGTTGTCTTGGAAGTCGAGAATCTCCAGCAGGTCGCGGCGCGCCACGGGCAGGAAAAACCCCTTCGGCAGGTGCGCGCGGAGGGCGTTCTTGATCATGTCCGCCTGGTGCTCCAGATCGTCGATCTGCGCCCGCTCGGCGGCGACGGTGGCTCCGTCGCCGGCGGCCACCGCCGCAAACAGCGGGACCACGTGGGCGACGCAACTCCGCACCAGCTCCATGTGGCGCTGCATGGGCTGAAAAGGGGAGCGACCAAAGAGGTCGCCGAGAAGGGAGGTCGGCATGAGGGCTCCGTACGGGCGCCCATCCTACGGGTGAACGGTCGCCCCCTCAAACACTCCGCCTCTCGCGCGGGTGGCGCCGCGGGCGATCAATCGGATCCGCGGAGCCACCCCACACCTCGCAACGCGCCCCTGACTTTACGGTCCACCGGACCCGCCGCCTGCACGGTCCGCGACACGTCGCCCTGTACCCCGCACGCGCCCCGGCTTCCCGGGAGGTGGCGTCGCGCCAGCGGGGTGCGAGAATCGCTTCCGCCTGGGTCGAGCGCGCGGTGCGCTCCACGCCACCTTTGACCCCCCTCCCCGGAGCCCCCATGGACCTCAATCTCACCGGCCGCCGTGCGCTGTGTCTCGCCGCCTCCCGAGGGCTGGGCCACGCCTGCGCGGTCGCTTTGGCGCGCGCGGGGGTCGAGGTGTGTCTCGTGGCGCGCGACCCCGCCCGCCTGGCCCAGGCGGCGGAGGGGGTGCGGGAGGCGAGCGGCAGCAGCGCCACCTGGCGTGTGCTCGACCTTACCGACGCGGCGGCGTGCGCCACCGCCTTCGGCGAGCTTGCCGGAGAGCGGTACGACATCGTGGTCACCTCGTGCGCTGGACCGCCCACCGGCCCGGTCGCCTCCTTCGACACCGCCGCCTGGGAGGAGGCGTTTCGCGGCCAGCTCCTCTCCGCCCTCCTCGCCTGCCGCCACCTCGTGCCGCCCATGGCCCGGCGGGGGTGGGGGCGGGTGGTGATGATCGGCTCGATCACCGTGCACATGCCGATGGCGGGGTTCGCCCTCTCCAACGTGATCCGGCCGGGGCTTGCCGGCCTCGCCCAAACCCTCACCCGGGAATACGCCAGCCGGGGGGTCACCGCCAACGTGGTCTGCCCCGGCTTTACCGCCACCGGCCGCTTGCAAGAGCTCGCCGCGCGCCTGGCCGCGGAGCGGGGGGTGGCGGTGGCGACCGTGGTGAACGAATGGACCCACCAGATCCCGGCGGCGCGCCTCGGCCGGCCCGATGAGGTGGGTTCCCTGGTCGCCTATCTGTGCTCGGACCACGCCGCCTTTGTTACCGGCCAAGCGATCCTTATGGATGGCGGTCAGTGCCCCGCCTGGTAGCGATTCGGCGCCCAGGGTGACGCCCCACGGTAACCCCATGGGGGAGGAGTGGTGGTGCGGTCGCGCACCGTAGGCCAGCGCTTGGGGACCATGGTCCCGGGTTGCACAACGCCCTCTCCCGAGCCATTCGGAGGGCACATTCGAATGGCTCCGAATGGGTGGTTCATATCCGCTGACGCGATCTCTTGCGCCTACCCTTAGCACTACTTATACTTGCCACCAGTTCAGTTCTCCAACCCTCTAAAGAGGAGAGAAGCATGGCACGAACACGCGACCTTAAACTCAGCGAGCTTCCCCTGGATACACGTTTCAAGAGGAAGCCACGGCAGCCAAACCGCAGCGGGATTCGCAACAAGGCGAAGATCACCATCGCGTATTACGATGCAGACAACTATGGGATCACCATCAAGCGTGGGGTCACCATTGTGAAGAAGGCGAAGATGCCGATCGGCAAGATGAGCATGGCGGAGGCGGAGAAGGCGGTCCGCGCCGAGATCACGCGCGGCGTCCACGATACGGCTCTGATCGACGGCTATCAGCGGTTGATGGCGGATCGAAAGCGCAGCAAGGGCAAGGGCAAGTAACCGCCGCAGTTGCAGCGAACGCAGTCTGCAGCGAACAAAAAGGGCCCCCGGGGAGATCCCCGGGGGCCCTTTTTCTTGGCCAAGCGGCACGCAACCGTCGCCGCCTCACTCCTCCGCGGCGAGCGCCTTGACCGCCTCCACCAGGTCCGAGGGTGGGCCGAAATCGCGGTAGCGCAGCCGCCCTTGCTTGTCGATCACCATCACCTGCGGGATGCCGTAGATGTTGTAGGCGCGACCGAAGGCGCCTTCGAGATCGAGAAGGATGTCGAACTTCAGGTCGTGGGCAGCGCGCGCCCGCGCCACCTGCTGCGGCTGCTCCTGCATGTTCACCCCGAAGAGGCGCACCGGGAGGCCCGCCAGGCCCGCATGGAGCTGGTTCATCAGGGGCATCTCCTCGCGGCACGAGGGGCACCACGACGCCCAGGCGAAGAGGACCACCACCTCCTTGCCGCGGCTCTCCGCCAGGCGGTAGGCCCCACCGTGGTCGCTTTGGAGGGTGAAGTCGGGTGCCTGGGCCGGGGTGGCGGCGGCGGCCGGCAGGACGACGCTGAGGGTGAGGGCGAGGAGGCAGAGGGCGCGAAGGTTCATCGTGGCCCCTTGGTAACCGGCTGGCAGGAGGTAATCAAGGGCGCGCCTCACTCCCATGCCCCGAAGGTCGTCTCGCTCCACTCCACCGCCGCCACGTAGGCGGAGGTGAGGGCCTCCTCCGAGAGGGAGAGGGAGCAGGCCTCCGCGGCGACCGCCGGCCAGTCGGCGCGCTCGTAGGCGAGCAGGATCGCGAGCAGCCGGCCGAGGGGGCCGCGGTGGTGGAGGATCGCCTCGACGTTCTCCTCGGGGAAGCCGAGGGGGGCGATCGCCTCCGCCATGGGCTGGTCGAGGAAGGCGTCGAGGGTGGAGAAGAGGCCGATGGTGAAGGCCTGGGCGGCGCGCGGCTTGCCCTCGTTCTGGGCGAGGAGCTCCATCATCCGGCCGCGGGTGAGGGCGAGGCGGAGGAGCTCGACCGGCTTGTCGCTCCCCACCTCGGTGAGGAGGATCAGCGCCAGCCACTTCTTCACCGCCACCAAACCGAGCAACGCCAGGGCCTGGCGGACCGAGGAGACCTCCTGGGAGACCTCCTGGATGAGGCCGAAGGCGGCGGAGTTGATCAGGCGCAGGAGGCGGTAGGAAAGCGCCAGGTCGGCCCCGATCGCCGCGCCCATCTCGTCGAGCTGGGTGGCGGTGAGGACGTGGCGCATGGAGCGCATCACCGCCAGGCTTGCCGTTGGCTCGCGCCGCTGCTGGAGCAGGGAGGGGCGGGCGAAGTAGTACCCCTGAAAGAGGTCGAAGCCGAGGTCGAGGGTGGTCTGGTGCTCCGCCTGGGTCTCGACCTTTTCGGCGAGAAGCTGGCAGCGGTACGGCGCGAGCAGGGCGATCTGCGTCGCCAGCTCTGGCGCTGGGATCTGGTTGAGGTCGACCTTGACGATCTGCACCACCTCCAACAGCGGCACGAAGCGCGGCTGGAAGACGAAGTCGTCAAGGGCGAGGGTGTACCCCTGATGGACGAGGGAGCGGCAGGCTCCGACCACCGCCTCGTCCGGCTCCACATCCTCGAGGACCTCGATCACCACCTGCGCGGCGGGCAACAGGGTCGCGTACTCGGAGACTAGGAGGGAGCGGGTCAAGTTGACGAAGGCGCGCTTGCCGCCGGTGACCCGCTCAATGCCGAAGGTGCCGAAGGTGTTGAGAAGAACCTGGGCGGTGGCGCGGGCGCCGCGCTGGCCGGCGTTCTCCACCGCCCCGCCGCGATAAAGGAGCTCGTAAGCGACCACCTCTCCCTGGCGGTCGAAGATTGGCTGGCGGGCGAGGAAGACGTTCATGGCCTAGGAGGCTGGCGAACCCACGGTGACGGAGAGTCGGGCGAGGCGCTTGGATAGGGGGCGGTCCCGGCGCGGGAAAAACATTGGAAAGGGTTTTTAGCGAGAGCCGCAAAGGAACGCGAATGGGCGCGAATCATAGGTCGGAAGGCCACCACCCACGCGCGGGAGCCAACGCTCGGCAAAGCCAGGAAGCAGGGAACCGCAGCGCGACGACGGTGACCATCCTCGCTTTTTTCGGCGTGGAGCCCTTCATCGGCGACTTGCTTTCCCAAGACCCTGCAACCTCATTTGGGCGCATCCGCCCTCACCTCCCCCCCGCTCGACGAAGGCCGAGAGGCTACTCGCCCTAGGATCGGCGGTGGGGTGCGCACCGTTCACGGCCGCGCCTTCGCCGCCAACAAGGGGGTGGCGATCGCCTTCTGCAACTGGTCGCGCAGGGCGGCGGGGTCGTGGACCGGCAGGCCACAGGTACTGCCTTGGCAGACGTAGGCGGTCGGTTGGCCGCCGCGCGCACCGCGCCCTTCGGCCCAGGCGATCCCCGCCGGACCGGTGGCACCGGTGACCCGGGCGATCACCCGCCCGGGGATGAGGGTGAGGCGGCAGGCGGAGAGCAGGCGGCGGGTGGCGGCGGCGGCGGGATCCCCGGCGATCACCACCTCCACCGCGCCGCGGCTGGCAAGGTCCAGGGCGGTGAGGAGGTACGGGACGCCGAGGGGCGCCCGGGTCATCGGGGTGGCGAAGGCGCGCAGGGCCACGAGGGCACGGTCGCGGGTGGCGGCCTCGCCGGTGTAGGCGGCGAGGCGCAGGAGGTCGGTGAGGGCGACCGCGTTGCCGGTGGGGAGCGCCCCCTCGAACAGCTCCTTGGGGCGCACGAGGAGGGTGGGATCGCTCCCGTCGGTGTCGAAGAAGCCGCCGGCCGGGTCGGCGAAACCATCGACCATCGTCTTCACCACCGCCTCCGCTTGGGTGAGCCAGCGGGGATCGAAGGTCGCTTCGTAGAGATCGAGCAGGCCGGCGGCGAGGAAGGCGTGGTCGTCGAGTTGGCCAACAACCTTGAGCTCGCCGTCGCGCCAGCGGCGAAAGAGCTGGCCGTCGCGCCATAAATGGTCGTGCACAAACTCCGCCGCCGTGGTCGCCGCGACCGCGTAGCGCTCCTCGCCGAGGACCTCCGCGGCGCGCGCCAAGGCGCTGATCGCCAGGCCGTTCCAGGCGGTGAGCACCTTGTCGTCGACGAGCGGTCGCACCCGCTGGGCGCGCGCCGCGACCAGCCGCGCGCGATCCGCGACGAGCCGGTCGGCCACCGCCGCCGGGGTGAGGGCAAACCGCTGGGCGAGCTGCGCGTCGCCCGCGACCCGGTGGAGGATGTTCTGCCCCGCCTCCCAGTTGCCGGTGGCGGTGAGGTCATAGGCGGCGGCAAAGAGGGCGGCCTCTTCCTTGCCGAGAAGCTGCTCCACCTCCGCCAGGCGCCAGACGTAGAAGCGCCCCTCCGTGGCCTCGCTGTCCGCGTCTTCGGCGCCGGCAAAGGCGCCGCCAACAAGCTGGAGGTCGCGCAGGAGGTAGTCGCAGCTCTCTCGCGCCACCCGCGCGTACTCGCCCCGGCCGGTCACCTGGTACGCCTCCAGGTAGGTCTGGATGAGCAGGGCGTTGGTGTAGAGCATCTTCTCGAAGTGCGGGACGCGCCACGCGCGGTCCACCGTGTAGCGGTGGAAACCGCCGCCCAAGTGGTCGTAGAGGCCGCCGTTCATCATCGCGTCGAGGCTCTTCGTCACCGCGGGGAGGAGGTCGGGGGCCGCGCCCCGAGCGTGCAGGCGCAAAGCCAGCGACAGCTCGCTCGCCGGCGGGAACTTGGTCTCCTGGCCGAGGCCGCCGTAGAGCGGGTCGAGGGCGCGCGCGATCTGCTCCAGGTAGGCGGTGAAGGTAGCGGCGGGGGCCACCTCGGCGCCGAGCTCCAGCACGGCGCGCCGCTTCAAGTCGTCCACCAGCTTCTGCCCCGCCTCCTCCACCCGCGGCCGCTCGTTCACCCACAGGGTGTGAATCTCACCGGCCAACTCCCTGAGCCCCACCTGGCTGCCGTGGCTCTCCGGGGGGAAGTAGGTGCCGCCAAAGAACGGCGTGCGCTCCGGGGTTAGGAAGACGGTGAGGGGCCAGCCGCCCGTGCCGGTGAGCCGCTGCACCGCTCCCAGGTAGATGGCGTCGAGGTCGGGCCGCTCCTCGCGATCGACCTTGATGCACACGAAGTAGGCGTTGAGGAGCTGGGCGATCTGCTCGTTCTCGAACGACTCGCGCTCCATCACGTGGCACCAGTGGCAGGCGGCGTAGCCAATGGAGAGCAGGATCGGCTTGTTCTCTTTCTTGGCCAGGGCGAACGCCTCGTCGCCCCACGGGTACCAGTGCACCGGGTTGTCCGCGTGCATCAACAGATAGGGTGAGCGTTCTCCGGCGAGGTGGTTGGCGGGGTGGGCGGCGCCGAGAAGAGCGGCGGCGATGGCAAGGGCGGCGAGGCGGGACGGTTGCATGACGGAGATCGTGTCCTAGTTCACCCGCCTAGGCTAAGGTCCGCGCCCCACCGCGCCCCGCGGCCGCGGGTCTTGCGGCTTGGCGCTGCCTCTCTCCTCGCCCCCCCCCCA
>Ga0210011_1002814_pt1 | contig 13951 bp, 15 predicted proteins | sample CryGeymeta201502_FD_183972 | JGI IMG/M metagenome (GOLD analysis project Ga0210011, IMG submission 183972) | Groundwater microbial communities from Crystal Geyser aquifers in Utah, USA - Crystal Geyser metaG 2015-02 (SPAdes) (version 2) | ecosystem: Environmental > Aquatic > Deep subsurface >...
CAAGGTGGCACGCACCAAGTCGCACTCGGACTGGTACGCCTCGCGCGTCAGCGCGCCGCGCATCAGCTGGAACCGCAGGTAAACCAGGTAGGTGTTGGCGACATCGGTTTCGCAATAATTGCGGATACCGTCGATCTCGCCGTTCTGAAACGCATCCCAGACTTTCGAGCCGTCCATGCCGAGCTTGCCGGGCAGGCCGACGAGTTGCGCGATCTGGTCCAGCGGCGCGTTGGCGCGCGGCTGGTAGAGGGCGAGCAGGTCCATCAGGTCGAGATGGCGGGTATGGTAACGGCTGATGTAGTTGTTCCACTTGAATTCGCGGTCGTCCTCGCCCATGTCCCAGTAGCGCGGCGCCTGGATGCCGTGAATCATGGCGCGGTAGTGCAGCACCGGCAGATCGAAGCCGCCGCCGTTCCATGAAACAATCTGCGGGGTGTATTTCTCGATGCCCTCGAAGAAGCGGCGGATGATTTCGCCCTCGTCGTCCTCGGGACTACCCAAAGTCCAGATGCGGAAGCTGTCGCGCTCGCGCAGGGCGCAGGAGATCGCCACCACGCGCTGCACGTGCAGTTGCAGGAAGTCGTTGCCGGTGGCCTGGCGGCGCTGGTGGAAGGCCATCTCCGCCACTTGGGCCGGGTCGATTTCGTCCCCGAGCCCGTTGAGTTTGCGCAGGCCCTCGATGTCGGGAACTGTTTCGATATCGAATACCAGAACGGGCGCCATTATTTTCGTACCCATACCCCGCTCTGGTTCTGATACCACCATCCCGACGCAGCCTTCTGCACCCAGCGCTGGGCGAAGGTGGCGCGTATCTCATCCTCCCATTCAGGATGGCCGTTGGCGCGTGCAATCTCGCGGTACAGAGCCTGGCGGTCCTGGTTCTCCGCCGCGACCAGCCCGTTCACCGCCTGCCGCTGCGCCAGCGGCACCAGGGTAGCGTCGCGCACCGCGACCAGGCCGTTGCGCGTCAGGCCGACCGCGCCGCTGGCATAGTGGCCTGCAAGCTGGTCATGGCGCTGCTGCATGGTCGTTTTCAGGCTGCCGATGGCCGGCGTGTTGATTTCCAGGTCGGCCGCAGCGAACGCCAGCAAAGGCATCCACAGTAGAAGAACGGCCATCCACAAACGAAGAATCTGGCTGTACATTGTGACCCCCTATTTCTGTTCGTCCGGTTTGGCCGGCGCCGGTGCGTCGCCAGACTTCTTCAGCTGCCACACCTCGTCAATGATCTTGTCGGCGGCCTTTTCCGCTGCCGCTGCGGGAAAATAGATGTTGATGGTGACGCACGCCGAAACTGTCGCCGCCAGCAACACGGCCATAGCCATGGGTAATGTTCGCATTAAATCTCCTTCTTTCTTACTGGATAACCGGCTTCACATTCTTCTGGGTCACCCGCTTCAACCGCTCCAGCAACTCGTCCCAACTCACTTGGTGATTGTAACCGATTACGCTGATCGCCGGTATACCGCCGCCCTTCACGATAACGTAGCCATGCGGCGCCGGCTCGACGCCGTCCATCAGGCACACCCCGTTGCGCAGCGCGCAGGAAAGACCGATCCGTTCGTAACCGAACTGCTCGAAGAAGCTCAGAAAGCTGCGCTGTATTGCGGCGGCCGCCCCGACGCCGCCCAGAGACGAAATGCTCTGTACTGCCTTCTGGCTGATCTTTTTCGGATAGTTGCCGGGACTGCTTGCCACCTTGGCATCGAACTGCACTGGACGCCAGTCAGACAGCTCCAGTCCGGCCACCGAGACGTCGATACGCCCCTGCATGTTGCCGAAGGAAAAAGCACTTGTCAGCAGATCGAGATCAAGGTTACGCATGTCGAGCGTAGCCGACAGGCGCGGAACGCGACCGAAAGGCTCGTGCAGCGAGAGGTCTTTGACCACGGCCGTGCCGTCGAACACTTTGAACAACAAGGCGCCATCCACCTTGAGATTGCCGCCGACATAGCTGACGGCGGGGATGATGCCGGCCAGCGTGCCATGCATGAGCGGCAGCTTGAATGCCTCGCTGAAAAGCTCCATCGAAACAGGCGCCAGACCGCCGCTGAAGCGCCACTGCCAAGCGCCATCGTTGCGACTGGCGGTAAAGCCGTCGAGGTTTAGCTTGCCATCGAGCAGCGGAATGGAAAAGTCAGAGGTGCCGATCTGCCATCCCCTCGTCGTCAGGGGCACCCTCGTCTCGCCCAGCGCCAGGCGCAACACCTCGCCGCTCTGGAGGCTAAGCTCCGCCTGGCGCTCTTCCTTGTTCGACCACGGGATATGGGCGTTCACGCCATGCAACGCGAAGCGCTGATCCTCGTCGACAAATTCGGCAGCGCGCAGGCTCAAGTCGAAGTCGGTGGTGACGCCATCGCGGTAGCGCCATGCCAGATCGGCGCCACCCTTGGCCTGTAACTTGGCGAAAGCGGTTTTTTCCAGGAAAGGTTTGAGCAGAGTCGGGTACAGCCCGGCCACGTCGAGGCCCGCCGCCTTGAGATCGAAATCCGTCAGACCCCGCCCCGCTCTATCCCACGCACCGGAAAGCTGAGCCTCGCCCACTCCCGCCAGCCGCAGGCTGCCCTGGCTGAGGCGCAACCAGTCCGCTTCCAGGCTGCCCTGCCCGGCAAAACGATGCCTGCCATCGGCAAAGTAAAGCGGCTGCCAGAAAGCCTCGCCGGATTTCCAGTCCACCTCGCCCCGCCATATCCACCCACCTTCCCGGCGCGATGCATCGCATCGCACCCCGCCAGCGATTTTCTCGCCGGCATGCAGTCCGCTGGTATCGGCAAAAGCAAGTTCCTTGAAGACCGCATCGACAGTGACGTTCCCCACCCCCGTATGACCGCCGTCCAGACTGATGCTGCCGCTCCACGTTCCGGCAGTGGGTCGAATACCGCCCTGCGGCAGGAATCCGGCCAGCCGCGCAACCTGCCCGTTACGGGCCTCGACACGGACATTCCAGCCGGGCTTGTCCCATTGAGCGCTAAGCTGCCAGGTCTCGCCGCGCGGAAAATCCAGAGTCAGCGCCAGCGTTTTTGACTGCTGCTGATAAACGAAGCGCACCGGCAGCTTTTCACCCAGATCCAGTTCGCCTTGGTCGCAACGGATTACGCCATTATTCCATTGGGTTTTTACGCAGGTCAGGCGCACTTTGCGCCATGTCCGATCGCGCAAGGAAAGCTCGCCGATGCGCGCCTCGAAATGGGAAAAATCCGGCCCGTCCAGCGTGGCGCTGATGGCCTTGGCGTGAAAAGCGGGTGAAGAAATATCGTCGACACTCAACGTGATTTGCCCGGCCTGGGCAAAAGGAGAGAGCAACACGAACAGGATCAAGGCACGGACAACTTGCGCCCAATTCATTGCCGTGGAATCAGGCTGGGAACACGCCGGTGGACAGGTAGCGGTCGCCCCGGTCGCATACGATGGACACGATGACTGCGTTTTCGGTTTCCGCCGACACTCTGAGCGCGGCCGCCAATGCGCCGCCGGACGAAATGCCGGCGAAGATACCTTCCTCCGCAGCCAGTCGGCGCGTGATGTCCTCGGCTTCCTGCTGGCCGACCTCGATCAACCGGTCCACCCGCTTGAAATCGCAGATTTTCGGCAGATAGGCCAGAGGCCACTTGCGGATGCCGGGAATCTGCGAGCCTTCGCTGGGCTGCACGCCGATGATCTGGATGTTCGAATTCTGTTCTTTGAGGTAACGCGAGCAGCCCATGATGGTGCCGGTGGTGCCCATACTGCTGACGAAATGGGTGATTTTGCCCTGTGTGTCGCGCCAGATTTCCGGGCCGGTGCTCTCATAGTGAGACAGGGGATTGTCGGGGTTGGAGAACTGGTCGAGGATGATCCCCCGGCCTTCGTCGCGCATCCGGTTGGCGGTGTCGATCGCCGCTTCCATGCCGCCGGCCTTCGGTGTCAGCACGATTTCCGCGCCAAAGGCGTGCATGACTTGGCGCCGCTCCACGCTCATATGTTCCGGCATCACCAGCACCATTTTGTAGCCGCGCATCGCCGCCGCCATCGCCAGGGCGATGCCGGTATTGCCGCTGGTTGCCTCGATCAGGGTGTCGCCCGGTTTGATCTCGCCGCGCGCTTCCGCCCGCCGGATCATGAACAGCGCAGGCCGATCCTTGACCGAGCCAGCCGGGTTGTTGCCTTCCAGTTTGACCAGCACGACGTTGCCGGTATTGCCTGGCAATCGTTTCAGCTTAACCAGAGGCGTATTGCCGATAAATTCCTCGATGCTCTTAAACATTGTCGCTTCCTTCTGTACTCATCACAGCAGCTTGGTATAGCTGGTCGCATTCGCTGATCACACCCGCCATGGTGACGCAATTCCTGCCGTTTTTCTGGGCGTGCCCAACCGCCCGCCCAGCTCTGGCATACAGATCCTGGCGGCCCTCCCCCGGCAACAGCATGGCTACGCCGAAGCTGGCGGTCAGCGGTCGTGTCATGGGCAGGATAAACTGCCCCTCCAGATCCATGCGCAGCCGCTCGGCCACGATCAGCGCGCCCATTTCGTTGGTTTCCGGCAGCAGCATGGCAAACTCCAATCCGCCGTAGCGTGCCGCCAGGTCGGTGGTGCGCACCGAACGGGTGATAACCGTCGCCACATGGTGCAGCAGCTCATCCCCCACTTCGCGGCCATAGTTTTCATTGACCCCGCCGAAGTCATCCATTTCCATCAATATCAGCCCCAAAGGGCGGCGATACCGTTCCCAGCGGCCGATTTCTTCGGTGATACGGTCATCCAGGCTTCGGCGGCTAGCCAAACCGGTAAGGGTATCCTGGCGCTTGAGCGCCTCGACCTCCTCCAAGGCTTTTTGCAGCGCCTGATTGCGTCGCGCCAGAGTGCGTTCTGTGTCCTCCATCTCCCTGCCCAGCCGCTCGATCACGCCATTGAGCTGCGAGTATGCCGAGACACCCACCTCGGCTTCGAGCAACCATCCTGATCCGGTACGGTAGATGCTGCCGGACAGAGCCACCCAACCCTCCGATGCAGCGGCAAGGACAATTGCCCCAGTGTATACCTTGCCGTCCACCCCGACTTCCGCCTGACTGAGCACTACCCTATCCGGCTTGGTCAGACGCACGCCAGCCCCCTCCGCCTCTGCCTTCGCTTCCGCTGTGACGGAAAGAAAGCCCTGATTGAACTCGACAACCCGGCTATCCTCATCCAGCACCGCGATGGCTATGGCATGAAGCGCCATCGCCCAGGGCGGAATAAGCATTTCCCCTGCATCAGACAAACGCTGCTCTCTTTCTCTTTAAAATGGGTATCCCTTTGACGCACGTACGAGATCATGATATTTTCGTGCTATGGAAAAAGCAAGCCCGATTCCGGGCGTTGATTACCCGCGCACGTTCGATGAAATGGATGACTGGTTTCGTACCGAGACCCAGTGCCGTGACTACATCCGGCGCTTGTGCTGGCCGAACGGGTTCGTTTGCGAGCGTTGCGGAGTTGCCGGAGAGCCTTGGGTGACGGCGCGTGGCGTGTTTCGATGCAAGGCTTGCGACGGTAGCACGTCGCTGACGGCTGGTACGGTGTTCCAGGATACTCACAAGCCGTTGCGCACATGGTTTCTGGCGATGTGGTTCATAACCAGCCAGAAAAATGGCATGAGCGCCCTGGGTCTCCAGCGAGCACTGGGCTTGGGCAGCTACGAAACGGCTTGGTCGTGGCTGCACAAGCTGCGCCGGGCTATGGTACGACCGGGTCGTGATCGGCTTACCGGGGAGATTGAAGTCGATGAAACTTACGTTGGCGGGCCTGAAGAGGGCAAGCGGGGGCGCGAGATCGAGAAGAAATCCATCGTAGTGGTCGCGGCAGAGAAAAATGGTCGAGCGATCGGGCGCATCCGACTGAAACGTGTCAAGGATGTCTCCGCCGAAAGTCTGCTGGAATTCATTCGAGAGGTCGTCGAGCCTGGCGCAACCATTCACACCGACGGTTGGAAAGGCTATGCTGGCCTCCCTGCCGCAGGCTACAAGCATCGCATTACGGTCGTCAGCAGCGGGGACGAACAAGCTCACGAAGTCATGCCACGGGTTCATGACGTCGCCTCGCTGCTCAAGCGGTGGTTGCTCGGTACGCTTCAGGGTGGTGTTCAACAACAGCATCTCGATTACTACCTCGATGAATTTACGTTCCGTTTTAACCGCCGCCGATCAAACACCCGCGGACTGCTCTTTTACCGTTTGGCTCAACAGGCTGTTGCCGCCGCCCCAGCGCCTTACAGTTCCATTATTCACGGCAAATCGCCGGTACGTGCGTGAAAGGGATACCCATTTCAGAGTATTTCAAGACGCCTTTGAAAGTTGCCCTGCAGGGGGGGAGCGGGAGTGGTGACAGTTCGAGCGTGATCAAGGGAGGCGGCAAGGATCTGACTCGAAAAGATGGCCAGGTTCAGAAAGCCATGGATCCGAAAGAGAAAAAAACAATCAATTTGCAAGCCGCAAAAAAGGAATTCGAAAGGCAGGAGTTGCTGAAACTCCAGGGGTTGAAGGAAAGAATAGAAAAAGCGATCGAAACCAACCCGATGCTAAAACAGTTCAAGAATCAAATTCTGATCGACATTACCTCCGAAGGCCTGCGCATCCAGATTGTGGATGAGAAAAACCGGCCGATGTTCGATCTGGGCGGCGCCCACATGAAAAGCTACACCGTACAGATATTGCAGGAAATCGGCAAAATGCTGAATGAAGTGCCGAACCGGCTCAGTCTGTCCGGACATACCGATGCCATGCCTTATTCCTCGGGAGAAAAGGGTTACAGCAACTGGGAGCTATCTGCCGACCGGGCTAATTCATCGAGGCGCGAGCTGATTGCCGGGGGTATGGCGGAGAGCAAGATGTTGCGTGTGGTCGGTCTCTCTTCGGCGATCATGCTCGATAGCAACGATCCTTACAACCCAATCAATCGGCGCATCAGCCTGATCGTCCTGAACAAGGAAACGGAGGATGCCATCAGCAGAGGTGGCAAGCCGCTTGAGGTGAGCGGCCAGGACCAGGTTGCACCCGCTCTGCAGCAGGTGGCGCCGAAAAATAAACTTCATTGAAGCCGAAGGCAAAAAAGATAAGCCCAGTGCAGCCGAAGGCAAAAATCAGTAATTCTAGTTAATGGGTATCCCTTTGACGCACGTACGAGATCATGATATTTTCGTGCTATGGAAAAAGCAAGCCCGATTCCGGGCGTTGATTACCCGCGCACGTTCGATGAAATGGATGACTGGTTTCGTACCGAGACCCAGTGCCGTGACTACATCCGGCGCTTGTGCTGGCCGAACGGGTTCGTTTGCGAGCGTTGCGGAGTTGCCGGAGAGCCTTGGGTGACGGCGCGTGGCGTGTTTCGATGCAAGGCTTGCGACGGTAGCACGTCGCTGACGGCTGGTACGGTGTTCCAGGATACTCACAAGCCGTTGCGCACATGGTTTCTGGCGATGTGGTTCATAACCAGCCAGAAAAATGGCATGAGCGCCCTGGGTCTCCAGCGAGCACTGGGCTTGGGCAGCTACGAAACGGCTTGGTCGTGGCTGCACAAGCTGCGCCGGGCTATGGTACGACCGGGTCGTGATCGGCTTACCGGGGAGATTGAAGTCGATGAAACTTACGTTGGCGGGCCTGAAGAGGGCAAGCGGGGGCGCGAGATCGAGAAGAAATCCATCGTAGTGGTCGCGGCAGAGAAAAATGGTCGAGCGATCGGGCGCATCCGACTGAAACGTGTCAAGGATGTCTCCGCCGAAAGTCTGCTGGAATTCATTCGAGAGGTCGTCGAGCCTGGCGCAACCATTCACACCGACGGTTGGAAAGGCTATGCTGGCCTCCCTGCCGCAGGCTACAAGCATCGCATTACGGTCGTCAGCAGCGGGGACGAACAAGCTCACGAAGTCATGCCACGGGTTCATGACGTCGCCTCGCTGCTCAAGCGGTGGTTGCTCGGTACGCTTCAGGGTGGTGTTCAACAACAGCATCTCGATTACTACCTCGATGAATTTACGTTCCGTTTTAACCGCCGCCGATCAAACACCCGCGGACTGCTCTTTTACCGTTTGGCTCAACAGGCTGTTGCCGCCGCCCCAGCGCCTTACAGTTCCATTATTCACGGCAAATCGCCGGTACGTGCGTGAAAGGGATACCCATTCTCTTTAAATGCCACTGTTCAATTTAAAGCATTTTCCCGAAACACTCAAACGCGCCACAAAAAACGACAGCCCCGAGAAGCGAGGCTGTAGTGACAAGTTTCAGAATTGTTACTTCTTGTCAGCCGCTTTCTTGCTGTCATCTTTCCTGGCAGCCTTGGCCTTGCCTTCAACCTTGGAGGGAGCTGCACCCCCGTTCACTGTCAGGTCGGCGCGCAGCTTGTCTACCGTCTTTTTACCGAAGCCCGGCACCCTGTCCAGTTCGTCCACCGACTTGAATGAGCCGTTCCTGGTGCGGTAATCGACGATCGATTTAGCCTTGACCGGACCGATGCCTTTCAGGGCTTCCAGCTCGACTTCGTTGGCGGTATTCAGGTTGACCTGACCGGCAAAAGCTGCGCCAGCAAAGGCGAAACAGGCGACCAGGATAAGCAACAGTTTTTTCATGAAAATCCCCTTGGGTTGATTTACGAAACAAATTTGCGGCCCTTGTAACGCCATCGCGTTAAGAGGGTAGCCGCAGATAATCCACATAACGCTCCACGCCCTGCTCCACGGTCAGGAACGACTCATTGTAGCCCGCCTTGCGCAGCGCGGATATGTCCGCCTGGGTGAAACTCTGGTACTTGCCCTTGAGCGCCTCCGGGAAAGTCACGTATTCGACCAGCCCCTGCGCCTGCATTTCGCCCAATGAAAGCGCCGCTTCGCCCTTCGCCTTGCGGCAAGCGTTCACCGCCGCCACGGCCACGTCGTTGAAGGGCTGGCTGTTGCCGGTGCCGAGGTTGAAGATACCGGATTGATCGAGGTGGTCGAGGAACCACATATTGACCTTGACCACGTCCTCCACCGACACGAAATCGCGCCGCTGCTCGCCGTTGGCGTAGCCGTCGCAGCCTTCGAACAGCTTGACCTTGCCTTCGGCCTGATACTGGTTGAAGAAATGGAAGGCGACCGAGGCCATGCGCCCCTTGTGCTGCTCGCGCGGGCCATACACGTTAAAGTAGCGAAAGCCGACGATCTGCGCGGTTTTGTGCTGCCACATGCGGCGCACGTACTGGTCGAAGAGGAACTTGGAATAGCCGTAGACATTCAGCGGCCCCTCGTGCTCGCGCGACTCGCTGAACACCGTACCGCCACCGTAAACGCTGGCCGAGGAAGCGTACAGCAAGGGCACCTCCTCATTCTGGCAATAGTCCAGCAGCGACACGGTATAGCGGTAGTTGTTCTCCATCATGTAGCGGCCGTCAGTCTCCATGGTGTCGGAGCAGGCGCCCTCGTGGAACACGGCGGCGACCTCGCCCTCGAACGCGCCGTCGAGAAACAGGTCGATGAAATCCTCCTTGTCCAGGTAATCGGCGATTTCGCAGTCGATCAGGTTCTTGAACTTGTCGGCCTTTTTCAGGTTGTCTACCGCGATGATGTTAGTCTCGCCGCGTTCGTTGAGAGCCTTGACGATGTTGGCGCCGATGAAGCCCATAGCGCCGGTAACGATATAATACATTTTTTTTCCTTTTTCTTGGCTATCAGCTGTCAGCGATCAGCTTTCAGCAAAATCGCGCGGTTCGCCGCGCACAAAAACACTTTAAAATTGCAGTCAGGCGCAAAATGCCGTGGCCGGCAGCAGTAACCGTGCAGGCTGACCCGGTAAGGGCATAAAACCAAAATGCTGGTAGAAACTGGCGGACGCAGCATCTTTCGCGTCTACGACAATTCCGGCCACCGCCAACATCGTGCTTGCGTTTGCCACCTTCTGACAGGCATCGGCCAGAAGAATCGACCCCAAGCCTTTTCCCTGAAATTCGGCATCAACGGCAAGCCGCCCAATTAGCGCCACCGGCACGGGATATCGGGGTAGCTTCTTCGCCAGCGATTCTGGCAATTCAGAGCAGCCTACACTACCGGCGCTCAGGGTAAAAAATCCCGCCAGATAGCGAGAGTCGCCTTCCGGCGTAGCCATGAATACCCGTGCCACATTTCGCCGGACATCCTGCGAGGCATAGCGGCGGATGTATTCATCGAGCAGGGGTTGCCCGCAACAGAAGGAAGTCGCGTCAACAGCCTTGTCGAATGAACGGATACAGTACAACGTCACCGAGCAACCTGCTCGGAATGACGCTTCATCGCCTTCTTCAATGCCAAGTTAGGTTTTACCGGCATATCAAGCGCTGCCAGGAATGCATGAAAATCTTCAGGCTTCAGGGTAATGCTCTCATTCTCCTGCACCACTTTCTCCGCAGAAGCCAGCGCGTGCGAAAGAACGAATTCCGAAACGCTGACATGCGCGTAGGTCGCCGCCTTATCGAGCAACTCGCGAGCATGCACGTCGCAGCGAATGTTGAGGCGGCTTTCCTTGACTGCCGTGTTTTCCATGCGAGGCTCCTTGAGGTTGATAATTCATATTGTGCGCCATTTGTGAGTACGCATCAAGGGGTATCAGACGTGGGTTATCTCTTTTACGCACTTTTGAGTTCGAGTGGCTGACAATGCAAGTCAGGAATATTGCTGAGTCGCTGGTCGTTAGTGAGTAATATGGCATCGAAATGGATGGCGCAGGCGGCGATGAGCGCATCGGGCAGTTTCAGGCGATGTTCGCGGCGCAGCGTGATCGTGGTTTCACGGATTGGCGCATCGAGTTCGATGCGGTGCATAGTGGCTAACAGATCGCGACAATGACCTTCGGTTTGCGGCTGCATCTTCGGCCATGAAAGCAACTCGATTTCAGTGATGACCGAATAGCCATATTGCCCAGGCGGAAAGGGCTGCGCCAGACGATTATCAAGCAGGTAAATCAATGCGTTGGTGTCGGGAACGTATCTCATGTCCACTCGCTATCGCGGATACGTCGTTGATAAGCGACTGCATCTTCATCGAATTGCAACGCCCCCTGGAACCGCGCAAGGTCGTGCGCCGGGTCAAGATTGGGCCAACTAGCGGCAAGGGGAGCCGCATTGGATTTAGTGGCCAGGTACTCCACAAAATCGAGCACCTCTGCTTTACGGCTTTCGTCCAGTTGGTGAAGGCGTTCAAGAATGCTGGTTTCTATGGCGGTATTCACGGCGTTCTCCCTCAGATCAACATTGATACGACATTTTGCGCGATACGGGTTTGCAATTCCAACTCACGTAAGGCGTAATGTAGGGTGCCAATAAGCGAAGCGCATTCGCACCGGATATTTTCATTCGGCGCAATAACGATTGCGCCCTACGAGCTTTGATACTTTGGCCGTGTTTCTTGGCTTCTGTAGACCCACCATATTTCATAGTTCACGCTTGCAACAGTGACGGCGTGCCGAAGATCAAGTATGTATTTATCAACATCCGTTGCCATTGTGCTCTAACGAATTTTCAAATCAACCATGTGACGGATACCCTATTTATTCAATTCTGCAATGAGTTCTTCGCGCTGCACCACCGCCGTACCCAGCTTGCCGACCACAATGCCGGCAGCGAGATTGGCGACGCGCACGGCCTCCGGCATGGCGGAGCCGCCCGCCAGCATCACGCCCAGGGTGGCGATTACGGTGTCGCCTGCGCCGCTTACGTCGTAGACTTCGCGCGCCAGGGCATGTTCGTGCACCGTGCCCGCTTCGCGATAGAGCGTCATTCCCTCTTCGCTGCGGGTCACCAGCAATGCCTGCAAATCGAGGTCGTGGCGCAGTTGCTGCGCTTTCTTCGCCAGTTCTTCCTCGGTTTTCCAGCTCCCCGCCACCTCGCGGAATTCGCCGCGATTGGGCGTCAGCAGGGTGGCTCCACTATATCGCGCGTAATCGTCGCCCTTGGGATCGACCAGTACCGGTTTGTGCAGGGCATTGGCCAGCTCGATCATCTGGCGGATATGGGTCAACCCGCCCTTGCCGTAGTCGGACAGGATCACCACATCGGCGTCGGCCAGCATTTTCTCGAAATCCGCCAGCTTGCTGAGCAGCACTTCGTGGCTCGGCGTAGTCTCGAAATCGATGCGCAGCAACTGCTGCTGCCGCCCGATCACGCGCAGCTTGATGGTAGTATCCAGGCCCGCGTCGCGGTGCAGCACCACGTTGACGTTCTCGTTGTGCAGCAGGCGGGCCAGGCTGTCGCCCGCCTCGTCCTTGCCCGCCACCGACAGCAGGGAAACTCTGGCGCCCAGCGCCGCAGCATTGCGCGCCACGTTGGCGGCGCCGCCCGGACGCTCCTCGGTGCGACCGACATGCACCACCGGCACCGGCGCCTCGGGCGAGATGCGGCTCACCTCGCCGAACCAGTAGCGGTCGAGCATGATGTCGCCGACGATTAGAACGCGGGCATTTTCGAAGTTAGGTAGCATAAGTTCCAATTCTTTCACCACAGAGACACAGAGGCACAGAGAAAACCTGAAGATTTCTTCGGTTTTGAATTTCTCTGTGTCTCTGTGCCTCTGTGGTTAGTCCTTACAAGCGTCCAATGGCGAAATACTCAATCCCATGAGCACGCACATCCTTCGGATCGTACAGATTGCGGCCGTCGAAGATCACCGGGTTCTTGAGTTTGGCTTTGAGCGCGGTGAAATCCGGCGCGCGGAACACTTGCCATTCGGTAACGATAGCCAGGGCATCCGCGCCTTCCAGCGCCTCCAATTGCGTATCCACCAGTTTCAGGCGGGGATCGTTGCCGAAGATTCGCGTGGCCTCGTGCATCGCCACCGGGTCGTACGCTGTCACGGTGGCGCCGCGTTCCCACAGTCCCTTGATCAGCACGCGGCTGGGCGCGTCGCGCATGTCGTCGGTGTTGGGCTTGAAGGCGAGGCCCCACAGGGCGATGTTCCTGCCGCTAAGGTCGTTGCCGAATCTGGCGGTGATCTTGTCGAGCAGCACTTCCTTCTGACGCTCGTTAGCCGCTTCCACGGCATTCAGGATTTTCAGCTCGCTGCCGTATTCCGTGGCGGTGCGCTGCATGGCCTGCACGTCCTTGGGGAAACAGGAACCGCCATAACCGCAACCGGCGTAGAGAAAATGGTAGCCGATGCGCGGGTCGGAGCCGATGCCGTGGCGAACGTTCTCGATGTCCGCACCCATTTTCTCGGCCAGCAAGGCCAGCTCGTTCATGAACGAGATGCGCGTGGCGAGCATGGCGTTGGCGGCGTACTTGGTGAGCTCGGCGGACTTGATGTCCATCACGATCAGGCGGTCGTGGTTGCGGTTGAAGGGCGCGTACAGCGCGCGCATCAGCTCCACGGCACGGGCATCGTCGGCACCGAGCACGATGCGGTCGGGGCGCATGAAATCGTCCACCGCAGCGCCTTCTTTCAAAAATTCTGGATTCGAGGTGATGCTGAATTCGAGCTGGGCGCCACGCTTGCTCAATTCTTCCTGGACTGCGGCACGGACTTTATCGGCAGTTCCCACCGGCACCGTGGACTTGTCCACAATCACCTTGTATTCCTGCATGTGTCTCCCGATGGCGCGCGCGGCGGCGACCACGTATTGCAGGTCGGCGGAGCCGTCCTCGTCCGGCGGCGTGCCCACGGCGATGAACTGGATCGCGCCATGCTTTGCGCTCTCGGCCACGTCGGTGGTAAAACGCAGGCGGCCTGCCTCCACATTGCGCCTGACCATATCTTCCAGGCCCGGTTCAAAAATCGGGATGCCGCCCTGCTTGAGGATGTTGATCTTGTTGGCATCCACGTCCAGACACAATACGTCGTTGCCCACTTCCGCCAGGCAGGTGCCTGTCACCAGGCCAACATAGCCGGTGCCGATCACGCTAACTTTCATTGCTTCACTCCGTTAATTTCGAAATTGATTTGCTGTAAAACCCGTAAGGGATCGGCCGCCTTGGTAATGGGTCGGCCAATCACCAGATAATCCG
>Ga0210011_1002817_pt1 | contig 13942 bp, 10 predicted proteins | sample CryGeymeta201502_FD_183972 | JGI IMG/M metagenome (GOLD analysis project Ga0210011, IMG submission 183972) | Groundwater microbial communities from Crystal Geyser aquifers in Utah, USA - Crystal Geyser metaG 2015-02 (SPAdes) (version 2) | ecosystem: Environmental > Aquatic > Deep subsurface >...
AATCAAATTCTAACGAATGCAGACTTGCGGAAATATACTCTGCAACTGCTGGATCTTGCTATTGGAACAATCTCGGATGTTCAACTCTGAAATGGCATGATCCCAGCATAAACAAAGAAATAATACTATCAATCCAACTTTGGGAAGATTATTACTTCAAGCATTGATCATTTGATTAGGGTTCTCAATAGGCTGCTAGTTGTAATTAGTGGCACTGGACAATGTCTATCCTTACATAAACTCGGATAATAGTTATCTATAACATATGCTGTGCTACCTACAAAAAATATCATTGCAAAAAAGAAGAAGTAATTAATTATTCTTTTCTTAATTTGACTTTGAAAAGAGTAAAGAATTGCAAAGAGTGCAAGCAAAGTTCCAAGTACCAATCTCATGTTTACTGCTTCTGGAAATGGATGCTCTGGATATTTTATGAGAGCAAAATTACTTATTGAAACAGCGGCAATAAGAAGACCAGTAAGGAGTAAGGTATTTTTTTTCTCTAATAACTTCTCCAAACCTCGTCCAGCTAAAATAGCCAAAAATGTAAAAAGCGGCAATTTATACCAGCCAAGCATGTCTTGCTCTGCGCTAGTTACCCAAATTAAAAATAGCGAGGATACCGCAGAAAGTGTAATAAATCCATATCTTTGAGTTTTCTCTTTTAGGCTATCCAAAGTCATACCAAACATGCCAATTATCGCTATAAGATAATAGCTTGCATCTAGAATTGGGATCGTATGAAAACCCGGGTGGGAGAGTAAGAAGGCGAAATTCCCCCATCCAAGTAGTCTGTGTGACTGTATGGAAAGAAGTTCTGTAAACTGATTCCAGTTTATTGAAAACCCATATGCTGAATAAACAATCACAAAAAGTAGTATTGAAATAAAAGCAAAAATTGTTGCTCTAGAATATTTCCTTTCTTGAAATAAACCAAGAAATACGACTGGAATCACCAGTAGTCCAGTAATCTTAATCAGACCTGCCAACACGGCCAAAATAATTGGAATAGCGATATTTTTTTTATATTGAATACTTAGTATTGCTATAAGCAGAAGTGGGACAACCCAATTCTCCCCAACCAGCATCCGTTGAGCAAAAATGATGGAAGGACTTAGAGCAAGCAGCGATATGGATAATATACCGGCCTTGTGTCCAAACTCCTTCTTAGCTACGCAATAAGTTAGAAATAGAGTAAAAATCGACAAAATAACTGTGGGAAATCTCACTACCATGCTTGGAGGAATACTTGGAAATGAGTAACCAAATAATTTCACCCAAGCGCCGCTGATGATAGCCAAGAGTGGAGGGTGATCGAGCCAGGGTTTAACAAACTCAAAGTCTCCATTGGCATAAAATTTTTCGTCACCCAATGATATTTTTCCAAGGCTATATTGTTCTGGGTAACTAAAACTAGACCATGAAGAAGGAACTCCTGTTTCTAATAGACTTTGTCCTGCAAAAACATATGCGAGTTCATCGCCATCAGATTGAAATGGAATATACTCGAACTGCCAAAGTCTGAAAGAGGCTGCAATAATCAGTACCAAAAAAATCTGCACACTATTTGAACTTAACAAAGAGGAAAAGTTATTTTTTGTTATCATTTTTTTCACTCAATCATTCTACTTGAAAAGTTGTTCTATGTCGCCGATCTTATTTTTATTCATCTCTATTTATTTCAACAACTGACACTGTTTCATTTTGAAATACTATGGGAAGCCAGAGCGACTGATAGTATTGATCAGCAACTCGGCTTGGGACATATAAATGTGTGATTCCAAGATCTATCAAGTGTCTAACTTCTCCAGCAGTTAATCCCCATGAAAATATGTTTTTAAGTACCACCTCTCTGTCCAAAACAGGCTGATTATGGCTGACCAGAGTACCTCCCCCTGAAAAAAAGGAGTTTCTTTGAGAAAAGAATGGCACATAAGGCGTGTCTTTCTCTAAGTCATTGACTGAGTAGGCCTGAACCACCGAACGCACGTTAGTATTATCAGCGATATATTTTAATGCCTCAATTTCATCTCTCGATATTGTCTGTACATCTTTCCCTGTGACAAAGCTTTCTACAAATGAGCGAAGAGTATCAACTGACCTTGGAATTGATATTCCTATAATCACTAACACGGGAATAAAAAGCAACTTCCACCTAAGCAGCTGCGCTAAATTAATTGCTGTGGTTAGTGACAAAATACTCAGCGCAACGACAAAAAAATTGAAAGTGTTATGACCTCCGGAGCTTTGAATAGTATTTAAACCCAGAAATGTAAATGCAAGAGTGGCGGGAAGCAGAAAGGACAGTAAAACAATCCCCATTTTTTTTAGTATTGCTTTTGATGGGATAAAGCCAATCAGGCGAATACCATAAACTGAAATCATAAACGTTGCCAAAGAAACAAGATTCCACATTGTTACATTTTTAAAACTCCTTGCCTCAACATATACTTGCATCCTCAACCACCAGTCATCCCAATTTAAATAGTCACGACCCAAATATAGCTTTGGCCAATCTAGAAGATAAAAATATAAGCCTCCAGAATCTTTGTTTGCAGGGAAAAAGATTATTGAAGAAACTAATGCCATAATGACGCACAGTAATATTACATATTTTGTATCATTTAAGAACTTGAGGAGAGATCGGTGTTTATTCTTTTTGAATATACTTGAAAGCGCCTGAGCGATAAACACAAAAGTCACTCCCATTGCAGCAAATATTCCGAAATAGACTTTAAATCCTACCAAAGAGCCAAGTAAGAATCCAAGAATGATGGTTGAATATGCGCTCTTCCTTTTACTCCACACCTTCATCAAATATAGAGAAAGTAGAAAATTATACTTCGCAAAAGCTTGGGGCATATTTATAAATTGGATGACTCCATTGTCTATGGTTCCGGGATGAAAACTGATACTTCCGTGTATGATCATATAGAGTAGATAAGCTAGGTCTCCAACAAAAAAATATAAAACCAGGGATATCAATCCTGCCTTCTTTGAATCAGAGATGACATAAACAACGTAGTAACTTGCAATTGCGAGTAGAGGCGAAAGAACAGCAGGAATAAATTGAAAATATAAATGAATAATCGGCAGATGCCAAATTCTGGCCAGTTCGGCGATGAATAAATCTGACCAATAATGATAATTTGTTATTAAAATTCCAGTCGCTCCTGGCTGATTGGGTGGAACGTTTTCTACCAGTGATTGAATAAACGCAAGGTGAAGTACTCCATCCCCAATATTTATTTGCAAAAACTTGACTCCAGCTGAATTCATAAAGCCAGATGTAACTATTGGAAAAAGCTGAGCTGCAACTCCTAGAATTAAAATTGGATAAAACAACAATGGAAGTTTGGGGTGGACTTTAAATAGATGAATAAATTCATTTTTGTGATAACTCAGGTTAGCTAAGTATGAAACTGAAAATATTAAAATATAAAGATATGTCATCCATCTCATTTGCAAATAACCGAATACATATCCCTGAACACTCCACATCGCAATTCCTATTGACGTAGCCAACAGAAATTTTCCAACTATTCCTGGTAGCTTAATTGACTTCACGATAACTAAGCCCGGAATCAAAACAGATATAATGAAAACTCCCGAAAATGCCAAAAAATATAACCAAAAATAGATGCTCGTAATTGAAAGTATCTGATGCATCCTAGTTCTTAACTGAGACTTCCCACTCATTATCAGCTACCAATGCGTAGATTCCAAAAACTCCAGATTGGCTCAGCCCCCTCGCAAACTCAATATTTTCAAACTCCAAAAACTCACCTTGATCTTTTTTGGCAGTGACGTTGGCCGCTTGAATCATCCTGGGATCAGTCTTGGTATAAAACCAGTAGTACATCGCCGGACGACCCATTTCTCGAGATACAAATACTGGCAATTCTGGATGAGCTTGCTTTACTGTATTCAGATCTGAAATCATTTCCTTGTACCCCACTTGCCACTCAGACGCGTACTCCACTGGATAAATCTTGGTGTAGTGACGCCAAAAAGAGGCCAGTTCAACCGAGTAGACTCCAATTAAAGCTAAAACAAACAAAGGTAGAAATCGCTTGCGTGACGGCCCAAGCCACACCTTATATTGCGCGTACAGGTATTCAATGCCGCTGGCGATAAGTAGCACAAACACTGGGAACCCAGCCAACATTCTCAACGCGTGAGGCGAGGCGTAAGTTATTGAACCGGGAATAATACTCACCAGTAACAAAAACACTACTAGTGACTTCTCAGCTGACCTCTTCTTGTACCAAGAGACAATTCCGAAAATCAAAAATATAAATTCGATATGATAAAGATGTCCAAAAAATTGTGGAGAGTGCCGTGGTTGCTTGTCTCCAGAAATAAAGAGAAAATCCAAATTAAAATGCGAGCTATAGTTTTTCAGAATTTCCCTGCCGAACAAAACATAGCGGTGATAAAGCACTCTGGATAATAACGAATTACCACTATTTTCTCGAAGCATATTACTTTCTTCAATCACAGAAATATCAGTGAAAATGCTAGTTTCTTTTCCTCTCTGAAGCAAAGCGGGAGAATTAAGATTTTGCAGGAATGGCGTGATGATCAGTAGGACTACGGCGGTCAAGCCAACTATCTTGATAAAATTTTCTGTGAAGAATTTTTTAGAAGAAATTTTATTTTTGCGAAGAATTGCGAATACATAAACGATCAGGCCCACTGCTAGCAAAGGAACCGTGATGCGGGCGGCATGATAGGTGTATAAAGACAGACCCAATAAAATAATGCTGGCTAAGCCCCAGCCAAACTTAAGTTTTTTTCCAACGCTCTGAATGCCGCAATATAGACCCCAAAGTATTAAAGCGGCAGAAACATGCGACTCCCAGCCTGATCTAGAAAAATGAATTGCCCAAGGAGCTATCGTGGCTACCGCCATGGAAACAAGTGGCTTTTGACCAAGACGCTTTGATAAAAAATAGCTACCAATGACAATACTAATTCCAGCGATCATTGATGGCAGTCGAACAGCCAATGCTCCCAAATCAAACATGGTAATAAATGGGATTATCAAATAAGCATACAAGGCGGGCTTCCAGTCACCAAATGATTCCAGGGCAATTATTGGTAAGACATTACCGTGATGATCAGCCCCCGTCTTTAGTATTGAATAAGCATCATAGCCAAGGGCCACCTCTTCCCAATATAGACCTGGTGGATTTTCAGTTATTTTGTAGGCGCGGAAAAATACTGCTGTGGAAAGTAGCAAAACAAAAAAAATGATTGTCCATCTTTTAGACACCTAATCCCCCCTAGTTAAGTAAATTTTAAATCGAATTGTGCCATCGCTACCATACACGAGATGGTCTGCCTCATTTACAGGCAAATCTTGACTCAAAGAAGCGACAACTAGGGTATTTTTTCTGGTCAAGTCACCAATGTTGATTTTGTCAGTGAATTCGTAAGTATTTAGCGAACCACCTCTGTACCAAATAGGATTCGTCTTTCTGACAAACAAAGCATAAATGTATGGTTGGCCGTACTCGCTACTGAATAAAATTTTGTCGACTTTTGGCTTGCCATCGGCACCCAATTCATACTGGTGAGCAATCGAAAATGCCTCAAGGTATCCGTCCTGAAAGTCACTAGCCGATTGGTTGGCAAAGACAGTTGTGTAGTTTTTCCAGAAGGCAGCGAAGAAAAATAAGTGCAGAAGAAACAATGTCCCCAAAACAGCTTCAGCCAAAAAGTATTTTTTCCATCGAGAAGTTCGGGCCAATTCTAAGACAGCTTTCAGTCCAACTGTGGCAAGAAGAATAATTCCCAAAACAGCAAACAAGCCTCTGTTGCTATGTGGAGCCAGTGTCGACATGAATGCCGGGGCGCTACCGATCAACACAAAAAGAGAAGCAAAAATAATTGCTTTTTTATTCTTTAACTTATTAAACCAACTCAATGGAATTGCCAAAACAGCAAGGAAATATGTCGTCGGCAAAACAAATCCCCAAGAACCCCCACCGTCACGAAGAGAGCTGATGTTTTTACCAAGTACAAGAAAAGCTGGGCTGAGTTGGGCACCGAAGTTCTTGATCATGGCTCCAATCAACTCTGGCAAAGAATATCCTTGACCAAACAGAAGCACTCCGGCTCTAGTTGCTCCCTGACCATACAGTGAATCTCTAATTAGCGGGACTGCTAAGAGTAAGGAAAAAATAGCTAGCGGAAATAACTTCAAGAAAAATTGCTTTGTTGGCTTAGCGGCAAAAAAGAATACCACTAAAGTCATAATTGGTACGACAATCTTGGCACTGTGATAGGTATAAAGCGAAGCTATGAGCAGCACAGCTGACAAGAAGCTTTGTAAAAACAGAAAACGTAATTTTTTAGAATGAAGCGAACGAGCAAGTAGCCACCATCCCCAAACTGCCAGCGCGAGACTAAGTCCTGATTCAAAACCAATTCTTGAATAATGAATGTGCCAAGGATTTAAAGCCAGAACTAAGCCCGAGATCAAAATTAAATGGTCATCCTTTTTACCAAATAATTTTAATTCCTTCAGAAGCAGTATCCAACTAGCGACAGCAAAAATCGACGCAGCTGCAAAAGGAAATCTTACCCCGAATGGATTCATGCCAAAAATAAAAGTCGAAAAACCATTTAGATAAATTGCCAAAGGCGCCTTGTAATCTCCAAACGATCGGAAAGAAACAGGCAAACGTTCGAGCCACTCGTCTCTTCTGGTGGTAAGAATGGCGTGACCGTTATAGCCAATGGCAGCCTCGTCCCAGGTGATGCCATGAGGAATGCTACCCAGCTGATAAAAACGAATCACAACCCCTAACAAAAGTATTGAGACAAAATATAGCCAGAATGATTTCAGTTTTGTATTCATGAGTCTTTAATTCTCTTTAAATACCAATAAGGCCACCAAATAAGAAAGGTAATCTTTTGCGCAAAGTTAGTATTTTTCCAAGTAAAGTATTGGCCGTTTTTCCAACTAATTTCGTCTAACTCTTTTTTAGAAAAAATTGAGGCATTAGTAGTCTCATGTTTATGAATCACTACTGCCTTTTCATCGAAAAGCACTTTCCAACCTTTCTTCCTAGCTCTAAAGGATAAGTCTACATCTTCCCAATATGCAGGAGAAAAGTTTGTGTCGAAGCCTCCCAATTCTTGCCACTTTTCTTTACTAAAGAGAGCGCTGCCACCACTAGCCCAAGCTGTTTCGCCAGAAACAAAATAATCAGATTTGCTGTGCTGAAAAAGACCACGCGCGAACCAAAGTTTATTTTTTCCGCTCTTCTCACCCTCGAGATGATCCTCATATTCTAGACAGCCTACGGCAAAAACATCATTCTTACTTGTGTGGGCTCTGAGCACGCTCAGGCAATTAGCTTGCAGTTCAACGTCGTTGTTACACAGAAAAATAAAGTCATTTTTTGCTAACTCCGCTCCTTTGTTTGCAGCTCTGGCAAAACGAACATTTTTCTCGATTCTAACAAACTTAATCTGAAGATGATTGATTTCTTCAACAAATGCATTCGTGGAATCACTACCTCCATCATCAACAATTATTACCTCATCTTCTGGAGATAATTGACTAAGAATACTAGGTAAATTTTCTTCAAGCAGCTTGCGGCCATTAAAGGTCGGAATGATTACAGAAATGCCCGCTTTATTCATTAGTCACTCCAAACAGCATATTAAGTTTTCTGACGAAGTGTTTTTCTCCGAACGCATGAGCTCGCTCTCTTACTAACACGTTCAACTCGTCTCGTTTTGCTTCATGTTTAATCAACTCAACGGTTTTTTTCACGCATTCTTCAGAAGTTCCCCACAAAAGTTCACTCAACGAATTTCCAAGAACTTCTGGCTGTCCTCCAGCTGCATAAACAATTGGAATAGCTCCGGCAGCCATTGCTTCGACCGTGGTTATACCAAAGTGCTCCGCTTTTTCTGGACTCTCTTCAACGTCTGCCCCGAATCCAGTAGCATGCCAATAAATAGATGCTCTCTCGTACAGAGAAATCAATTCGTCTCTGTCACACTCTGAAATAAATTTCACAGGCAATTTGGCAGCCTTTTTTTTCACCTCAGAAAAATATTCTTTGTCTTCAACTGATCCAACCAAAATTAATTGCCAATCTTTTGCCAGATCAGGAAATTTTTCAGAAAACTCTCGGAAGATATCGACTAACACATCCTGTCTTTTACTATGCAGTTGTCGAAAAAATCGACCAACATTCAGAATGATTTTTTCCTTCTTTTTAGGATTAAAATCTTCAACTGCGACCATGGGATTAAAAACTGTAATTTTATCCACTCCCCAAGATTTAGCGATGACTTTTTTAGTAAATTCTGAATTGGTATTTATCTTCCACTGACTTAATTTTAATCTTGATACGAGTGAGTTTTGGGAATTTTGAAAAGGAATTTGAATATGTAACAAATTATCTTTAGCTAAAGAGAAAAAAAGTGAACCATCACTTACCGAGAACAAATAATCATATTCTTTGGTCCAAAGTAATTTTTCTAGAGCACTTGCTAATGTTCCCAAAGGCGTTGAAACAAATTCAACATCCTCTAGTGATTTTCCATAGAAAGACTCGTAAGAAGTTTTTATTGCTTCTGTTGTTTGCTGATGCAACTTTGAATTAGAAAAAGCTAAGACGACTTTCCAATCTTTTGGCAAATGAGTTGCAATGTCTAGTAAATGCTTTTCTCCACCACCAAAAATGTTTGGCAAGTATGGTGAGAAAAGACAAACTTTCACGACTCTTTTTTCCATAAATCGGCTAGCTCTTCTTCAATTTTTTCGTATGATTCTGGAATGCTAGTCTTTTGTTGGAGTTCCCATACTTGCATGTAGACAAGCATTTTATTAATTCCCTGCGTCAGAGCTTCGATCAGCCCAGCTTCGCCGTCTCGATAACCTTTCCAAAAAACTCCCCTGCGAAGAAACTCCATCACTCCTTTTCTCAGAATTGTTAAAAAGGAAATTTTTCCGAGCTGAGAAGCAACTAATAAACGTGCCTCAGCTCTAGTCCAGTCTACTGATTTTAGTAATCCATCTCGGACCGATCGATGAGTCAAGTGTATGAGGGGGACCTGAAGCTGCCCTGTTTCTCCATCGTAGACTGGGCTCTCGTGAACATCTCCCGTCCATTCTTTCAAAGATGATCTCTTAAAAACTCTAGTAACGAGATCTGGAGACCAGCCCCCGTGCTTAAATGATTGACCGAAGAAAATATTTTCTCTCTTCAGAGTTAGGGCACTGAAACTTGCAGTTTCTAAATGCACCGCAATTTCTCTCGCAAGTTTCGGCGAGACTCTTTCGTCTGCATCAACATAAATAAGCCACTCGGTTTTGCAATGCTTTAAAGCTTCATTTCTCAGCCTAGCAAATGATTTATGTTTAAAATGTATCACTCTTACTCCGAACTGCTCGGCCAGCTCGGCCGTATTATCACTAGAACCGTCGTTTAAAAGAATAACCTCGTCACACCAACGAAGCGTGGCAATGCAACGCAGAATCATCTTCGCTTCATTCTTAGCAATAATCACTGCAGAGATGGTTGGTTTGCTCATACAATAAGTTGCTTTCCAGACTGCAAGGTTATTACGTGCCAAAGCGCTCTTCTTTCCAGCGAAGTTCCATTTATTGCCTTATCAATGAAAAGTCTCAAAGCATTAATTCTTGTTTTTAGCGACCCATACTGAAAAAAGAAATACAATCTATTTCTGAGCTGATAATAAATGTGAAAGTTTGAACCACTGCCGCCACTCGACCCGGCATTGTCGTGCCAAATGACAGCCTTATCGCAATATCTTATGGAGTAGCCAAACAGTCGCGCTCTAATACTCAAATCTACATCTTCTAAATATAAGAAGTACTTCTTATCCAAGTAGCCAACCTTCTCTAAGATCTCTCTTCTGATCAGAACGCAACAACCCGTTGCGAAGTCACTTTCGGTCTGATTTGCAAACTGACCACGATCGATTTCGTCTACGCCACGATGAAAAGCCGCTAGGTGTTCCCAGTCGATACTGCCTCCTGCATACCACAGAACATTTCCCAGCTCATTTCTCTTATAGCTCTCTGAGTGGAACTCCATGTTTTTCGTAAAATAAATTTTTGGAGAGACTAAGCCAACGCTAGGATCATCTTCAGCTGCTTGGAAGAGAGTTTCTAAAAAATTTGGGTCAACCAAGGTGTCATTATTTAGAAGGACAACGTAATCAGAATTAAACTTCTCAATCGCTGTGTGTAAACCTAAGTTATTCCCACCTGTGAAACCCAAGTTGGCATCACTGCGGACAACCTGGAACTTTTTTCGATTAAACTCCCTTGGCAAGGAATAAATTTCCTGTGATCCGTTATCCACGATCAGAACTGTGTACGAAAAAGAAGGATGAGAAATACTCTCTAGAGATCTAAGACAAAGATTGGTTCTTTTATGATTGTTGTAATTAACAATCAAAATCGAAATATGCTTCATTATTTATACCCTCAGCTTTCGTCTAATTCTCCAAAAAAGCTTGCTCAGAAAGCCACTTCTTTTTTCATGCCAATCAGCAATCCAGTAAGAAAGCTCGGAGTTAAATTTTTCCATTTCTTTTATAGAGCTTGATTTATCTTCAGGTCGGCCAGCATTTTCCCAGCGCTTGGCTGAAACAACAAGCTCATATTTCGCTTGTAAAAGTGAAAGCAGTACTGATCTATATCCACCATCGATTCCGCCCTGTTCAAAAATTCTTCGCAAAAACTCTGATCTATATGAAGAAATTAAACCCGCTTTAGTTGTCGGACTCTCTGCTTTGCTAAGCTTGGCCGTGATGCTCGTGTATCTGTTTAGCCTGTCAACAAAGTCACTCACAGTGGCGTAATTATGATGGATTATTGCTAACGATTCATCTATTGGCAATTTTTCAGTTTTTCCAGTTATCAATGGCCTGCTGTGAATCTCATCCTTCCAAGTCACAGCTCCGGAACGAAACAATCTTGGTTGATAATCTGGCCACCAACCCGAATCGCTAACCCATTCACCAAAAATCATATTTTTTCGAGGCAAAAAGTAGCAGGCAACATCACTTTCCGTGGCAATTAGAGTTTGAATTTTTTCACCAAGGGAAACACTTATTTCCTCATCGGCGTCCAGCAAAAGTATCCAATCTCCAGTCGCTTTGGCGATTGCATCATTTCGGGCTGGCTCAACATAGCCTACGTCTTTCACAGAAATAACATTATCAGTGAACTTTAAAGCAATCTCACGCGTGGTATCGCTACTCTCCATATCAACAACGATTAGCTCGTCAGCAAAAGCGACAGAGCGCAAAGCCTGTTCGAGCGTCTGCTCTGCATTTTTTGTCTGAACTACAACGCTTAGTCTCATATTACCTTCATTTTAGCTTGTATGACCTTATTTTTCACGACGAACGGATAAGAGCGACAAGACTTCTCTCTTCAAAATATCAAAACCAAATAAAAACATAGTGACGATATAGCCAGCGCCAACTGTCGCCATGCCGAGAATTAACCACCAAACATTTTGTTGCCAATATTTCATCCCAAGCACCCCAATGACAGCCATCATTAAAGCGGCCAAAGCTTGTCTCCAAGTGTGCTCCCAAACTCTGACGGGTAAAATTTCACGCACATACTTGACCGAAAATATCGAGGTGAAGCTGATGAGCAGCGCCGCCAAAGCCACCCCATTAAAGCCGTAAAAGTAAATTAACACTGGCGTCAAAACCCAGGTTAGCGCTGTCCACATCACCATTAGTTTTAACGTTTTGTTTATCTCGCCAATGGCATTAAGAGTGTTGGTCAAAGGTGTAGAAATTGCGCTCCAACCAATGCTCAGTGAAAAAAGAATAAAGCTGAGGGTAGCTGGTTGCCACTTGGCGTAAGTAGGAATCAGGGCGAGAAGTGGCTTGATAAACAGAGACATACCAAGCAAGATTGGGAAAATTACCAAGGAAATGAAGAAAAGCGACTTCTCAATGGCCCGCTGAAGTTTCTCAGGGTGACCCTGAAGCCTTGAGAATGTTGGGAAAGTTATCGCCAACACGCTGTTGACTGTCAAATTATATGGATACATAGACCAAGTCTTTGCCCACTGGACATATCCGAATTCTCTCAGCGGCAAAACAATTCCGAGAACCAAAAAGAAGAGTTGATCTTTTATTCTAGCTAAAAAGTCATTTATCTGGAATTTAACTCCGAAATTTAGTAAGGTCTTTAAGCTTTGCTTATCCAAAGCCAAACCAATTTTCCATGGCTTAAGAATAGAAAGCACAATCACGCCAGAGACAGATCTTACTAACACTGCGGGGACGTAAGCGGCAGCCCCCCAACCCTTAATTGCCAGAGTGATGAGAATAAGATGGAAAGTAATTTGCTCCACGATCTGAGGAACTATTAGTTTTGAAAAGTCTAGATGTCTTTCTAGTTGGATTGAAGGAATTGTCTTCAGTGTTGCCAGAGGAAAAGAAATTGCTAGGGCAAGCAAAATCCAGTTCCCCACTGGACCAGTTTTTTGGCTAAGCAAACCTAAGGCAATCACAACTAAGCATGCAAGAAAAATTACCAAAGAGAGTAGAAGCTGAACTGTAAAGGTGGTTCGATAATCCTTAATACTTGGCTCATCTTTTTTTTGAATCAAGGCAGCAGCCAACCCTATATCAGAGAAGAAAACCAAGATGCCAATCACCTGAGTGACTAGCCCGTAGATACCAAAATCTTCTGGCTCGAAGAAAATACTGAGAACAATTATCGAAACTATGCCAATCGCCTGCAATAAAAGTGAACGAGAGAAATAAGATACTGCTCCAACCACAGAGCGGCGCTTGATGTCTAGAAGCTGAGCTGGAGTGTTACTGCGCACGCTTATCCTTTTTTTCACTATTAAGTAGTAAAGCAAAAAATACAAAAAGACCCGCGGTTGTTAACAAGTATCCCCAGCGCCTAATTGGAGTTGAGCCAAGTCTAACTCCGACGAGGTGCTGTCCTTCGGAAAGATCAACTTGAATCAAACCATGCTCTGATGTTGTGTGCTCTACTGGCAAACCATCAATTTCTACCATCCAACCAGGGAAGTCTGCTATTTGAAGTAATACCGGCTTATCTTCAGAAATGTCAACTTTTAGAAGTTTCTCCTGCGTTCTATCTATCAAAACTTCTGGATGAATGTCTTCTAAATTCATGGTCGTCAGCTCCAGAGAACGTATTGGCAACACCTCTTCATCAAGAGCCAGTGGCAAATAATCTGGCAATATCCCGCTCATTTGATCTGAGATGCGCCCTGGATCGCTAAAATATAAGGCCTCCGGTGAATCTAAATATTTTTCTGGCCTAAAGTAATGGAGATTTGCAAACATCATAGTTATTAACACGAACCAAAGTACAAATCTCTTAGCCGAACTTCTAATCAGAGCTAGTGATCCTGCAGAAATTAACCCCGTAAAAACAATAATAATCGACAAGAATCTCCATGGGAACTGTACATACTTTAAGATTGGCAAACTATCCCAGACCGCAAGTGACTTTAATAAAGAGAAGTAGACAGCTATGAGCAAAAATACAAAACTCATTGAGATAACGAAGACCTTTCTAGAAACTAATTTTTTTATGAATTTAATGAAATTGCCACTGCTATGTTGCCAAAGCCGTGATAGAGAGTGAACAACGGCAAGCGAAGTGATCGCTGCAGCCACGATTTGACCAAATCCCAGAAAAAACGAGATGTCGTCTTCCGGGCCCCAAACAGATCCGCCATACTTCCAGATTGGATTTACGAACTGGCGTAAATACAAAAAGTGAAGGTGATAATCGAAGTAGCTTGTTAAGACGCGAGTCTCTAGTTGGGTCGCGGACTTTTCTCCAAAAGCGGGCAAGAGATAATAAGCACTTATAACTGCCCCAAGAAGCACACTGCCTAAAAGAATTGCTGCGGGTTTCCAGGTG
>Ga0210011_1002818_pt1 | contig 13940 bp, 14 predicted proteins | sample CryGeymeta201502_FD_183972 | JGI IMG/M metagenome (GOLD analysis project Ga0210011, IMG submission 183972) | Groundwater microbial communities from Crystal Geyser aquifers in Utah, USA - Crystal Geyser metaG 2015-02 (SPAdes) (version 2) | ecosystem: Environmental > Aquatic > Deep subsurface >...
CCATGTCAGCATTGAAGTTTCTTTCGGTCTTCTAAAATTGAAGATTTCCAAGCTTGTCAGCCCTTTTGGCCTTCACGATGGCATAATCAGCAAAGAGCGAAGGTTCGAGGATGTATTTTTTGCCATTGAAGACAGCTGTCTGACGAGGTTCAGACGCCACAAGTACTCTAGGTTTGATTTTTCCCTTTTTAACTTCCTCTAAGCTTTAACTTTTTGAAAATTTGATTGGGAAACCCCCTTTTTCAATAATTGTGTCCACTCCTGTGGCCGTATAGAAAGCGGGTATACCTGCTCCTCCCGATCTGATCTTTTATGCCAAGGTTCCTTGAGGACATATCTATAGTTAAACTTAGCCACACCAATACTGTTTTTCGAATTCAACATTCTCTCCAATATAAGAAGATATCATTCTCTTGATCTGACGAGTTTTGAAAAGTACACCCAGCCCCCAGTCAGTCATTCCTTCACTATCTCCAAGTCCAGGGTTATTGGAGGCGATTGTCAGGTCCTTTATCTGAGATTCTTTGATGGCATTGATGAGGTTCATCGGTACTCCGCAAATACCAAAACCACCAGAGAGAATGAATGCTCCATTGGGGATATCTTTGACAGCTTCGGCAGCAGTTTTGTAAATAGTGGCGAAATTGTACCACTTTTTCATGAGATGGAGGGAGAACATATTTGGGATATTTCGATAAAATTATATCAACACCCATGATCTTCTCCTTATCTATAAGGACCTTATTGTTTAATAAATATCATCAGCAAGTAAATACAGGCATCAGAACTTTGCAATTGATTTAATCCCATCTTTATTATGTTCCTATATTATATTTCAACAGTCAAGAAATGGCAAAAAGCATGAGGTCCAAAATCATGAGAAGATGGAGATCTCTCAAAAGAGGACATATTGAAAATGTGATCAACAAGGACAGAGATAATAAAATCGTTGAAAACCTCAATGCTACTGTCCTTGGACAATAGTACAGAGAAAAATAACCTAAAAATGCTTTCCTTCATCCAACAGATCCAGAGTCTAAATTCCCTAAGTTTAAGCCTGCTCCCATCATTGATCTCAGATCAACTGCCATTCCCGGATCAGGCCGCGAGTGGTCAGGAGCCAATAGAAAGACAAGAAGTAACAAAGAAAAAATGATCACCAAAGAATACAAGATGACCAATGACATTGAAGAGGAATCTGAGCAAGAGGAAAAGAAGGGACAGAAATAGGTAGCAGTCCCCAGACACGAAAGAATGTAGTCTGAGCCTTCAAACGAAAGGAAAGGCTACAAAGGCAGAAAGGCCAGAAAGAGTAAACTAAAAAAGACGATAGTCTTCTGATAGGATTAACATGCTTTTTGTTTGGATATTTCATATATAAGCTGAGTGAATCAATCAGAAAGCATTCTCCATGATTTTTCTTACTCCCATTTTCTTGATGTCTCCCAATTTTTTCTGGTGATCTCCTCTGCATTGATAGTAAGCGTAGAGATTGGTCCCGCACAACGAACAGCAAACAAACAGTAATAGGCTCTAAATAAATATGGTTTTACCCAGAAGACGCTAAGAGTCAATACTTTAAGGATGAAGAACAGTCCCCAGACAGCTGTTCCAATAACCTGACTTGTCCAGAAGAAAGCACTATCGACCATATTAGTGTTAATTGAATCGTCAGGATTCTAAAATCTCCAGCTTTCTTTGCCATTTTTATCCACCTCGCTCCACCATCTCAGACCCACCAACAGCCTTCCAGTGATATTCTTCACGACCCAAAAGTCAAGCGAGCTGAACATGATGACAAGGATGAAAGTGATAATGCTAGAATCGATGATGGACCCGATGATAAGATAACTGAAAATGGCAGCAGCTTTAAAGGCAAAGGTAGCGACACAGGCTGCAGGATGAGCAGCTCTCTTAAGATCGTATTTCCCGTTGTTTTGAGCTGCTTGTTATTGTTAATCGGTCACGGAGGACTGGTTTTTTTCAATGGAATGCTGAGGTGGATTGTATCCAGTTCCGACATTGGGCACTGGCTAATCGAGCTTAATTCCATAGTCGAGATCTTCGGGGAAATCAGCCATTGGTGACTTAGTTTTTGAAATTAATTATAAAAACTGAGCTTGGTTCCAGAAATTAACATTGATCAAAAAAAGGAATCGTTTTAAACTAATTTTGATCAATTATCTTGATTGATGTTTGAATCATAATTTATAATTTGAAATGGAAGACTTCTTAGCCTGCTTATGCTGCTGTTGCTACACCAAAGAAGTAACCCCACCACCCAGACGACCAATATAACCTAGCAAAAAAAAGAAGAAAGCCAAGACACCAAAATAAATAAGACTGAAAACCAAGTACCGAAAATAAGATTTCGTGATCGTCAGCGATGAAGATAGGTACTAAAAGAGAATCAAAGCATATTGCTGTCCAATATGCACTCTGTACTACACAAGTATGCACTTGATTTAAGCTAGAAATGTTTGCTTGCAGTGAATGCGTGAACTTCATCTGTTGGAGTTGTCTCGATGGGTACGACAAAAAAATGAGATCGAACAAATAAAAACTCAAATGCCCTTTTTGTTCCTCCTAAAAAACTATCTTCTGTGATTATGAAATGGACCCTCACAGCTACTTTGATGCGACAAACAAAGGTTTTTTATCCAAATAGTAGAGAAGCAAACTTGAAAATGAGCTAAACAATCCGAATGATGAGATAAAGTTAGAGGCTGACGAGAACGAGGAATAATAGGAAGAGGAAGAAAGTAGAAAATGATTTTTTTATGATTGGCCTATAAAAGAAATGTTAACGTCACAATCCTGTTTTTTAAGAAAGTTGATATGCTAGTTAACCATAAATTATCTTTTCAAGTTAATCAAAATTCTCTCTATGTTTGAAGGTCTTCGATACGCTCCACAAAAAGAGTTGAGTATGCCAATGAGGTTCAAAGTATATGAAAAAAAGGAATAAAAATGGAATTGTAGCCGATAACTCATCCTGAAGGGTGCGTGCTTAGGAATGATCTTTATTCAAGATTTGATCAAGATCAAGATTAAAGCCTAACAAGGTGCGGAAGACACCTATCAGCTCAAGCTGACCACCCCCAAAGAGGATACCATCTACAGTCTAAAGCAGAAGGATCAAATCGCATGCTTTTTATAAATAGTGAGAGTTAAACTGCTAAAAATAACCAGGACATGGCCAACTAATGATGCATACAAAAGTACCTGTGAGGGCACTGTTCTCAAAAAATAGTTCTTTGGAAATTGGGAGCCTTACTATTTCTTTATTTCAAAATGTGGTCTAATCGTATCTAAGGATAAAAATACGGACCATTCATAACTGTTGATCGACTCAATCAGAGAATTATGGACTCGTTTTGAATTAGTTGAAGACCACAAATATATAGTCTTCAAAGTCAAACATCTGGTCAGGAAGCATGAGTTCGCAGTGCCCCTTTAGGATGCCCTCGTCTGGCTTCAAGCACTATGTAGCTTGATTGACTATCAGTGATTTTTAATAATTTATTCATTCCACTCAATATCATTCAAACCTTCTAAACTGGCTCAAAATAGGCCTCTTCTGACACTTTCCATAGCTTGGCACTTCGAGGATGATAGTTGACCTTGGCTTCTTTGATGCCCTTGGCATTAAAAGCTGCTGTAATGTTGAATGCATCATCAAGATATGCAACTTTGCATATCGTGTATTTAAATCCACAGATCTATATAAGCTCTTCCATCCAAACTGGCTGAGACTTCTTGAAAATGGCAAGAAGAGAATCTTTAGTCATGCTTACCGGCAGCTTCCTAAAAACTAGGGTCACTTCTGTCGTCAACTTTTACTTGAGTTTGTTCTAAGTCACCCTAAAGACTTCGAAGTTAGAACCGATAAAGTCCTTTTGGGTGGTCGTTGAGAGGTTAAAGTAGACAAAGGATGAGGATATTTCATCTGCAAATTTAAGAGATATTGAAGGCTTTCCTTTGTAGAAAACTTCCCTAATCTTTTTTACTTTGATCCAAGGAAACTTTTCAAAGCGACTCTTCAATACGTCTTCGAATTGCTGCATTTAGTGCTTGTAATAGATCTTGATATCCACGTTGTACAGTAAAAGCTCCAGAACGCCTTTCCATTCGGGAGCAATTTTCCCTCTTTCAACCTTCTTGGGCTCAATTTTGTCGACTGTCAGGTATGAGGAGTCGACAATGGCGTTGGAGACCCATTTGAACGAGGGCTCAAAATTATTTTCTTCCGTAATAGAGTCCTCTCCTTAGCTCACTGGAGGTAGCACGAACTTTACATCACAATTTTCGAACTGGTTCTTCATCGCTTCTTTTCCGAGATAGATGTCTGCTAAGTTGATGTGCAGGGGTGTTTCATTGAGATCATAGCTGGCAAGTTGAGGCACAATTTCCGAAAGGGATCGGACACTAAAGTTGGTAGGTAGGTTGGGTGCTGCTAGAATATTTTATGCGCTGAGACGTTTGGATGTGAAGAAGGCGACTCTTTGCTCGATCAGCTAGAGAGTTTAATCAAGGGTGCTTTTTTAGATGTCCATAATGAAAAGAGATATCCCTCAACCTAATATATTATGCCTCAAATGTGATAAGATTCAGGCTGTTTTGATATACTCTGATGCAGTTAGATAGTTCATTCAAATATCACTAAAAGACCCTTCCTGAAGTTTCCGGGCTTCCTCTTTCCACTATTGCTCAGCACTTTCCATCTTTTTCTCCAAATTTTGTGTAATCTGATGCAAGTACTCGATCTTTTCTTCCAGTTTACTGACCTCGTAGCGTTTAGTTTCCTCCATGCTCCTGATTTTTCCTTTCAAGTACTAGTTTTCGCTCCTCAGAGCTTTATTTTAGGACTAAAGTTCGTTCTATCTTTGCATTGATCTGATCGTCTGATCGTTTAGTCGGGGTCCATTGATATTGTGATTAGATTGAACCTTTTTCAAGGTTGGTTTTTGAACTAATCCCAACCCGTTGGCACGAACGATCTTACAAGAACGCTGGCTTTGAGTTTATGAGGCATCACGACTGCGACCAGAGTGGCGACTAGTAGCAAGGATATTTTTGTACTGGTGATCTGTGGGCAATGTTTGGACATAATAGGGATTGGCATCGTAGTAGACATTGCGAGAAGGGTGGTCTTTATTATTGTAGGTGAATATGGCTTGTTGCTTGTGCTTGCGTGGGTAAGGTTGAGAGTTGCCTCCTTGGAAGGGGCTTGGACTGCCATTCGATAATCTATATTACATTATTAAATTGTCATTGCAACTGGACACAGACATGCATTCCATCACCTCAGAATACTTGCCAGCCATTACCGACCACTAGTTTCCAAAAATAGTCAAATGCATCTTCTGTCGATAAGGAGCACAAGATAAGAACGACCATCAATGAAAATAGTATGTTAGGAGGATGACTGATGGTGCAAAAGGAGCTTGAAGGCTGGGTTTTATGGGGTTAGAAGATGTTTGCTCAGTCAGAGTGGATGTTTTCTTTTTATAATTTTAAGATGACAACTAATATCAGCAATTTAAATCTCTCCAAGGGAACCATCCCACCTCTTCTCAAATACAAAATAGTATTTCTGGGTGATCAAGCGGTCGGCAAGTCTTCCATCATCAACCGCTTCATCTACGATATTTTTGATGGCAACTAGCATGTACTAATCCCACAACGCAGAGGCCTACCATCGGCATCGACTTCATTTCGCAAAACATTTTCCTAGAGGATAAAACAATCAGACTACAATTGTGGGATACAGCTGGACAATAGCGATTCAAAGCCTTGATACCTAATTACATTCGAGATACATCGGTAGCCGTAATTGTGTACGACGTCACCAATCGAAATTCATTCAAAAGTGTGCAGAAGTGGATCGATGATGTGAAGAACCAAAGAGGAGAAGGGGTTATTATCGCTCTTCTCGCCAACAAAATTGACCTGTAGGATAAGGACATTAATGAAGGGGAGGGAAAATAGCTAGCAGAAAAAAATAACGTCCTCTTCAAATAAGTCAGTGCAAAAACTGGAGTCAATATCCAGTAATTTTTCAAGTAAATCGCAGCTCTTCTTCCTGAAGTAAACGAGCAGACCTCCCGTAGCAAGGTTGATGCCCCTACCTCTTCCCAATAGTAACCTACCAAGCTCCAAAGCTAGACAATAACTCTAAAAAGGCCTTAGCCAGCTCAGAGAGGAGCCTAGAGCGGCGAGAGAAAGAAAGGCTGTTGTGGATGATTTTTATCTCTCTTGATGTAGTTTCTGATTAAGATGCTGTACCCTGTTGATATATCGGGAAGTTATCAGGAATATACATAGTTTTAACATATATACTGAAAAGAATCATGAGAAAGATTCAATCAAAGAATCCATATACTGGAGAAGTCAAGGAAACATTTGATTTTGTTACTGATGAAGAGCTCTAGGGAAAAATTGAAAAGGGAGCCAAGGCCTTTATCATCCACAAGAAGAAAACTTTCGAATAGAGGCAAGCGATGATCTGGAAGGTTGCTTAAATCATTGAAAAAAGGTCTCAACAAATTGCCGAGGCTATTACTTTCGAGATGGGCAAGCCTATCACCCAATCTGAGGCTGAGATAAAAAAAGTTTTAGGTTTTTGCTCCTACTACGGAAAATAATTCGAGGAACCCCAGCCAAGAAAGATCAAACTTTCGACTACAGCCCAGACTGCTTAGCAAAGATATATGCCGACAGGAATCATATATCTTATTGTTCCTTTCAACTTCCCTTTCTTCGCTCACTTCAAGGCAGCACTTCCCAATCTGCTGTTAGGAAACGTCATCTTGTGTAGGAGCGCCGATTCTTGTCCTTTGGTGGCTAAAATTACTGAATAAATATTCCATGAAGCCGGATTTTCCAACGGATAATATCAAGATGTTTGGACCTCCTACAATCAGCTAGAAACAATTTTGAAGTCTCCTCGGATTTCAGGAGTCAGCTTCACTGGATCATCAAGATCTGGAGCTTCCATTGCTGAAGTAGCAGGAAAGCATCTCAAGAAAGCTGTGATGGAGCTAGGAGGTAACGATGCTTTTGTTTTGCTTGAAGATGGTGACGTCAATCTAGCTATCATGTAAGCTATCAAATGGAGGTGTGTCAATGCAGGACAAGTGTGCACGGCTCCAAAGAGATTCATCATTGCTAAGAATCACTATGAAAAGTTCAAAGAAGGACTTATTGAAGGTATCAAAAAATTTAAGGCTGGAGATCCAAGCAGCAGATAAACTCAAATGGGTCCTCTTGCCAGATAGGATTTACATGATAGCCTTGAGCAGCAACTAAAAGCTCTTCCCAAGTCATCTAAGATCATCTTTCAAAGAGAAGACATGAAAAAACCTCTTTTCCCCATCACAGTGATTGAACGTGCCAACGAAGTTTGGGATGAAGAGTTATTTGGCCCTGTCTTCCAGCTTTTCAGAGCTGATAACTTTGATGAAGCACTTGAAATTGCCAATCACGGCACCTACGGATTATCAAGCTCAGTTTTTAGTGCAAGTCGAGGTGAATAATTTGCAACTGAAGTTCGATGCGGGATCGTTGGTGTTAATTTCGTCCCCGTATCAAATCAGGAATATCCTATCGGAGGCGTTGAGAAAAGTGGCTTCGGTAGAGAGTGTGAGAGAGAGGGATATCTGCAGTTCGCAAACTTGAAGACTTTCGTATTTAACTCTGCCTCTCAGGCTAAATTATGATCCATATTAAAAACGTTAAATCTTGTCCTATTGAAAATTGAACACTAACCATAAAGGTCGCTCAAACACTATGACTTCCATCTTAAATTATGCTATTTATTCTCATCATTGAACCTATTATAATATTAAGAAGATGAGAAACATTATCTCCAGGAATCCCTTCACTGGACAAATCAAGGGCTATTATCCCTTCATCTCTGCCCATTAATTAAGTGAAAAACTCGATCGATCTGCCGTGGCCTTTGAAATCCAGAAGCGTAGAACCCTCGAAGAAAGAGCTGGGATCATTCAAAAATTAGCTAAAGTGATCGAGGGCAGAACAAAGGAGATATCAGAAATGATAACCTTTGAGATGGGTAAGCCTATAGTAGAGGCCGAGGCTGAGGTGAAGAAAGTTGTCAACTTTTGCAATTACTATGGTTCCGAGTTTCATCCGCTAGCCCCCCAGAAAATTAAAACCCCAGCCAAGAAATACTCGTACGTCAAGTACTTGCCTCTTGGTACTATTTATTTCTTGATCCCCTTCAACTTCCCTTTTTACCTCAATTTCAAAGGTGGCCTCCCCAATCTTCTCCTCGGAAATACATTGCTGGCCAGAAATGCCGATTCATGCCCTAATGTTGGCAGGCTCATTGAATAGGTTATGATAGAGGCAGGGTTCAACAATGGTGAGTATCAAAATGTATTCACTAACCATCTTCAGATGGACCAGATCTTCCAGCACCACAATGTTCAGGGAGTCAGCTTTACAGGATCATCAAAAACAGGGGCTGCCATTTCATAGAAAGCCGGACATTATCTCAAGCGAGCAGTCATGGAGCTTGGTGGCAATGACCCCTTCGTCGTTCTTGATGATGCTGATGTCGACTTGGCAGTAAGCTCTGCAGTTAAGGGAAGATGCATGAACGCTGGTCAGGTATGTATTTCTCCCAAAAGAATGATCATTGACAAAAAGCACTACAACAAGTTTAGATCTGACCTTATCGATGGTCTTGCCCACATCAAGCATGGCGATCCCATGGACAGAAGTACACAAATGGGCCCTCTCGCTAGAGAAGATCTCCATTAAGGTCTTGAGAATCAACTAAAACATCTTCCATCCTCATACAGAATCGTATATCAACGTCCAGACATGGAAAAACCTTTTTTCCCAATCACCGTTATCGAAGGCTCCGATGAACCTTGGGACGAAGAACTGTTCGGTCCTTGCTTCCAACTGTTCAGAGCTGAGGATGAAGAGCATGCATTGAAGTTGGCCAATATGGGCAACTATGGTCTTGGAAGTTCAGTATGGAGCCAGTCCGCAAAAGGCGAGGAATTTTCAGACAAGATCAGATCAGGTATTGGTTTTGTGAACAGTGTTCCAGCTTCAGACTACAGCTACCCAACTGGAGGTGTTGCTAACAGCGGTTTTGGGCGTGAGTGCGGTTCGGAAGGTTATCGTCAATTCGCCAACATCAAGACTCACTTTGTCAATTGATTTGATTATCCCATTATTACACTTATCGTGGTCATATTAAAAAAATTTCATGCCGAATGCTACCAAAATGTGGATACAAAAGACAATATTATACTGGACACAATATATGTGTGCGATGTAGATTTGATGGGTAGAATTAGATCACCATGAAGAGATAATATCATTAATTGAATCAAAGGAGCAAGGAGAGCAATTTCGATTCTTTTTGGCATATGCTTCTTATCAATTCCATATCAACATCCAGGGTTTTGTCCTCCCGAAGGAGACTCTCATCCTCCTGAGTGCTGGAGTTTCTGACGTGGATGAAGTTACATCGGTCTCCGTATATGCAGAAGTGGTTGTTTTTGAAGCTTCCACATTCTTTGGTTTTGTATTTGGAGTTATATTGGTTGTTCTTCCGAAGTTAGCCGAGTCCGTGGGCAAACTTGCACCTCTTTTCGTAGGGACAATACCCATTTTCCATATATTTTTTGCAGAGTTGGGACTTCAGCTTGGCGTACTTGCCATCAATGGATCTTTCCTTATCATCCTGGGTGGAGTTGGAGGCACTTTTCTGATAGGTCCTTTCCTATCGGCGCAGTTTGGTCTGGGTAGGTTGTAACTGTCTTCTTAACATGGATGGAGCTAAATGTCTGGTTTAAGTAAAATATTATTTTATTAGCTTCTGAGGTGCATTAGTATTAGTGCACCTACAGTTTCAGTTCACATACATAACAGTGCGAGTTAAAAAGTCCAAAACTAAATTATTATCTTTTGTCGAGCTTGTCCTTGTTGCTACTTGAAGTAAACAGTCAGTTATGGGCTCTAGAGTGCCAATTTAGGCCTGTTTTATTTTACTGATTCTTTTAACTAGATATAAAAGAAGAAGATCTAAGACTAGGGTTGGGCAGAAATGTGATATGTATCCAAAATAGTCAAATCAGGCAGTTATTTTTTTCTTGTACTCGGCCTCCATGATATTGATGAAGTCGATCTTTTTCACCATCCGATCTAGCTTGAACTGAGGATATTTTGTCAAAAATTCCTCCTTCTCGTAGCTAATGCTGATCTTCTCTAAAGCTTGCATCAAGTAGGTGTAAGGAATCTGATTGCCTCCTTTGGATTCGAAAAAATCGTAAGCCTCAAACATTTGCTCAAAATCTGTCTTCTTGAAGTAGTGCTGCTTCTCTTTGAGGGCTTTGAAAATTAAAATGAGACCTGGCTTCACCTTTTCAGGGCGAGTTTAGATCAGCTTGGCGAGAGCTTACTATGCTAGTTAAAAGCAATACATTGAGCAACTCATGAACTTTATTCTTGGTGAGGTAGTTATCGATCTCCTGAAGCTCCTGCAGTTGCTCTTTAGTGACCGCTCCCTACTGCTGCTTCTGAACTCCCTGGCAGAGGTTATACATTTGAGTTATTTATAACATAGCATAACACAGCATAATCTGACCGATTTCGATCAAAAGATGATTCAAGTGCCATACTCAGCGGATAATGAAGAATTCCATATCAAATTCAAGGCTCAGATGGAAAGACCCGTCCTGAAGCAGGGTTGTTGCTCCATCTTTTATATTTTTTATAGCTCCTGAATGAGGAACTATAGGCCAAAATTGGTAGGTTTGACCTCTTATTCCTCCACATTTTATTTGGTCTCTCTGATGGACTTGAGCTATCTTTCCTTGATTTCGTAGCTAGACACCGGCTCCTCTTATATATTTTTGGTGGTGACTAAGTCATCGTTTTCTCCTTCTGGGTACTCTGTATTGTCGATAATGGGTTGAAGGATATCTTCGTCGAATTTATTTTCGATGAGGTTCTTTCTAATAATCTTCCTCAAGTCAAATCTGCTCATATCGTTATAATCATTCTCTTTTTCCTCCTCACTATCCGAACTTTAATACTATGTCCCCAGCTCCTTTCTTAGCCTCTGATTTTCGATGTATTGTAATTCATGTTGATCATAGAGTTTACGTTGCTGGAAGGCAGTCTCGAAGCGTACCAGTTCTCCATTGCGAGTGATCTCTTTGACAAGCTGAATAGAAGTAGTGCTACTCTTTTGAGGGCGATCTTGATGGCTTATTCGATTTGTTCACTCATATTCGATTTATAGATAACTGTTCGGGTTATTTAAATCTTCTTAAACATAAAATCACGACTTCACTTCTTCTTCTGATGCTTTCCCTTGAATACTTAACCCAACATCTCTCTCAAATCTTCATCTTCGTCATCATCCACTTATTTCTTGGGAGGGGGATTCAACTGACTGCACATCAATCCTTTGTTATTGAAATGAATGGAGCTCTCCATGCCTCCGATTTGCTTGTGGGATTACCTTTTGACTTCCTTCTCATCTTATAAATCAAGAATGTCCTCCATTTCGGCTTCCTATTAGTTTTCCTTTTTGACATTTTACAAGTCAGGTTCATCCAAGAGGTTCCAGTTACTATTCTCATTGTTATTGGCATTTACAGTCTTGTTGAGCTCTCCCTCAACGAATGCCTGATCCAGATCATCATTGTGCTCACCAGAATTGTCCTATTTTTACATTGGATCTCACACAATTATTTAATATGGGAAGTTAGTTGATATTGATTTGAATTAGCAACTGTTTAGGGTACAATAGTAACAAAAAATCAATTATGTTTTAACCTTTCAGCAATTTACAAGATGTCACTTTCGAAAAAATTTATGTTTTGGTCCGTTGATAGTTGGTGCTGGCTAGATGGAGCCTTCTGGGTTGAACTCTACTGTTTCTGTCGGTCCTTGAAGTAAGGTGACTTTAAGTAGCTCACCTATGGTGATTTTTTAGAAGACTAGTTGTCGAATGATGGAGGCTGGCCTTTCAGAAGCTTGTTTGCGCTGAAGTTTTTGGACTTGAGGAGGCGATTCAAGTACTTTTAGTCGTACTCCTCCAATCTTTAAGATTTCTGAGCTTTTTTATTGCTGTACCCATCTTCTAAATCCTCATCGCTGTCTTCTTCTACACAATCGTTGAATCTTGATATTTGCTTGGAGTTTCCTTTACTCATGCCAGCAGATACTCTTTCCCCTTTTTACTTTATTTCCCTCCACCTTCGAGCCAAGGACTAAACACACTATTCCGCCTACTCTTAGAAATTGTTGACATCTGGAGAGTACTTGCTTTGACGATTGCTGTTCTCATATCTCTTCTGAGAGTATTTTTCAGTGGTGAGGTAGTCATGAAGGGACCTGCTTGCGTGGCTTTATAAAATGTGAGGAAGAGGTCCTTTCATGATTTTCTCAAAGGATTTACTATGAGGCCGATAGAAAAGATCTCTACTTTACAGTGGTTGCCTAGGAGAAATGTCTACTTGAGCCTATCTATCCTTGTACTTTCTCTTTTTTGTCTGGGTACTTACTTCAGCTGAGACAACCCTTGGAAGCTCGGTTTGAGTGGAAAACTCAACTAGTTCACGTTCGTAGATACTCTCTACGACTTCTTTGAGCTGGCTCATTTCCTCCTCAATATGACTTATGTACTGTTCCTGCTAAATAATTTTCCTCTACTTATCCCTCAATTTATCCTTTAGCTCTTGATATTGTTCTTCAGTCATCCTGAGTTCCTATCTGACCTATTCGAGCATGTTTTCCAAAGAATCACATTTGCTACTGATCGTAATATACTAACTCGATATCCTTTCATTCTATTCTTTCCTCTGCTCGAGAGTTCTGATGAGCTCCCCCACTTTTAATTTTTATTCTGGACAAAGGTCGGTCAATTTTATTTTTCCGGAAGATTTACAAACAGTCGATTTGCGTTGTTTGATGAGAAGAGGAACTGTTTGTTTTTCTTTATCAACTTTATCGAGATATTTGCTTTTGATGCGAGAAGTGCTGATGTTGTTTGCACTGTGTTTGTGCATTTAAATTAATATCAACTGCCATTTATGATTTTTGGAGGCACCTTGCCTGTTTTCAACGAAAGAAATAACTATTGATGATATAGTTATAGATACTGTCATTTCAGTAGAAGAAGTCAGCTAAAATCATTAATATTTCCGATCATTAAAATGAGACTTGGTATCCTCTATCTTCAAAAGCTTGTACTCATAGTTTTGCTCGTCTAGTTGATATTTGTATCTCTTGAAATTTGTGCGATAGGTCACAGCCACATACACAAAAGGAAGAAAGCCGACGATCGCTAAGGTGAAAAAACTGTTGTAATCCGTGAAAAGATTAATAGAGCTGGCAAGGGCTGAGTAAAAACTTGCACCGACTATCAGAATGTTTCCAATGAGGAGGGAGGATAGCGGGTAGAATGTCTATATTATGGACATGTAAATCAGGCCATAATAACCTATCGACCCGATTCCTATGAAAATTACTAGAAAAATATACCCGATAAATGAGGAGAAATGGTAGCGAACACAGAAGCCCATCACAACATAGCCTATCAGTCCAAGCAAAATCAGACATTTGGCTGCTCTATCGTAGGCCACAAAATTTCCTGTCTTGACGACATGCTTTAGCCCAATTTGTGACAAGAAAAGTCCTGAGATGGCTCCACTGAATACCCAGACCATCATAAGCACTCCAAGCTTCACAGGAGATTGAAGGAAAACATTGAGATAGGACACTATATTATAAGCAGGCATACTCTGAAAGAGGAAGGCCCAAGACAACCCCAGAAAAACTGAGGTCATAAGGATAAGATAAGTATTGTATCGATACTTCCACATTTCCTTCAACTGATGCCAGCTGATGCTTTTGTATTTTTCCAGCAATATCTTTGGCTT
>Ga0210011_1002829_pt1 | contig 13897 bp, 15 predicted proteins | sample CryGeymeta201502_FD_183972 | JGI IMG/M metagenome (GOLD analysis project Ga0210011, IMG submission 183972) | Groundwater microbial communities from Crystal Geyser aquifers in Utah, USA - Crystal Geyser metaG 2015-02 (SPAdes) (version 2) | ecosystem: Environmental > Aquatic > Deep subsurface >...
CCATTTGGTTGATGTACTCACTCCCATTGTCTGAGTGGATCTCGGCAATCTCAAAAGGAAATAGCTCAATTAATTTCTCTAGCATAGGCAGTAGGTGAGACTCACTGATATGCTCTACCGCTCCCATGAACTCAAACTGGGTTACCTCATCGACAATATTAATGTGGTAAACACCCTTCTCACGCTCAAGATCCCCTTGGTGGACGGAGTCCACCCTCAGGAACCCGGGAGCTCCATCTGGTGCTGGTTTTCTTCTCTCACCAATCTGAGATCTGACTGGCTTGGTTTTTTCGTAGTGGAGATTAACTCTTTTGTAGATTGGCTCTTTACGAAAATTGTAAATATGGGAAACGGAAATCGAAGAAAGGTTTTTAAACCCCGGTCGCCCATACTCTTCCGCCTCTCTTTCCAGAATATGTTTAATCGCTTTACCATTAGGGGTATCGTGGAGAACGTCTGTTTCGGCAAGTAGAGTCAAGTCTTCTCTGGAGTACTTGGTTGGAAATACATGACGGATATATTTTCTTCTGGTCACCCTGCCGGTGTGGACATTTGAGTGAATAAGGCGTGTTAGTTGGGAGGCCGAGTAACCAGTCAACTTTGTCAGGTAGGAACGAATTACCCCCCGTTCATGTCTAGAACATTTGTAGTAGGAAAATGATATGAGAGTCTTGGATATGAAGGCGTAAACAGCCTCGATACCAGACGGTCTAAAAGTCATCGAAGTTACCCCAGCGAGAAACTCCTCTAATTGGTGAATTGAGGTCAATCTTTGGTCGTTCATGGTTATGGTCATAGACCATAGGATACGACAATTTACTCAAGACCCATAACGCTTCATGCTCATTATTGGATTGGAATCAAATCCTTGTTTCATGCTCATCTTGTATTGGAAAAGACTGGGAGTTGACAAAAACCCTATAGTGTGGTACAATTCGTGCGTAGGTTAGTTAAATTGAAATTTTAACCATGTCCAGATGGACATATTATTTCCTGTAGGAGGAGAAATGACACTAAATATGCACGCAAGTGCTCGTGAGCGAATTGAGGCGTTTTTCCGTGAAGCGGCTTACTTTGTAGGGAATTTTGATCCACAGGCAGTGAAGCTGTTCCTGGATATTAATCCGTCAAGTCTTAGCCATGCAATCGTCGAAAGACTTCAAGATGGTCCTGTTCATTCTTCCCACGAGCGTACTATCAACGGTGCTGGCTTCAAAATGTTTTCTGAAGTAGACGCCGATGGAAACGTATGGATTCGTTTGGGTGGAGATCAGACCAAAAACCATCCGGAAGCTTATTTGGTCATGACCACGCTTCTCAAAAAGCATGGTTTGTTGCCCGAGGAGCGATTCGATGGCTCCTGGGCACCTCTTTGCGACGAATGGTTGGTGGTGAATTGGTTAAATTTGAAAGATTGGGCGTGGGAATGGGTGTGTGAGCACCCTGAACTGTTGCCTGACAATGTTGGCAAGTTTGATTGGAGCCTGGTGTAACAGCCAGGTTTTTTGTGGCTAAAGACTAAAGGTTGACATGAACCCTATAGTGTGGTACAATTCGTGCAGTAAGCAAAATTGAAATTCAAACTAGATCTCAAGACAAGGAGGCTGATATGTGGTTTTCTCTTCTGACTATCGTTTTTATCTTTGGGGTAACAGCCCTGATGTACAAGTATTCCGGCTGGTGGTGGCTCGTTTACCTCCTTTGGGGTTGGAGCCACGTCGTTTTTCTTGGTCCAGTCACGATCGCCTATGTATACCCATAACCCCCAGCTTTGCTAATTAGGAGACTTGACTTTGGTTTTGATTTGTAGTCTCATAGTTGTAATGCCCAACATACTCACTCTCACTCAAATAACATCACTCAAAATTGCTCATAGGAAAGCGAAAGATAAACGCTCCGCTGATAGAATAAAGGCCGTCTATCTATGGAGCAGTGGCGACTCCCTAGTAGAAATATCTAGAGTTCTCCTCCTAGATGAAACAACGTTAAGGCGATACGTCGATAAATTCAAAGAAGCAGGGATTGATGGCCTCCTAGAGTGCCACTACGCTGGAGGAGTCTCAGATCTCACGCTCACCCAAATAAAAGAAATTGAGGCATATCTAGACCTCCATACCATGCCAACCGCTCAAGCCGCTATCTCCTACATCAAGAAAAAATATAAAGTAACCTACTCAACAACTGGAGTGACCAAGCTCCTACATCGCTTAGGTTTCTCCTACAAAAAACCCAAGGTGATCCCCGGCAAGACCAACCCAGAGAGACAAGACCAGTTTATCGAGGAATATCACACTATCGAGCGATCACTCGGGAAAAATGACACTATTCATTTCCTTGATGCCTCTCACCCCACTCACAACACAACCGCCAGTTATGGCTGGATCAAGAAAGGCCGAGATGGTGACAAATTTATCAAGACAAATACAGGCAGGGAAAGACTAAATCTCCACGGAGCTCTTAACTTCAAAACCAAGACTGCCATCGTTTTGTCTGAGAAAACAATCGATGCAGACTCAGTGATCAAACTCCTCAATAGATTGATCAAGCAGTATCCCCATGGGAAAATCCACCTTATTCTCGATAACGCTACCTATTATCATTCTAATTTGGTGAAGGAGTGGAAAAGACACCATACCAGAGTTAGATTACACTTTCTCCCTTCATATTCCCCCAACCTTAATCTGATCGAACGGCTGTGGCACTTTTATCACAAAATAGTTACGAGTAGTCGCTACTTCCCCACCTTTGAAGAATTTAAATACCGATCTCTCTACTTCTTCCGTCACCTCGACCGCTACAAAAAAGAACTCACCTCACTTATAACCGATAACTTTCAAACCTATCCCGCTGCTGCCGTTGCAAACCTGGGTTAGTTGGGTATAGTTTGTATTTTATTCTTGGCGTACAAGAAGAATCCAAACTACCTTTGGCTCTTGCTCTTCTGGGACTGGACAAAAGTATTTCTTTTGCTCTGAGATGTCGTCTCACCATATTGCCGGGGGATAATACCCTCGGCCTTTTTTTATGGCTAAAAGCTTGACAGGTGATGAGTTGATGATATGATGAGATTATGCAAACACAACAGTATATTCGTTCCACTGTGAATCTACCCGTAGATATACACAAAAAACTCAAAATAGAGGCTCTAAATAGAAGTATGACATTTTCTGCGGTGATTTTGGATAAATTGAGAGGTACGGAACAGAAAAAAGACAATATAAAGAGTGCCTTGTTGTTTTTCAAAAAATTAAGACAAAACGGACCTTCCTTTGATGGAGTGGAAGCGATTAGAAAAAATCGAGATTTAGGCAAGATATGACAGAACTAGTGGTAGACGCCTCCGTATTTGTCAGCTTGTTTGATAGGGAGAGCGCCAATACCAAGTGGGCAGAGCAACTGATGGAACTAGCTAGTCAGGATTTGATATTAATCGTGTGTCCGGATCTAACCATATTGGAACTGACCAATGTGCTAGTCAAAATGAAGAAAGTCGAACCAAAAGAAGTAGATCGATTTATGAAGATGCTCGAGTCTGTTGGGGTAGAATTTATGCAATTACTTTCTGGAGATGCCCTGGATATTGCTAAATATATGAAGAAATACAGTTTGACGGCCTACGACGCAAGTTACTTATTGCTGGCTGAAATGTCTGAGTCACAACTAATAACAGAAGACAGGGAATTGCTTAAAGTGCCCAGAAGCGTTTCCTTGAAAAACTTTTTTGATGATAAAATGAAACTATGAAAAAGAATCTACTGGGTGGCTTGGTGTGTGTGATAATGTTTGGACTGATATTATTTCTTCCTAAGGGGGTTCAGGCAAATGAAGGTGTCATAAATCTTAGAGGAACTGGTACGGGGGGTGCTTGCTACGCATCTTCTGTCTTTATTGATGGTACGTACAAAATTCTTATGACTTGCCGAGAACTGAAAATAGCTCTATCTCCCGAGAAAAATCGCTATGTAGCCTGGGTGGAGGATGACGTGGGGAAGCAGAAAAGACTCGGTGAGATAGCCAATGGCAAATTGTCTTCTCTTACCGACATTAAGTTTGTCAGAATCTTTGTCACGGTAGAATCTGACGGATATGGAAACACTCCCTCCGCGGATGTACTTCTGACCGGTTTCGTGGAACCAATAAATTTTGGACCCGGGATCGCCTCTCCTCCGATCGTAACGCCAACCCCTACCCCCACAAAAACGGAGGTTGCCTCGCCCACGGGCGTGACTGAGACACAAGGTCAGTCCGGTTTGGGCAGCGCTTTGGGCACCATCTTCAAGATTGCCTTGCTCGGGTTTGGGGTATTGCTGCTGGTAGTTGGGGTCTTTAGCTTCCTCTCCAGAAAGAGAAGCCTATAGAGGTTACCTTTTTCTTCCAGGTTTGATATATTATGGTCACCTGAACGTCCACATTTGACCTGTGATGAGGCCAGTCATGTTTTTTTTCAGGCTCATGCTGATGATCGTAATCTCCGAGTGATCTATTTTTTGATCGCCGGGAAGAGCCATGAAACAAGCTCGTGGTGGGTATCATAACTGAAAAAGCTGTCTAGTAAATTAATAAATCTCAACCCCGTTTGGTTTTTTCTCGGTTTTTTTGGTTCTGATTTTTTCTGAGCTTGGATTCATCATATGGTTGATGAGAGTGGCGCCTTCGGCGGTGAAGTTACTCTATATCTTTGCGACTGCCAATATCTCATTCGTTATAATAAGTTTGTGGCTGGATGAACGAATGAGTGTTTTTATAGATTGGCTATCGGTCTTGCCATAATCACTTATGAATTTGTGTGTTAATTTAGCCCTCGGGAAACCGCGGGCTTTTTTTGTGCATAAAAACGTTAGGGGATGAGAAGATGAGATAAAAATTCGACGGCGGGAGTTATGATGGAGGTGATGGGGGCTTCATTGCCAAAGAGAGGGAAGATGAGAAAAATCAAGATAAGGACACCGTAGCGGTTCATAATGGCTTGAAATTCGTAAGCAAGGTCACGTGGAAGGATGCCGAAAAGAATTTTTTGGCCGTCCAGCGGGCCGACGGGAATCAGATTGAAGATGGCTAGGCCGATATTGACGGTAATGAGAGGAATCAAGAAAACGGAAAAAACATACGGGGTGAAACGGACGAGAATGGAGATAGTGATGGCGAGTAAGATATTGCTGATTGGTCCGGCAATAGAAATGATGGCGGCGTCACGCCGGGGGTTTTTGAGATTGTAAGGATCGAAAGGAGTGGGCTTTCCCCAGCCAAAGACGAAATTCACTCCCGAAACGGCGGAAAAAAGTAATAGACTAAGTGGGAGGATGACAGTACCCAAGAGATCAATGTGGGCAAGTGGGTTCAGAGTTAGTCTCCCGGCCGCTCTGGCAGTAGGATCTCCCAAACGATCAGCCGCAAAGGCATGAGCAAATTCGTGGATGCTAATAGAGATAATGAGGTAAACTACAAGTAGAAAGACGTAGACGAACATGTTGAGGTTCATTATACGGGAAGTAGATAGTTATTGGTGCGAAGTTATTAGTTGCTGATGCGAAGTAGGCACAAGTGTGATAGAATTTAGATCATGGAAAAAGAAAAATATGGCTGTGTCATTTGTGGCAAAGGAGTTCAAAATGCAAACCTAGTAAGTTTTTCGAAACGTAAAATTAAGCATATCCGCCGACCTAATCTTCACACTCATCACTTGGTGGTTGAGGGCCAAAGAGTCAAGATTAAAGTTTGTACCACTTGTAAGAGATCTCTACGTGTAGACGACAGAAAAAATCAAGCGGTGGCTAATGTCTAACAAAACAGAATGGTCTAGGCGGTGGTATGGATCAATTAGGCGAGGCAATAGTGGCGGTGCTACATACGGCGAGGGCTATGGTGGGGGACAAGTCGGACATTCAAGGTTTGGAGAATGCGCTCTTCGAATAGGAGAGCAAGGAGAGATGACGGCTATTTTTCCTGATGTTGGGGTGATGTGTGGCTATGATGATGAGAAGCAACTAATTTTTGTTTGTGTGGATGTGGCTTGTTTTTTGGGAAATTTAGAAAATGAAAGGCTGGACGAAATGGCCAATAAAGGTGTGAATATCTTGGCATTATCAAAAGATTTGGAGGTCAAAGAACAGGTGTTGTTTTTGACGGTATTTCCCACAATAGCGAGATTGGCAGTAGAAACTAGAGACGAAGTCAATCTGGTAAGTGAGGACGTGGTTGAAAACATAGATTTGACCAAGGGCTTCGATGGTTTGATTAGATATATAGGTACAGAGATTGCTTACCATACCAGAAAACTTGGAGATGAAATGTTTATTTCGATAGGAGAACAAGATGAGACTAGACGGACATTGGTACCCGTATCGGTAAGCAACGAGGTGGATTATATATCGGAGATTGAGTCGGAAAATCCTAAAAGATATTGGAAATTAGCAGATAAAATTATTTTAAACCGGAAGTGGGTGGGTGACCGATAAGGAACTGCTTCCAGGAAATGGGGTTTTTGCCGGGGACTTGAACGGTGTCAATGGCTAATTTCGTGGAGTTAGACCCGCTTGCCGGACGGGCAGGTTGCAATGACGAACTAATGAGGGAGGTGTGGATTAATTTGATATCATGATTGTCAATTTTTGTCCAGGCTCCTGGTTCGGGGTTAAGAGAGCGAATGAGGGCGTGAGTTTTAGTTGCTAGTTCTTGGTTGTTGGTTGTTAGTGCGAGCTGGACAGTTTCCCAGCTGATAAAGGCAGATTCTCGGGAAACTGTCCGATGACTTGGTGTGAAAATTGCTAGTGATTTGTCTTGGGCTGTTTTGGCGTAATTATGAGCACAGATTTCGGGTAATTTTTGTCTTAAAATTTCGTGGGCGGCCTGAGTAAGTTTTGTGGTCAATGTGGCCACGTTGTCATCGAGTTCTATTGCGACGGGGACTTGAGAAATGATAGGACCATGATCCAACTGCTCATCCATTTCTATTAAAGTGACCCCTGTGAAGGTATCCCGATTTTTAATGGCTTCGGAGATACAGAGAGCTCCTCGATATTTGGGAAGTAAAGAAAAATGGATGTTGAAGGTGCCGATATTTGGTGTTTCTATCCATGAGCGTGGGATAATCTTGCCGTAGGAGACCGCCAAGAAAATGTTAGGTTTAAGAAGTTTAACGTGAGCAAGGTTAACGTCATCTAATTTGGCCGGCATGAAGACAGGTAAGTCGTATTTTTGAGCAGTCAGGCTAACCCGGGAGGGTGTAAGGACTTGTTTTCTGCCTTGGGGCGTATCCGGAGTGGTGACCACCCCGACCACATTTACGAGTCCAGAATCAATAATAGACTCCAGAATTTGGGCTGAAAAATCGGGTGAGCCGAAGTAAATAAGATTTAACATGGTATATTTGTGAGAATTTGAAACGTAAAATGTGAAATGTACAATGGGTGATATTAAATATTTTCGATGAGGGTGAGGCCGTCAGATGTATCTTTGAAGATTTGTCCGCCTTGTTTGAGAATATGATCGGTGAAGAGAATGCCGTCAAGATGGTCGTTTTCGTGCTGGACATAGGCCGACTCGACGTCTTCAAATTTTCGGTGGCGGGGAATCAATTGACCATCGACCGGTGTAAGATACTCCATCTCAATTGAGTAAGGACGGTCGACAAAGCCCCAAATACCTGGCAAGGAGAGACAGCCCTCGAGCCAGCGGTCTTTCTTTTTGTGATGGATGCTGGAAAGCATGGCCTCGGAAGAAGAAATAATGATCGGATTGATAAAGATCTCCGGTTTTCCGTTTAGAAAGACGATGATGAGCCTTCTATCCAAGCCTACTTGAGTAGCCGCCAGACCAACACCCTCAGGGTCTTTGGAAGACTTGAGGATTTTGATCATCTCGGAGATTTGCTTCTCTAGCTTTTTGTCGTAGCTAACCACAGGCTTGGCCTTGATGCGAAGAAATTTGTCTGGGGTAACGAGAATTTTCATTAATCTATTTTACCACACAAGATCGACTTATAGTATACTGGGTGTCTGGCTGGTTATTTGAGGGCACCCAGGCGATCTTTGGCGGCCTGATAGTCAGGTTTCAAGTCGATGGCTTTTTGGAAAGCTAGCTTGGCTTCATCTTTTTTGTTGAGCTGTGAATAGAGGAGACCGATGTTGAAATAATTGGCGGCATCGGAAGGAGAGAGCTCCGAAATTTTGAGAAGAGTTTGGGTGGCGTCTAAATTATATTTTGAATCCAGAGTGCCCAGAATCAGCTCTGTCCTAGCCTTGGTTTTTAAGAGGTTAAGATTGTATCGATTCATGGATACAGCCTTGTTGATGTTGATCACCGCGTCCTTAAGATACTGCTGTAAATAATAGTTAGCATTTTGCTTGATTTCTGCCGAGGTTGAAGCGGACATTTCGGCAATTTGGGGAGCAATAATTTGGGTTGCAACCAAGGCTTGAACGTTACCAAGCTGGGCATAATATAAGGGCTCGCGTGGATTGAGCTTGATCGCATTGAGATCTTCGGTGAGATTAGAGCGTCCCGCGGTATAAGCGAGGTCGGCGAGCCACATCCGGCGGACTCCCAGTAAGAGCCAGGTGGTCACAATGACAATCAAAACTGAGCCGAGAGTCTTGTCCAGAGAAATACTTTGAGAATGTATTTTGGTTTTGTTTGTGGTAGCTAGAAAAATGGTGGGGAATAAGAAAAAGAAAAGGGCCACGTTGACGACAGAGAAACCAAAGTAGTTGGTGATGAGGATGCTAATAAAGCCGAGGAGAAGGGGGGTGGTTAGTGCTTGGTGCAAAGTGCTTGGTGCAAAGTGCTTGGAAAGAAATAGTTTGAGGATGGAGAAAATGAGGAAGAGATAGGCCAGAAGTCCAAGAAAGCCGGTGTTGGCGAGGAAATTAAGATACTCGTTGTGGGCTTTGTTGTAGAGAAAATCGGACTCCGAAGTGAGATTGTGAACTGACGGCCGAACCCAGTAGTAGGAGTAGCCAAAAGTTTCGACACCGGTACCAAAGAAAGGATATTTTTTGCCTAGATCGATGGCCCCTTGCCAGACAACTCGACGAATGGACATAGAGTCCGAGCCACCGACGCGGGTCTTGTTTTCTTCGGTGATGATCGCGGTGGCATTGGAATAAAAAGGATTTATCTTGTTGAGTGAGCCAAGTGTTCGTTTGACTGTGTCGCCCTTGAAAAAAAGAAGGGCCAATAAGAGAACAGCAACGCCGAGTAATAGCTTAGGTTGTTTCTTTTGAATGGAGATGGTAATGGTAAAAATAAGCAAGATAATGGCGGTAGCACCGATACCGGACTGTGAGCGGGTAAAGAAGATGGCACTAAGAAAGAGAAGAGAGAGAGCCCCGTTTATTAAACGAGCATAGAACTTATGGCTTCGGACGAGGGCAAAAAGTGAAATAGGGAGGAGGGCAATTAGATAGGCCGAAAGCCAGTTGGGTTGGCCAAGGGTGGAGAAGACGCGATTCTGAACATCCTGAACCCAAATATTTTTATCGATGCCCATTTTTTCTAGGACTGCATATATCGCAGTAATGGTGGCTGTAGCAAGGATGATACGGATGAGATTCCGAAGGGCTTTGGCTTGTCCCGAGAAATGAGTGACGAGAGCGTAAAAAAGAAGGATATAACAGATAGTCGAGACCAGCCCGCCATGAAAGCGCGAGTAGTAGCCCCAAAGGCTGGTGTGACGGTCGATGGAGATGATAGTAGAAATGATTTGAGAGGAGAGAAATATGAGAAGGGGAATGTCGAGGGGGGTTTTGGCGATTTCAAATCGTTTGTTTTGAAATGATCTAATTCCCCAGGCGGCCGAGATGACAATGGTCATGGCATAAACAAACATCATCTTGTTGAATTCAAAGACTTCGGAGGTAAAGGGCCAGAGAAGTAGAGGGGTGACGAAAAATAAGGTGTAGAAACAGTAATGGATGAAGGTGGCGGGTTTTTGGACTGAGGAGTTATTTGATGGATTCCCGCCTTCGCGGGAATGACGAAGTTCTTTGTTTTTAATCTGATGGACTTTCGAGGACATGGAGATAGTTTAGCAGAGATGTTAAAATGAGCGCATATGACTGAAGGGACTTCTTTTGCAAATGCAGGACCAGCAGAGCTTGTCTTCCTAGATAATATGGACAGAGGTATTTTTGTGATGGAGAATCTACCAGAAGATTTCGAGATTATTCCACAAAAGAACGATGGCGATGAATTGGTAAGGTCAATTAAGGATTTGAGTGAATTGGGTGCTGTGGGTGATGTTTTGTCAGGTGTGAAGTTTATTTCTCATTTGAATATTCCAATTGATAAAGAAGGTTTTCATGACATGGAAGCGGCAAAGCTAATGGTATCAATTTTGTCTGACGAACAAAGGATAGAATTAATAATTGAGGAAACGGAGGCAACAAGGATCGGGGTGGTTCAAAATACTAAGACTGGGGAACAAATATTTTTTAGACTGCCAGAAAATGACGTGGCCGAGATATTTCCGAAGAAGATTGAAACTGATGAACAGAGGGCTAGGGCAGTTGATAGACTGAGTGGTGATAGTTATTTGAAGGTGGTGAGTGTGGCGGATGAGCCGTTGGTTAAAGCCCGAATGGTTTACGGCTTGTGGAGAGATGCCATCGAGAGGAAAAACTTTGAGCTGATTGATAAGGTTGGGAAGGCGCTGTACCCAGGAACCTTGGGAGAGGTCACGGGGAGTATCGACGAGATCAATACCTTTTTGGAGCTTCACCTAAAACACGAAGCGGACGGCCCTGCAGATAATATGTGGTTGGCTCGCGAGGCTGTTAAGAAGGCGATAACTGTTTTACCATTGGGGGAGCAACAAGCAACGGTCCACAAGAAGATGGGTTTGTTGGTTGAGTTTATAGCCGGAAAGACGGTTTTTTATGCCAATGATTTGTGGATTGTAGTTATTGAACCTCTGATGGATGCTATAGCTGGTAGCGGTAACGAAGAAGGGGTACAGATAAGAAAAAAAGCATTTCTTATGAGTTTGAGCGATGATTGTCCGGTAACAAGTTTTCTGATCAGTGACCTGAAGGAATTACATACGATCGTGGATTGAGAAGAGATAAAAAAACAGGCCACACATTGTGTAGCCTGTTTTGTTTAGAAATTAATGGGCGAATTGAGACGCCCATTGGAGAGTTCCAGCACCGCCCCCTGCCAACGCAAGCTCTGGTAGAGGGGTTGTGACCGCAAGAGCGATCACGCCCAAACCGATGAGTACATCGAGTTCCAGAGCCTCCATATTTGAGAAATCCCCCACTGACACTTGGACCATCACGGTCGTCATATTGCCACTGGCATCTCGGATTGGGAGAGGCATGGGGAAGTCGTCGGGAACAGCACGAACCTTTCTTTTGTTGTAGGCGCTGTTGTGATCCCTACGGGCCTGTTCGGCTTCTTCAGCGTTTTTTGGCCAGGAGTTTTTGACGCACTTGAAGAAGTACGAAATTTCGGCCATGACTCCTAAAGCCTGACCTTGTCCAAGTAGGGGTAAGGCCTTTGTGGCGCCGGCAAACTTACCCAGCATATTTCCCACAACCGGTACGAGAACCGTGGGTGAAGAGGAATCCGCAAACAGCAGTATCCACTTCGTGTTTTGAAAAACGAACTGAACTACCGTCTTACCTCCGCCAATTCTGATGACGTCGGGCGCGATGGTGTTGTTGGCTAGACCATCGAAGGCCGCAATCATGATTGGCCAAGAAATCTGACCACCGATCTTTTCGATCACGTGCATGCCGATGGCGGTACATAAGCGGGGATCACTCTTGGCCATGGTAGCAATTGCGGCACCGCCAGCCATTTGAATGTCGACTGTGGTTCCGTCCTCTTTGGTCCAGGAGGATGGCAGTACCATCATGATTATCTGATCGAAAGGGGTATACCCGATTGTGGCCAGACTGTCGAGGGTTTCTTGAGACGACAATGGCGCAACAGGGATGTACTCAGTGATGTACTGCGTACCAGGCATGGCGCCTGGGACACCAGGTTTCTCCATGATGACGACTTCGTAACAAACCCCTGTAGTCACGTCACAAACCTGTGGCCACTCGATAAGTGGCTTTGAAAAATCAACTGGGGCGCATGCTCCGATAAGGAGCGAGAAGGAAACCAAAATTGCGTAGATTTTTTTCACTTGGGGCCTCCTTGGCCTATACCCTGGTTCGCAGGGCTTGGGAAAAACCACTTGGACCGGCCTGAAGGACCGGTGCTTGGGGAAAAACATTTTAGAGAGCGGAAATGCCTCTCGAAGATAATAGGGGATTGTAACACACTTATGCCTAAATGTCAAGCTTATAGGACATGGGTGAGCTATTCGCTGATCGTCCGGATGGATCCCGGATCAAGTCCGGGATGACGAATGCTTCGTTACAAAAGATTGGCTGGCTTTAGTAGCTATACTTTGATATTATTTAGCAGTAATATGACTGTCTTTTTGATAAAAAATGTTTGAAAAATTGTGGAGGTTAGCCACTCTCGATGTAGGCATAGACCTTGGTACGGCCAATGTGGTGGTTCATGTTCAAGGAAAGGGTGTGGTAATTAGGCAACCTTCGGTGGTCGCTAGACACATGAAGACGAAAGAAATTCTAGCTATGGGGGACGAGGCCAAGAGAATGCTTGGGAAGAATCCGGCCAATATTGAGGTGGTAAGACCACTGAGGGATGGAGTGATAGCTGACTTTGATGCGGCTGAAGCTATGCTCAAACATTACATTGTGGAAGTTCATGAGCTCTACAAAGGTCTGGGGTTCAAAATTACCCGCCCCAGAGTAGCGATTGGGATCCCTAGTGGAGTAACTGAAGTAGAGCGACGAGCAGTTCAGGAAGCGGCGCTTGAGGCTGGGGCAAGAGTTGTGTTTCTAATCGAGGAGCCAATGGCGGCGGCAATTGGCTCGGGACTGCCGGTGGAGAAGGCGGAAGGTCAACTGATCTGTGATATTGGTGGGGGTACTAGCGAAATTGGAGTAATCTCTTTGGGTGGCCTGGTGTTGAACCGAAGTTTACGGGTGGCGGGGGACGAATTGACAGAATCGATCCAGAACTTTGTTCGATTGAAGTACAATTTACTATTGGGTGAAAGTACTGCAGAAGAAGTAAAGATTGCAGTGGGTTCAGCCTACCCTCAGAAAAAGGAAAAAGAGGGAAACCCTTTGCAAATTGTGGTACGAGGACGTAGTTTAGAAGATGGCTTGCCAAAATCTTTGAAGCTGGATAGTGTGGAAATCAGAGAATCGATGATGCCGATTTGTAATCAAATTTTAGGTGAAATTGCTCTGATAATTGAAGAAACACCACCGGACTTGGTGGCCGATATTTTGGAAAAAGGGATGGTGATGGCTGGTGGTGGCTCGCTTATTCGAGGTTTTGACAAATTGATTAGTGAACAGATAGGTATGCCAGTGTGGGTGACGGATACCCCTCTGGAGGCAGTGGTGCGTGGCTGTGCCAAAGTCTTGGAAAATGACAAACTGCTCGGAAAGGTTCGGGTGGTAGGTGGATTGAGGTAGATTGATGTCAGTTCGCGAGGAAGGTTTTTTCAAGCTTGGTGACTCGAGCAGAAGTCACGGTAACTTCTTGGCGAAGATCTTTAACTTCAGTGAGGACTTCGTCTTTGAAATTAAGAATGTCGTTTCTAAGTCCTTTTTGTTTTATTTCGAATTTTTCCTCTAAACGATCTACGATAAGCTTTTCGTGAAACTGAAGTTGTCGATTTAAGTCTTTAGAAGATTCGGCAAATTTCCTATCTATCTGAGTGAGGAGGCGCTGTTCAACCTGCTTAAATTTATCGTTGAAGGTATGCGAAAGATTCTCTTCAACTCGTTGAAACTTGTTGTCGAAGGTCTTGGTTAGATTTTTCTCGGTTTGCTCAAACTTGTTGTCGAAGGTCTTGGTTAGA
>Ga0210011_1002834_pt1 | contig 13867 bp, 15 predicted proteins | sample CryGeymeta201502_FD_183972 | JGI IMG/M metagenome (GOLD analysis project Ga0210011, IMG submission 183972) | Groundwater microbial communities from Crystal Geyser aquifers in Utah, USA - Crystal Geyser metaG 2015-02 (SPAdes) (version 2) | ecosystem: Environmental > Aquatic > Deep subsurface >...
CCGTGCTTTCAGTCTTCCCAACAAGACGGAAGCTACCAATGCATTCCTATGGCGCGAACTCGATGCAACCAAAAACTCGGTTTCAATGGCAGCCCGAGCTTATTATTCGGCGAAAGAGCTAAACGGTAAAAAGTCAGCAGAAATGCAGGAAATGCTGTTCGCAAAGGGTGTCAATTTCAACGAATACCCCGATTTCTTCAAGCGTGGGAGTTATGTTCGCAGAGTAACCCGTGAAAACACGCTGCTTGAGGAGGAGCGCGGCCGCATTCCTGAAAAGCACAGGAAGGCGCCAAATGTAACCTTCCTTCGCTCGAGCGTTGAAAGGATCGAAATGCCGCGGCTTTCCCGGATTGCCAATCGCGAAAACGTAATCTTCGACGGCGCCGAACCGGTTCTGTTCGAAAAGACTGTCAACGCCAGCAACCAGGCGGCATAATCGCTCAATATAAAATCCAGATTGCATTTAAAATGCATTTGGATATAAAATACGATGTTCGCTGGATCCGTCCGGCAACTATGGCTGTAGAAGGTTTTGTATAATAAACGCTGAGGACCCGGGGGCAGCACCCGGCATCTCCACCACAAGCAGTGGGTAATGCGCTCAGGCGCTACCGTTATCCGGAGCAGGATAAAGACCCACTGTTTATGACGGGGATGAACTAGGATCGACTGGCGTCCAAAAACAAAATTAGCAGCCGGAGTGGTGACCGAATCACCGCACAACACAAATGCCAACGACAACAACGGCATGGAAATCGCTCTCGCAGCGTAATTAATTCCGGGGCCCGGGGGAGCCTGGCAACAGAATCCCTCACCTTATCCCGTAAAAACCGAAAATTATTCAAAGCAAAGTCATCTTATGCCGAGAGAATATAAGCTAAACAGCGAGATGAAATGGACGCTGTGGACAAGCGATAAAAACGAACCTCCCATCAATACGCCAATCTGGATGCTATGCGAGGAGGACACCTGCGATCCCGCGCAATATCCGTCTGTCTTCAAGGTCATCATTGAAGAATTTGATGATCCACAAGGTTGGAGCAATAGGGCAAAGGAAACCGGCAAAGGATGGAAATTCAGGCTGCTTGATTTCGATCCTGAAGACGAAGATGAATTTCTCAGTCCTAATATCTGGACATTTATAGCCTGGCGGGAAATGACGGACCATGCTGGGACGGGGGATAAACCCCTAGATAAAAAATAAACACAAAATGGGATTTGAAGATGATTCAAATCACATAAAGGAAAAAACATGCCAATTCCAGTAGCTGAAGATCAGGAAGCACGCATCATTTGCTATGCGGATCCTGAAAAATCCTTCATCATCGAAGGCAAAATCAGCGATCTGACCAAGCTTCTCGAAAACCGGGACGTAGGCATAAGCTCCAAAGAAATGGAATGGCTCGCGCAGAACGGCGGCACAGAAAACGATATGTGGCGCGTCCGCATTGTTCCGCAGGGTGAAATGCTGGAAGAAGATGAAGAGAACACCACGCGTCTTCATCGGTATCCACTTAGCCACATCCTTGAATCTTGACCACCAAAAAAGGCGAAAATAATGACTCATCAAATCGCCTCGATGACAAAGCCAGCATATGCATGGGCAAAAAATTACAGCCATACAGACAGACGTCATTGGCTGAAGATGGTCTCAGATCTTGCAGAAAGACATGAACACCTCGAAAAACCAGACGGTGACGTGTTTCTGGTTCTGATCAGAAAGCTTCCACTAGATGGGAATGATCCGGTCTATGATCGCGATCCTGATCTTGAAAACAGGCCATTTCTCGGAGCAACTTGGAGCAAGACAACTCCAGACAAGCTGCGCATTTCAACACGTCGGTGTGCAAGAGCGCGGGATGTCGAGACATACGCCGAAATGGATGCCAAGGAAAAAAGATATACTCCCTTGGTCATTGAAATGGTAGAATAGCTCTAAAGCTCAATTCCAACAATCAAAGTTCGAGAATACAATGACCATCAGCGTAAAGAAACATCTCGCAGTCGGCCCGGGCGGCATGGGATGCGCGTGCTGCTTCCCGGCGCCAGGCAGCAAAGAACGCAAACTTCACTTCCGAAGCGCTAAGCGCAAGGAAAAGCGAGAAGCATTCCGCTTTGAAAACGAGAATGACTGAACTATAAAGATTTTAGAGTCTTTTGAATCTCAGTGATGAGAGGAAAAAAGCTTTGCCCACGTCGACATAAATGGGCAGTTGGTGAATATGTAGACGGTATTAGCCAACAATTCGGGGTATGGCCTAGTCCGGTAAGGCGTCTGCTTTGGGAGCAGAAGATCGTAGGTTCGAATCCTACTGCCCCGACCAGTTTCCCGCTGATGACAGCGGAAGAAACGTGACTGAGATAGAATCTCACTCACAAATTGCTCGAGAGCGGGCGTAGCTTAGTGGTAAAGCTGCAGCCTTCCAAGCTGCTGATGAGGGTTCGATTCCCTTCGCCCGCTCCAGCAAATTCGTTTTTCATAGTAGCCCTGTAGCATATTGGCTTGCGTAATCGCGGTGGTGAAATTCCATCCAGGGTTACCGTGAGAAACGAGGACGTATTCATGATCAAAAATCAGTCCACGCCATCTCCCGAAAACAAAGAGAGCGCAAGGCAAGGCCGCAAGATTCTGTTTGCAACAATCGTGGTAATAGGAGTTCTCATCGCGATAACGTGATGAAGGAAAAATCACATGAAAGAATTTCCGAACCAGATGCTGCTCACCAACAAGAACCCCAACAAGGGTCTTATCGTGACCCTTTGCCACAATGATCCAGAAGTTATCGAGCAATTCAGAGAAGCGTGCTTCGATAATCTCGATCGCTCGCTCAACTGGTTTCATCAGTGCAATACGGCTGGCTATCAGATGTTCGAGTTCTGGGCCGGTATGGAGAGGCTTCCGGAAATTCAGGAATCTTGCGAACACATCGCAGCCATGATCGGCATGGAACTGGAAATTGCAATTTGATGATTTTGTCTCTTCCCAAATGAAATCAAATCGCATACAAATACGGAATGCAAACTAAAGCCATCCAGAAACGACTGCACAATGATGCGTCGATACGTCCCAAGGGACGTGGATGGATAGATGCGTCCAAAAAGACGAGTATAAAACGCTAATCACCGCGCTTAATACTCGTCTTATATATCAATAAAATTTCTGTTTATGTGGACCCTTAGCTCAGTTGGAAGAGCGAGGGACTTTTAATCTCTAGGTCACTGGTTCGAACCCAGTAGGGTCCACCAACTTTTACTTGTCTACGCATAATATCCAGTCCTGATGATGGGCCTGTAGCTCAGCGGTAAGAGCTGGCCGCTCATAACGGCTAGGTCGGGAGTTCGAATCTCTCCGGGCCCACCATCAGGACTGGATCAATAATAAAACCAATGAACGTCCAGGAAAAAATCATGATCGACGATAAAATCGCCTACACAGCCATAAATGCAGCAAGCGATATGATCGCGGATGCGTTTGTGATGGAGGGCGCCAGCCTGCAGTTGGCTGAACAAAAGAAAGCTTTCGCTGATCGTGAATTGGTAAGCGATGTTCTTACCGACACCCAGAAAGAAGCGCATCTCAAGGGTGAAGAATTCAGGGGCGATCTCAATCATGCCAAGGCATTGGCACGGCCGCGGATCCACGCCGGGGTAAGCAAACGTCTAAAGGGCGCGTATGCGGCCTATGCTGCCGATAATGAGTTGGAATGCATCCGGCACATTATGTTGGCCATGCAGAGCATTTGCATTGCGCTGGGATGGAGCAAGGCTGTAAGCTACATTGAGAGTCAAAACGTTGCTCTAATCAAGATGAGCAAAGAACTCGAAGAGGCATAAACTTTATTCGGTAAGTGGGCGTGTGGTTTAATGGGAAATGGTATACCCTCCCGGTTTAGGTCCGGTAACTTTGCAGGTTCGAGTCCTGTCACGCCTACCAAATTTCAAAAAAGGAATGGCAAATGGCCCAAAACACTGAAAACGAAAATATCTGGGCTGAACCGCTTCCATACAAGGTGAACAAGCCTGTTCTGATTGATCCTGAGGATGAAAAGATCGCCTGGCGAGATGCGGTCTTCATCTTTATGATGGTGATTCTGGTTGTGGGTGTTGGAGCAAACGCCTTCCAGATCTAAAGAAGAATTCAAAATGCGAGGAAGGTGGGATCCAGAGATGGGCCCCACCTTTTTTTTGCATGCTAAACGCCTCGAAAAACACACGGAATCATGAGGCAGGAAAAACAGCGAATAATCGCTTCATAGGGAAAATTACATGCATGAAGGTCACTATTGCCGGTTTATCCGGACAAAAGATGGCACGGTCAACAAGCCGGATCTAGGATCGCGAACAATGGACGAATACGTCCAGCACATGCTTTACGATGCTTCCAATCCGCAGCAGATCGAAGATCTCGCTGACCAATGCCTCGAGATGGCACGGCGCCTGAAGACGGCCGGCATGAAAAGCCATGCAAAGAAGTGGAAAGATGCATGGCAGCTTTGCAAGATCAAGGCGAGCGAGGCACATGAGCGGATCGCGAAATTCCCAACTGTAGAAAGTCATCCAGACTTCTTCATGGCAAAAACGGTTGGAAATCCGGGCCAACTCTACGACAATCTGCGTTTACCGAAATATCTGCGGTTCCATCTCGATGGTCGAGAGACAAGTGTCGGGATCTATGAAAAGCTCGTTCGGGAAAACATCGTCTACCGGGTAAGCGGAATACGCAGTTTGACAGTATACCTTGAGCCGATCGGACAAGACGATATTCCAAACTACAGCCGGACCGTGAACACGGTGCCAGCAAATATGCTTCGAGGTATGATGGCTCTGGGACGCATCGAGGCTATCAATCCGGCTGAAATCGAAAGTTCACTCTCCAAGGAAATCGTCAAAACCTTGTAGCTGTTTTGCACGGCACTTCGCAGAATAGAAAGAAACAAAATATGAATGTTCAAGAATTGATCGACAAGCTCCAGGCTGTCGAAGACAAGACCATTCCGGTTGTCCTTAGCGTCCCAATTCTTGACTTTACAGGCGATATTTGCGGAAGCGAGATGGTTTTGGTCGAGGGCGCCCACGAAACGGAAGCCTATCTCGAAAAAGAAAAAACACAGGCATTTTACATCAGTGAGCATTGATGGTTGATCCTCTTGAGTGAGAGGAAAAAAGAATTCTGATCGCAAGACGACGGAGATCGCTCTCAGCTGAGAATGATCAAGATGTCGGCAGGCCGGTCAGAGAGGGGGATGTTCTGCAGAACGCCGCCTCACGAATTTAAGGGCCAGATAAGGTCAAAAAGAAATGTCTCTTCCGATGGAAGGGAAAAAAGAATTCGCAAAGAAGGTGCCCGGCCTTCGGACGCGAACAACATCAATACCGGGCATCCAACCTCGCCCTGCAGCCCAATACCGGGTGCGCAGGGACTGAAATGAGTAGAGAAGGAAATACCACATGAGCACCAAGGCATACAACGTCACCGTCAAGCAGACCGAAACCGCCGTTCGTTCGGTCACCGCATCGGGCACCGCACAGGTCAAGTTCCGCGGCGAAGCCATGATCCGCGGCGAACTGCGCACCCGCACCGTGGTCGCACAGGGCAAGTCGGCCGATCTGATTTCGGGCAACCTGCGCAAGGGCACCGAACACAACCTGCGCGTGCTGTTCCAGCGCGCGCCGGCCAACGAAGACGGCCAGCGCGGCGGCGAATTCCTCGCAGTCGTCGGCATCGTCGAACCGAAGACCGCTGAAGCCGCCTAATCGGCGACGAAAAGCTTCAGGATAAGAGAGGGCGGCCAGTGATGGCCGCCCTTTTTTCTATATCCACATTCAAAATACCCGACAAAAATAGACAAAAGGATTGCTTTTGTCTAAGCTTCATCTTCTTCTTGTAGGGGCAGGCGCCGGTCGTGTCGATCAGTCTCCAAAACTGTATCGCTGGAGTTCGAATCTCCATGTCCTTGCCAGGAAGATTTCCTAAAAAACCTATTCCGATGATTAAACAAAAAAGGCCACGGTTTCCCGCAGCCTTTTCGTTGTCTGTGACGGTCCCGCCTTAGCGTCTGCCGAACAGCTGTGTCATCCAGCCCCACATATCAAGTCTCCCAAAAAAGCGCCAAGCAGCTGTAGGTCTGAGCTAGCACAGTGAAGGCATCGATCAAGTGTAAATCATAAAAAATTGGCTGCTGAACACGAGATCAAACAAAAAAGGCCACGGTTTCCCGCGGCCTTTTCATTATCTGTGACTGTCGCGCCTTAGCGGCTGCCGAACAGGTGTGAAAAATAACCCCACATATCAAGTCTTCCAAAAAGCGCCATGCAGCTGTGAGTTTGATCTATCACTGTGAGGGTATTGTTCAACTGAAATTCGCAACAATTGGACGATGGGCACGAGATTGATCGGACTGCATAATAATTGATCGAAAATCACAACAAGATGCTTGCACCAAAATGACAGACGTCCTAAAAGGCAAGTGCAATTCAATCAATCACATGAATTCTCAAGATATTGCCTAGTAGCTCAGTGGTAGAGCTCTCGACTGTTAATCGAGCGGCCGTAGGTTCGAATCCTACCTGGGCAGCCATCTTGAAAATGAAATGGGGCCTTAGCTCAGCTGGGAGAGCGACGCCTTTGCAAGGCGTAGGTCAAGGGTTCGAACCCCTTAGGCTCCACCATTTTCACTATTGCCCGATCCTCTAACGGTAAGAGAGCGGACTCTGACTCCGTCAATCAAGGTTCAAATCCTTGTCGGGCATCCATATTATCGGCATTATGGCGCAGAGGAACCAATTTTCCTCTAGCGCTATGAATTATTTGCTATTTCTTACGGGAAATCTGCTGGGCCAGTGTTTGCGCTCAAAGACCCAACTACCGGCAAGCCTTCTCGACTTCCAAGGCAATGCGCCTTTTCCATTCCGGAGCTTCCTGCGTAGCCCACGATCGGCATTCCTTGAGAATCGCGACTAGCTTCTCAGGCATTGCGTCTAGATCTGCCTGCCCGGCTCTCAAAAAGTCCTGAAAATGGCCGAGCCGCATTGGAACGATATCGAGCACGATTTTGCTATCATCGACACGATACCACTCCCCATAACGAAACGTATGAGCCGTATTGCTGTCGATATCGATTGCAATGAAAAGGCCGAAAACTCTCTTGTCTGGATTGTCGACGAACTGCTCAGCGTATTCAGCGACGTGCCTTCTGACAGGTTCACCCTCAGCGGCTTCCTGTCTCGATGAGCGGGTTAGCGTAACTTCGACCACGATCACGGCGTTATCAAACTCGAAGACCATATCCGGTCGGCCAGCTGCGGCACAATGAACAGGAAGGAAGTCCTGATCGATATCGAAATTGCGACATTCCCAAGGAGGACGAACCAGAGAATTAATGGCGAGGAATGCTCGCCAGATTACCCATTCGAGATAGGCGGGATACTCTCCCTTAGGAATTGAAAGGACGGTTCCATCAGGCAGGCTTACGCTGCGCCGTGTAGAGACCACATCCATCCATGCGAGGATTTCTCCAACCTTAGATGCTTGCTCCTTTGCAAATGTTTCCTCGTCCAGCTTCTGAAGACGTTCTTCGAGCTTGTGGCGCTCGATCTCAAGATCAGCGGTTGGCAAGTCTTCCGCGACCTCGCCCACTTTCTCTCCCGCTGCCTCAAGCCTGTTGGTAAGGTCTAGAAGCACAGTGATCGCATTTTCACGGTCGTCAGTCGGCAGCGATGCGCCATTCCACAGAGATTGAAGGTAGCCTGCCTCATCTTCGGAAAAGTCTTTTACATTGGCAAGAATAAGGTTTGCCAATTCCTGCTTTAAAGGGGAAATGACCAGCCCCCGACCAGATGAACGAAAAAGACCAGACGCCTTTAGATAGCGGAAATTGACATCCGCATAATCGTTGAAGGTCCCAATTTCCCTTCCGACTTTCTTGGCTGCCATTTGGTATTGTCCGCGGTCGAATTCCCTCACGCGTCCTGCTGCAGCTATGCGGGCGTGACGATACTGCAAAAGCTCGGTAACTACGTTGTCAATGCCATCGTCTGGGGTCTTCGTCTGGACGTATAGGGCAAATTCTTCGAAGGAGATGCGTCGATCTTCACCGGCAGCAGCCAAACGCTCAAATATCGCTAGGACAAATGCCAACGGTGAGAACTGCTTTGCCCGGTAACGTTTCTCGAGCACTGACGGAATTCTATAGGTTACAAGCGAGCGGAGGAAGCATTCTTGTTGCTGAACCACCGATCCGGCATTTGCCAAGCGCAGTCCATTTGATGTTATCTCGAATGGCCTTCCAGTTAGACCCTCAACCTCCTTTGTCGACTTGACCAAATCGGGGTCTATGGCTCCACTCGCTACGCCTCTGGTCAGCTGGGGCGTCACGAAACCAAGCTGTGATAGAGCTGAGCGCCACTTTCTTCCTAGATCGGAGGCATCTGCGCCCTCTGCAATCCGGGCTACTTCGACTACGTCGCTGTAGTGGAGCAATTCGGCAAAAGCTTGCTCCTGATCTCTTCCACTGAGATTGCCAGCGAGGGGAGACGATGCAAGCACCCGCAATGCCTCAGCGAGGCGATACGGAGTTCGAACGGTCGTGTTGCCAATGTGCCAAAGCATGGATCAGTAGCCTACAAAAATGTATTCCTGAACGTCATTACGCATGCCTTCTGCTTGACGCTGGTTAGCGAAGGAATATCGATAATCGACCTCTACGACTTCGACGCGATCCTTGTATTTTGACATTAGGTGAACAATTTCGTCACGCCCCGGCTCAGAATTGGAAGAATAGGAAACAACCAGAATGCTGTTCCGTAGACGGCGGAAAAGAGCATCAAATGCTTCACTCGCACCGACCTTCGAACTGAAGGGGGTGGGGTAGCTCTTGAATTTGCGTGTCTTGGTGTGCCATTGCATATCGACACCTTGCCAGTCACGAGCCAGACCTTCAACAAAGTGATACCTTCGGACATATTCATTGTCTGAAAGCGGGCTGTAATAAGGGGGGTCAATATAGGCCAAATCGACCTGTTTACGGAACGTCATCGCATCGCCGTTTCTAGTGCTACAGATCTTTCCAGTATCGAAAACGGCAGCATTTACAGCATCAGCAGCCCGCCGAATCTGCTCTTCCATTGACATCGTAAGATCAGCTCTACCGTCGTCGTAGCGCAACCCTGTGTAGGTGAAAATCCCCCTTGCCCGCTTCTTAAGGCATGCACGCATCAGTGCCGAAAGCGCCAGTGAACGCTTTACCGGATTTGCCATCGCCTGAATATTTGATCGCACGAGATCAATGACCGCGTTTTCAGCGTTCGTGTAATAGAGCCCTTCGAACGTATCTTGCACAAATGTCGAAGCGTTCGGGCTGGGGGCAAAGACACTGTCGATATCGCGTTGGTCGAGCGTTATAGTGCTATTTTCGATCATAGCCCGAGCAAAGGTCGCACTCATTGCCATGTAGTCGTTGGAAACGACCTCTTTGCCCATAGCCTTCATCATATATCCAACAACGCCAGTGCCGGCAAAGAGATCAACCGCGGAATTGAACTCGAAGTTATCGAGCACCGCCTTAATGTGGGGCAGTAGCTTTTCCTTTGATCCCATGTAACGCGTCGAAGGATAGGCCTCAACTTGAGCGGGAAGCGGCTCAGGCACGAGCTTCAGCCTTGCCCGAGCAACAGGCTTAGCGGTTACGATCACGTCCTCTCCCAGGCGCGAAGATGCCCGCGACGAGATATTGCGCTTTGTCCGCACAACCTCGATGTCGAGACCCTTATACAGTTCATGAACGAGCGGATGGTTGGAATTGGTCAACACCACGTGGCAACCGATCTGCTGGAGGCGGCGGACTTCAGTGGCCAAATCCCTGTGATCCTCCTCATAGAACTGTTCCTTAGTGTAGCGCTTAAAGTCAGCGTATTCAGAGATCGGAAGATACGGTGGATCGAGAAAGATAAAATCACCCGCCTTTGCATGCTTCTTTAGGATAGAAAGGTAATCACCCTCCTCGATCGTCACCCCTTGAAGTGCATGGGAGGCGGCTCGTAGAACATCAGGATCGCAGAAATTAGGGTTCTTGTATCTACCAAAGGGCACATTGAATTCGCCCCTTTTGTTGACGCGATAAAGGCCGTTGAAGCAGGTCCGGTTCAAGAAGATCGTGCGGGCTGCGGCGTAAGAAGGCTCGAGTCCTTCGAATTTTTCTGAGCGGAGCGCGTAATAAAACGGCTCTTCGTTTTCGAAGGTGATGAGATGGCTCAGGATTGAGGCGTAATCGTCGCGAAGACAGCGATAGAGATTCACCAATTCGGGGTTGGAGTCGGCGATGATGGCCTGCTCGGGCATCAAATCAAAAAAGAAAGCGCCCCCTCCTATGAACGGCTCAATGTAGCGCTTGAACCTTTCAGGCTTACGACGGTGAAGATCAGCCAAAAGCTGCCCCTTGCCACCAGCCCACTTGATGACCGGCTTCGCTTTGGTGGTTCGGATTGTGTCCGGGGCTGCTTTCATTGCTAAACTCCTTCAACGCCAATTGTTCGCTATATGTTCTCGGGCGTCAAGAGTGCCCAATACGCTTTTTAGGATGAAAGTGGACCAAACCAAATTTTCAGCTTTCGAGCGATTTTTCAGGCGCCTGCCCCACCGGAATTTTCTTGGAAAGAAACTGCGAGCCGTATTTGCCGGTCGCCTCCCCTAGATCTTTAGGGAGGTGAATCCATTCGGCACCGAGCACATGCAGGCACTGCATTAGGAACACGGCGGTAAACCTGCCCCGGCTTACCTTGTTGCGGAGATTGAGCTCATTGTCCTCGACGCCGATCGCTGACAACCGCTCAGCCAGGGCAGCATAGGACACGCCCTTGCTCATCATGGCACCCCGAAGGGTGTTCTTTGACAACTCTTCCCAGACTTTCTCGTCGCTCGACACCTTGCCCACTCCAACGTGAATCCTATCCCCTTGTAGGAGAGTCGAACGTGATCGCAAAGGTGTGCGCCACCCGAAACGATGGCGAGCATCATCAAATATGTATATTTTAGCTGGACAAAGGAGTGACATAATCATATGTGATGACATAGAGCATCACATTTCATGGCGCAGCATTTCCTCCTTTCTCCACAGGCACGAACGGTCAGTATCCTGTCCGTTGCCTCAATGTCGGAGAAGCGCGCCTACTCGAAGCTCAAGCGGATCATCTGGGATGCAAATGGCGGTAAGCCCATCTGTCCACATTGCGGTGGCCTCGAGCACTGGGAGCTGGAGGACGATAAGAAGTGGCGCTGCATCAGCTGCCGCAAGTCCTTTTCGCTCACTAGCGGCACGATCTTCAAGGACAGGAAGCTGCCCTTCCGCAAGATGCTGGCGGCATGCGTGATCTTTGCGAACGGCGTCATGGGCGTGTCAGCCTGTCGCCTCTCCCGCGAACTGGATATCACCTACAAGTCCGCGTGGGTGTTATTGCAGAAGGTCAGGGACGCATTGGGTCAAGATGGCGAAACAGCGCAGCTTGCCGGTGTGGTCGAGATTGATGGTGCCGTATTTGGCGGGAGCTTGCCCCGCCTTCCGAACAGCAAGAAGCTGTGGGAGGAGTTCAAGCGCAAAAACAAGGCAGCAGCCAAGAAGCGCCAGAAGCTCATCGTTGTTATGCGCGAACGCGACGACCCAGAGACAGGAAAGATAGGCAAGCTTCGCACCTTCCTGCTGCCCAAGGAAGGGGATGCAATCGAGATCGCCCGCAACATCCTGCTGCCCGATACGGTTGTCCATGCCGATATGAGCCCGCAATGGGAACCTCTCCAGTTGCTCTTCGACACCAAGCGGATAAACCACTCCGAGCACTTCTCACATGACGGCGCCTGCACCAACATGGCCGAAAGCTTCTTCGAGCGCATGCGGAGCGCCGAGCGTGGCGTTCATAAGCACATCTCAGGAGCGCACGTGCACCGCTATGCTATGGAGCTAGCCTGGAAGGAACAGAACCGGCGTGTATCGAATGGCGAACAGACTGCCATGATGATCAGCGCAATCGGAAAGGCCCCGCCCTCGAAGACTCTTGTGGGTTACTGGCAAGGGCGAAAAGCAAAGCCACTCGGGAACGACAATCAGCCGGCATCAGCAAACGATCGCGACGATGACGATGCAATTGCCTACCTTACTGGCCGGAAGGCGTAGGCCTGTCGCCTTGGATGATAAACCAGGTTTGGCTGTATCGCTCACCCTGGGTGTCCACAAACTGCCCCTTCTTGCTCCGCAGGCTGGCATCAACAGCGATCTTGACCTGATCGACCAGCATACGGTCTTCTGGGTCGAGGCCCTTTTCGGCCACAACCAGTTCGGCGATGGTCCTTGAACCCATCGGCCGTGCCTCTTTCCGCATCACGTCGAATGCCATCCGCGTCACTTCGCCCGGTTTGAAGGGCAACTTCATCGCATTCCGGCGGCTGGGGCGAACAGATTCCGGCTTCCAGTGCGGAGCGATCTCTTTCATGATGACCTTGGTGCTCACGAGCAGCGCCTCGACGGTAGCAAGTCGCTCACGCTTTTCACCGAGCGCCTCATATGCCGCTGTTACCTCAGCAATACGCTTTTCAAGATCCTGCCGTTCGCCAAGCCAATCGGCAAACTTGCGTTGAAGATTTTCTTTGAGATTGGTCAGACCCATGCCCGACGCATACGCTGCATTACGTTCAAGGATCAATCACGCTCGATCAGTAGAAATCCCGAGAGTGCAACTTGTTGTGGAAATGGGCAGAGTTAGTTCCTCTGCGCCATAATGCCGCATATTATTGTTTATATCTTTCAATCTCATGCATTTGACAGATTCATATTTGTTCGCTATATGTTCTTTATGGAACAAGTGGTTATACAGAAAACTACTCGAGGAAAAGTTGTAAACCTTTCTAACGGTATATGTTTAACCATTGATTTTATGCTTCGTGATCAAAAGCGTTTGTGGAACTGGATTCATGAGCTAAACGTCAAACAATACGAACACTTAGGCAATTTTATCTTCTATAAAGAAGCTGCTTCATTATTAACGCAAAAAAGACAGGCGGGTATTTTTGCAGAAGGAAGCGTAGTCGCTCAACAGCAATGCCTCAGGTCTTACGAAAAAGCATTGAAAGATAGCTTTCCTAGAAACAACAAGCGCAAGGGATTCCCTAGTTCAAAAAAACATACGAATGATTGCTCGCTGCGCTTTCCATCACATGACATTTCAACTGTGCGGACAGGAAATAAACTTACTCACGTTAAATTGCCCAAAATAGGCCTAATCAGAATACGTGATTTAACTGTTCCAATTGGCTCTAAAATAAACAGCTACTGTCTCAAAAAACAGGCAGATTGCTATTGGCTAAGTGTCCAATTTGAAGTTTCTGATTTCAAATCAATAAATAATAATCCCTCAATTGTCGGAATCGACGCTGGCTTGTCAGTAATGACGACATTTTCAGACGGAGAGCAAATTCCAGCGCTCAAACCACTAAAGCGGAATCTCAAAAAACTCCGAACTCAGCAGAGATCCCTTTCTCGTAAGAAAAGGGGATCGGTAAATCGTAGAAGGCAGGCAAAAAAGGTTGCCCGTGTTCACGTTAAAGTGAAGCATGCACGCCGTAATGCTCAACACCAATTGAGCAGCAGGCTTATCAAAGAGCATGGCACAATCGCTATAGAGACGCTAAGCCTTTCAGGCTTAAAACGTCTCAAGCATCAAGGCTTTGCTTGGTCTGATATTGGTATTGGCGAGCTTTACCGACAAATACGATACAAAGCCAAATGGGCAGGCGTTGAAATTTACGAGCATCCAAAATTTTCTCGTAGCACTGGTTGCTGTCCTGACTGTCGGCATATTGGTGAGAGATTAGATCTAAGAATTA
>Ga0210011_1002876_pt1 | contig 13704 bp, 17 predicted proteins | sample CryGeymeta201502_FD_183972 | JGI IMG/M metagenome (GOLD analysis project Ga0210011, IMG submission 183972) | Groundwater microbial communities from Crystal Geyser aquifers in Utah, USA - Crystal Geyser metaG 2015-02 (SPAdes) (version 2) | ecosystem: Environmental > Aquatic > Deep subsurface >...
AGAAGTTCCTGCGATTACGGTAGATTTAACAAAGGAACAGGCAGATGCTTATCGGTTGGCTGACAACAAGTTAAATGAGTCTGAATGGGATATGAAGTTGGCGATAGAAGAACTTAAAGGTTTATCAAGCGAAATGCTTGACCTTACAGGCTTTGACAAAGATTTAATAATTGAACCAGACGAAAAGGATGATGAAGTTCCTGCTCTACCTAAAAAACCTAGAAGTAAATTGGGAGATTTATATGAACTAGGCAACCACCGAGTATTGTGCGGAGATAGTACTAAGATTGAAGATGTTGAGAGGTTGATGGATGGCAAGAAAGCGGATATGGTATTTACCGACCCACCCTATGGAGTCTCATATCAATCGAATATGAGAACAAAGACCGATAAGTTTGCAGTCATAGAAAATGACAAAGTATTTTTAGACGAATGGATAGAAATGTTGCCAGTATTTTCTAATGGATGGGTATTTATTTGGACAACGTGGAAAGTAATAGAAAAATGGATTGATATTGTGAAGCCTTTAGGAGAAATAACAAATATGGTTATTTGGTCAAAGGGTGGAGGAGAAATTGGAGACTTAAAAAAGACATTTTTAACAGACTATGAGTTGGCTTTAGTTTTTAATAGAGGTGCTGAATTGGAGGGTAAGAGAATCGGAAGCGTTTGGAAGTTGTCTAAAGACTTCGCTGGAGACTATAAACACCCTACTCAAAAACCAATAGAGCTAGGGTGTGAGGCAATAACAAAAACAACAAAAAATAATGCGATAGTAATGGACTTATTCCTTGGTTCTGGTTCTACCCTAATAGCTTGTGAGAAGACTGGAAGAATATGCTATGGTATGGAATTAGACCCTAAGTATATAGATGTAATAGTTCAAAGATACACAGATTATACTGGAAATAAAAATATTATTAAAAATGGTAAAAAAACAATATGGGAAAAGGCGGAAGACCAACAGTAATGACAGTTGAAACAGTCAATAAATTAGAAGAGGTATTTGCCTTGGGAGGGACTGATGAAGAAGCTTGTTTTTATGCTAATATAAGTAAGCAAACTCTTTATGATTATCAAGATAAACATCCTGAGTATGTTGACCGAAAAGAACAGCTAAAGTTAAAGCCTTTTTTAAAAGCAAGACAAACGGTAGCTAAAGACCTTGATAAAACTGATACAGCTAAATGGTATTTAGAAAGAAAAGGTAAAAAAGAATTTGGTAATCAGGCTCAAGATGTTGTTCCTCCCTCGCAAATCATTATAAACGTGCTTGGAAACCCCGAAGCTAAAAAGCTATCAGAGCAAATGGATAAAGTTTTAATTAAGAATATCTATGAAGGAGAAATTATCAATAATGCTTCGCAGGATAGCGGACAAACTAGAGAACAATCCAGAGAGCCAGAATTATCAGAGCCAATTAAATAACGACTTGATAGGTCAAAACAATCACGTGGAGAAGCCTGACGGCGAAGCTCAGATGATTGTTTTTTATTCCGAGGATGAAGAAAAGAAACAGAATGAGATTGAAAATTTTGGCATTAAAGGTTTGATTAATAAAGTTAATCATCTTTTAAATGGATAAATTAGAACGCCTAAAAAGAATAGTAGATAATAATTACGCCGAAAGAGAGCGAGAGAGTACTAGGCTAATGAAGCGTGATGAGAATTATAATCTAATTAAATCATCTCCCAATCTTAAGCTGACCGAGTTCTTTTGTTCTAAGCACCAGTTAGACTTTACTACTTTAGCTTATAAGCAAGTTAGCGGTGATAAGGCTGTTTATAAAGCTGACTGCCCTAAATGCTCGTGTGAGCCTAATTATTCGTTTACAAAGCGTTGTGAGAGGTATATTACAGATAGATTTAAAGACCCTTATTATAATGAGTCTTTATTAATAAGAAAACAGAGGTTTGACGCTAGAGATGACTTATTACAGCCGGGCGACCCAAGATTTAATCTTTTATATGGCGGCAATAGAAATAAAATTATTCAATAATAAATAAATTTATGTGGAAAATTGCTAAAACATTTCCTCAAACACCAGAAGGAGAAGAATTAGTTTTATTTTATTACGAGCAAGATACGCAACAGTATGTAAAACTAACAAGAAAGCATACTTGTCTTTATAAATACTCTTGGAATGGTTTTAGTGCTAGCTTTAATAATGTAAAGATAGAACTAATTTTGTCTAGCGTAGAATAATTAAATGCCAGAAGACAAGAAAACAATTGACCCGTCCGAATACTCAATCATCGCTTGGATTACTTCTAATAGTTTTAAAAGTGAAAAGGGTGAGGTGCTAGACTTTAAAGACCGTTTATTTCTTTTGGATATTTTAGCTGATTGGTCTAATAATATCGTAATAAAAAAGTGTTCGCAGATTGGCGGTTCGGTTATTTTTAATATTAAATTGTTATTTGCTTTAGCTAAATATAAGCAAAATATTATATATACATTTCCTTCTGAAACAGATGTTAACGAGTTTGTAAGTTCTAAGACTAACAAGCTTATTGAGCAAAACAGGCACATCTCAGAGCTTAAAGCTTTATCAACCGATAATGTTCAGCGTAAAGAGATAAATGGAAGGTTTGCCTTCTTTAAGGGGACTATCTCAAAGACGGCGGCGATTATGACGACTGCACAAATACTTATTCACGATGAAGCTTCAAGAAGCGATCAAAAAATACTTGATTTTTATCAGAGCAGAACTAAGGGTGTAGATAGGGCAAAAGAATATTATGCTCGTTGGTTGTTCTCTAACCCGACCACTGAAAAGGATTTGTTAGACCAAGAGTGGCAAAAGAGTGATAAGAAAGAGTGGTTTATAACTTGCCCTCATTGTAAGTTAAAACAATATCTCGTTTGGCCTGATAACATTGACTTAAAGCGTAAAGAGTTTATCTGTTCCTCGTGTAAAGGCGTGATTGACAGAGAAGTAAGGAGAAAAGGATATTGGGAAAAGACTCAGCCTGAAAGCTCTATCTCTGGTTATCATATCAGTCATTTGATGTGTCCGTGGATTACTGCCGAGCAGATTATAGAAGACAGCGAGAAAGACCAAGAGTATTTTTATAACTTCGTGTTGGGTGAGCCTTATAATCCGGGCGACCTGTCTGTGTCCCGTTCCACTATCCTTGACATCTGGACTCCGCAGAAACTTGAAACAGGCAAATACTTTTTAGGGGTTGATGTTGGTAATATTAAACACTACTGTTTAGGTTCGGATAAAGGAATAACAAAGATAGGCACTTTTAGAGAGTGGTATGAGTTAGATGACCTCTTAGACTTCTATAAACCTGTAATGGTTATTGACGCTATGCCAGAGAATAATATGAGTAAGTATTACGTTGAGAAACGTCAAAACTGCTTTATGTGTTATCTTAACAGGGATAAGGAAAAGAACAGGGTTATTACATTTGGGGAGGGAGAAGACATAGGGATTATTCACGCTGATAGAAATAGAGCTTTAGACCAGCTTATTAATGCGATGTTAAATGCCGAGTTCCTTCTCAACATTACAGCTGATAAGAACTTGAGAGAGTATATTAAGCATTGGGAAACTATGAGGAGGGTTAAAGAAATAGATGGAATGGGAGTTGAGAGATATATATGGACTTCAACAAATTCCATTGATCACTATGTTTTTTCATCACTTTTTTGGTATATGGCTAAAATGACTATCGGTGCTGGCGTAGTAATAGACTTTAATCAGAAGCCAGTTGAAGCTATTATTAGAAGGTCAGACGGTGAGTTTAATAATATTGGTGAAGCCTTAGAAGAATTAAATTTATAGTTATGCGTAAAAACAAAGAGGTAGTTGTTTATCTTAAAGAAGATGATGCACTACTATTCGTTGAGTTTCAAAAGTATTACGAAGTATTTAAAGCAATGCTTGAAGCTGGTGCTTTTCACACAATAAACGGAGAAGTTAAGCTAAATTTTAACTGCGACGGGCTGCTTATGAACATAGAAAAAAGGACTATTCTGTACCAGAGGAAGAAAGCAGAAAAAAATGCTTGACCAGAATTTAACGTAGTGTTATAATTTAATTAGATTACATTCCCTTACAGGAGGCGGAGAACTCCTAACCAAATGCGGGAATAAATTAGTTGCTTTACGGCGATTGATTTATTCTCGTTTTTTTATTATATGATAGATGTTTCAAAACTAGACGATAAACAGTTAATTAATCTTATCAACTCTCGCTGGAATGAGGGTGATAGTGTTTTTAGTATCGTATCTAAGACTTATGACAAGAATACTATAGCTTATGACTCAGATACTAACTCGGAAAGACTGCCTGAATATCTAAGACGATTACCTAATGACAAGCCTAAAGTGAGGGCTAACCGTATCTTTGCTAATACTGAAGCGGTTATTAACGCTGTTATTGCTAATCCGCCTAAACCTAATATTCTGCCAAATCGTTCTACTCAAGAAGCGATTGATTTAGCTCAATTACAAGAGAAGTTCTTTGTTAAGAGATATGAAGATAGGAACGTCAAAGAAACCTTAAGGAAGGCGTTAAGAAACCTTTACTTCTCTCGTCTTATGGTCATCAAAGTCTTTTGGAACTCAATGATTGATGATTTTGACGTTGTATCAGTTGACCCTCGTAAAATCAGAGTATCGCCTAAGTGTACTAAGGAGGAGGAAAGTGAATACTGTATTGAAGAGGTAGAAGCTGATTTAATTACATTATTGGGCAGGTTTTCGTCTAAGAAAGCGGAGATTTTAGAGAAGTTCTCATATAAGACTGAAGAAGACGCTTATATTAACAATCCTAAATGTGTTTATAAAGAATGTTGGATTGATAACCGGCTTGTTTGTAAATACAACGACTTAATCCTTTCAAATATCCGTAATCCTTATTGGGATTGGGACGGGATGATTTTAACTGAAGAAGAGCAGAATACTTTAGCTTCTAATCCAGAGAAACGAAAGAGTACACTTGAAGGTGCTTACTCAGACCAGTATAATCGCCAACCTGAAACCACAGAAGGGGCAACAGAGGGCGATGAGGACGAAAGTGGTATAAACACTAAGAACTACTTCTTTAATCATTTTAACTACGTTAGAAAGCCTTACATCTTTGCTACTATTTTAAATAACGAAAACTCTCCTATTGGTCGCACTTCGTTTATTGAAGAATCTGCTTCTTTACAGGAAAATGTAGATAGACGCAAGCAACAAATCCACGATAACGCCGATATGATGAATGGGCTACTTAAAGTTGACTCGTCTGTCGTGTCTTCTAAAGCAGGAGCTCAAAAGATAAGACGAGATATAGCCGCTGGATTTATTTGGGGTAAAGGAGTAGTTAGTGGAGTGGCGATTGACACAGGTTCTTCACTCCCTGGCTTTATAATGGAAGATATGATTGATAGCAGAAATGAGATAGATAATATAATGGCGGCTTCCTCGGCTTTTAGAGGGGAAAGACAAGGTCAAGAAACTAAGGCCGGTCGCCTTGCCTTAATAGAGCAATCTTATCTACGCTTAAATGAGCTGGTTCAAGTAATAGATTATGTCTGTCAAGAAATGTTTAACTGGATGTATCATTTAGCTAAGGTTAAATACACTGAAACTCACTATGCTAAAGAAATGGGCGAAGATAACGCTTTAAAGGTTATTGAATTACAACGTAATGACTTTGAGGACGGAGTAGAAGTTAAGGTTATTAGTGGCAAAACTCTTCCAGAAGATAGACAGTTTAAAATGGAACAAGCTCAAGCTGATGTTCAGAAAGGAATTATTGCCCCGATTGATTACTTTAAGACTGCTGGTTATGACAATCCAAGCGAAACCGCTCAGAACGCTGTTAAGTTTCAACTTAATCCAGCTGTCGCAGTTGGTATTAGTCCTGAAGAACTGGCTCAATTAGTGCCACCGCAAGAGTCTGAGAAGAAACCGCCTAGTGCTTCTATTAGTTTTAAAGACCTTCCGCTGGACGGGCAAATACAATTGGCGGAGCAGGCAGGAATACAACTAAATCCAGAATTAGCTTTAGCCGATAATCTCTCTAAAAGAGAAAATAGTAAAAAACCAGAGCCAATAATAAAAGAAGATAAAACAATTAAAGATAAAGTTTAGGTTTTTGACTCCTAGTCTAGCGGAATCCAAGATTAGGGGCTAACAACTTAATAGACCAAGCGGTTGCTTTTCAGTCTAATGACCAAGTTAAGCAAATGGCAGTCAAAATAAAAGTATGTTGATTGAAGGAAACATTGACGTATCTAGTGTGTCAGAGCTTAGTGGAGTAGTCCCAGAAGAAATTAAGGAAACTCCAGAAACTCCTGAGAGCAGTTCTGAAGAAGAACCAAGCACTGAGGAAACGCCTGAAACACCAGAAACGCCAGAGGTTGCGGAAACACCGGAACCAGTGAAAGATTTATACGAACTTCCTGACGGAAGAAAAGTAGATGCTGAAACTCTTACTAAAGAGTGGAAGGAAAACTTTTTGCCCGATTATACCAGGAAGTCGCAAGAACTTTCCAAACTAACTAAAACTAACGAACCTAAACCTCAAGAAAGAGGAGCTGATTGGGTGCCTGAAAGTTATGCTGAGATAGTAAAAGTCGCTAAAGAAGAAGCGATTAATCAAATTATTTCGGAACAACAAACCAAAACACAGCAACAACAAGAAGCGGAAAAACTTATTACTTCTCAACTAGAGGAGATTAAAAAGGAAAGTCCGACAATTGATGAAGCTAAGTTATTTCAGCACGCTAATAAATACCAATTCTCCGACCTTAAACTCGCCTTTCAGAATATGAAGGAGATGAATATGGTCGCTAAGAATACCGAGAAAATAGTCCAGAAGAATATCGCTGCCAGAAAAGATGAACCAGTAGCTGGAAAGCCGTCTGGTAAACCTGCGGAAAGCGGTATTGAATGGTCCGGAGTACAATCTCGTGGTGGTTTATCAGCCCTTGAGTATTTACAGAGTTTAGAAAAATAAAACTATGCAATTTTCAAGTGCGGTCACTACGACCACAAGAGAGCATATAGTACCCCGTGTCTTTGATACTGTGACTAAAGGCTCTCCATTATTAATGATGTTGTTAAGAAACGCTAAGCCGTGGAAGAGCGGTTATCGCTATGATAATATCTTTAAGTTTAAAGATTCTACCAATGGCGGTAATATCGGTATTGCTGATCAATTAGACACTGATAGACAAGATGTCCGTGTTAAAGGTAATTTTGAAGTTAAAGGTGCTTATAAGCCAGTTGTTGTTGCTAACATTGAGGAAGTGTTAAACGCTGGTGATGAACAGGTTGTTAATTTACTAGAAGCCGAGTTTGACTCTCAAGCTCAATCTCTTTGTAATTTAATGGCTGAAAATCTTTATACTGGAACTGGTACAGGTACTTCTTGGGATTCAATTGCTAACGCAGCAGATGACAGTACAAATTATTCAACCTATGCTGGTTTATCTCGTTCCACTTATCCAACTCTTGATGGTTACTACTTAGCTTCTGCTGGTGCTTTGACTTTAAACAAGTTAGCAACTGCTTATGACTCAGTAGAAATCGGAATTGATAAGCCTAGCGTAATTGCTACGACTAAGACTTTATGGAGTGCTTACGAAGCTCTTTTAACTCCGACTGTAAGAGCTGGTTATTCCCAGAGTGGTTATCCTCGTATGGACAACTACGGTATCGTTCCTAAAGGTGATGCCTTAGCTGGTAATCAGGGCTTTGATGTCCTATTTTTCCGTGGCACACCGATTATTAAAGATGAACAATGCCCATCTGGTAAAATGTTCTTGGTTAATACCAATTACTTCGGATTTAAGGGAGTTGATATGAGCAAAATTCAGGGTGTTGAAAAGCTAAACTTTAAGAAGACTTCTGACGGCGTTCCTATGGGAGTACCGGGCAGAGTTCCGTCTACTTTAGGGTTCAACTTCCGTATCTTTATGTCACCTGTTGACCAGTTGGCTAAAGTCGGTCACCTTTTGTACTTTGGTAACTTCACTTCTGAAAACCCACGTCTACAAGGACAAATGAGCGGACTTACAGCTTAGTTTAATTCACTAAAGACCTTTGACCTGAGGGGGAGCTTAAAAACTCCCCTATCGGAGAGGGCAAAATAATATGAACTTAGAAGAATTTATCCCAGGAGTAAAATATAACGGAGTTAATACCGATAAAGATATTTCTGCTTCTGGAACTAATAATTTAACAGGAACATCTAATTTAACAGGACAAGTTAATCTAGGTGCTACTTTAAAGAAAGTTCCTACTCTTGGAACCGCAACAACTGTATTAGACGCACAAAGTGGAACTGCTACTATTGCTCAATTATTAGGAGGTATTTATACCCATAATTCAAAGACTGGAGCTGGAACATTAACAACTCCAACAGGAGCCGAGATATCAGCTGGTGTCGCTGATGTTGCTGTGGGGACTACTTTTGATTGTTGGTATTATAACTATGGAAGTCAAACTGTTACATTAACAGCTGGAGCTTCTGGAGTTACTATGAAAGGGACTGTAGCTGTTACTACAGGGAAATCAGCTATTATGCGTTTTGTAAATACAGACGCTAATACTTGGTTGGTATATTGTATAATAGGATAATAATTAATTAATCTAATGGGACGATGTCCCAGAAGTGCTTATTAGGGAAGACCTAATAGGCTGAAAAATAAAAATATGAAAGACATTTCATTTCAGGCCGTGCAAGACACGCCAACAACCCCTTCGTTTAAATTAGGAGAAAGAGCAATGACTCCTGACGGTCGTGAGTGGGTTTATGTTAAAGCTGACTCTGCTTTAGCCGCTGGTTCTGTTGCTGTGCCAGACGCAGTAACCGCTGTTGACACTGTATCGTCTTCAACAGACGGACAAGGTCGTATCGTTTATATAACGAAGGCTTCTGCTGGTTGGACAGTCGGACAGTTTGCTGACTCTATCGGTGTCGTTGATGATGGCACAGGAGCTGGTCAAACTTTCAAGATTAAGACCAATACAGCTGATACTTTAATCTTGTACCCAGAGAGTGCTTTAGCCACTGCTTTAGCAGTCGCTGACTCTGACATTACAATCCGTTCAATGGCGATTGTTGATAAGGCTGCGGTTACTAGCCCATTACAAAGTGCTGTCGGTATTGCTCAAGTAGCTTTTGCTGCTGGTGATTACGGTTGGTTACTTACTAATGGTGATGGACACGTATTAGCTGGTGAAGTTCTTATTATCGGCGCTGGTTTCACAACTGGCGATGATACTACAGGACAGGTTATTAAGAGTGTTATTACTGAAAACGTATTAACTGCTCAACCTTTAGGTATTTGTTTAGTAGCCAATGCGGCCGCTGACAAATTAGCTTTAGTTAGAGTAAATATTCGCTAGATTATCGTCTCTAGCCCTTTATGGGGCTAGGATACGGCAATTTAGCCGTCTATTATGGGAAAAGTGAAGCCCATAATCAAGTAAAACATTAACTATATGTTAGGAGAAAATCCAACACAAGTTAGCCCTAATTTGGGCAAGGTCGTTATCTTCACCAACATTGACGACCAAGATTTTGAACACGCTTATAACGGACAACCGTTTCGTGTTCCCGCTGGTGAAAGTCAGCATATGCCGTTTGACTTAGCTAATCATTTAGCTACTCATCTGGCTCGTAAAATCCTCTTAAGAGGTGACGGAGGTAAAAACATCTACGACCCTACTGACAAAAGCGGTGGAAGTGGAATAAAAATCTTCGGAGAAACTGAGGAAAGAAAGTTAAAAGACAAAATCCTCGGCAACACTTATCAGGTTGAAAGACCAAGAGAGGAAAACGAGGTTGAAAGACTACAAAGAGAAGTCAAAGAGCTTAACAAGTTCGTAAAAGACAATGTTCCCGGTCTTAAGGCGGTAGAGTCTACACCTATCGTTGACGGAACTGATGGCTACGAAACAAAAGCCGATGTTATCGCCAAGCTAAACTCTTTAGGAATAAAGTTTGATGCAAGGCAGAACAAAGACAAGCTGATTGAACACTTAAACAACTCACTAAAAGAAAATGTCTAATTTCGTTATTCCAATAGAAGAGTTTAATGAAAAAGCTGAACTAGCGGCGGTTGGTCAAAAGCTGGCTGTCGCTCGTTCCGAGCTTTCTATTTTAAAAGAGCAAAAAGACTCGTTCCTTAAAGAACAAATTGACGAAACACAGGCTGAAATAAATAAGTATGTCAAAAACTCTAATGACGCTTTAAAAAATTTATCAAAATATCGTCAAGAGTTAGAAGATTTTAGAAAAGTTATCACTTCTTATGCTACTGAACTAGAAGAAAAGCGTAAAAATCAAAAAAATATAATCAAGGAAGCTGACAACACACATAAAAAGACTTTAAAAATATTAAATGAAAAGAATTTAGAGCTTGATACTATAAATCGTGAAATAAAAATGGAAATAGAAGGAATTAAAGCTCGCAAAGAATTTCAAGATAGACGAGAGAGTGAATTAAACGATAAAGAGCGAGCGGTTAATGACAAATATAAGGCTTTAGAACAAGCTGTTAAACATTTAAAAAAATAGTATGGAGGCAAAAAAAGACGGCAACCGAATATCAACTTTACTCGGCACTTCAAATGTTGACGGTGAAACTCCTATTGTAATTCAAGCCGACACGACTACTCACGTCTTAGAAGTTTCTGATGGCTCTAGTGGGTCCGATTTATCCAGTGACATCGCATCAAGAGATGCTAATAGAGTTCCTGTCTTAATGGGCGTATCAGAAACTGACGGAGAAACCCCAGTGGCTATTTATGCCGATGCTGACGGCAAGCTATTAATAGACTCAAATTAAATTTTAAATATATGGACGCAAAAAGAGATTCTAATCGTGTAACAACTTTATTAGGTGTTAGTAATGTGGACGGAACGACCCCAGTAACGCTTTATGCCGACCCAACAACTCACCGTCTTTTGGTTAGTTCTGACGCTGGTGCTGGCACAGTTACCTCTGTCGCTGCTCTAACTCTAGGAACTACTGGAACAGATTTAAGCTCAACAGTAGCTAATGGAACAACTACCCCTGTAATCACATTAAATGTCCCAAATGCTTCCGCTTCTAATCGTGGTGCTTTAAGTGCTGCCGACTGGACTACTTTTAATGCTAAAGCTCCCTCAACCTCTCCAACTTTTGCTACCTCAATAACTGGTTCTTATTTAACATCTTCAGAGATGCTAATAACCGACGCTGATAAGAAAATAGTATCAGCTCCTGTCGCTACTTATCCCTCATTAACCGAATTAAGTTATGTAAAAGGTTTAACTTCGGCTATTCAAACTCAATTAGGTGCTTTAGTTCCTAAATCTCTCTACGACGCTCACACTGTCTTATACGCCACTACAGACGATACTCCAGCCGCTTTAACTGTCGGAGAACAAACCGTTGTTGGTCGTGCTACTGGCGGTAATATTTCTGCTCTTGCTATTGATAGTGATTTATCAAGCGTAAGTGCTAATGACGACACAATACCAAGTGCTAAGGCGACTAAGGCTATGGGAGATTTAAAACTTCCTTTAGCTGGTGGAACTATGACAGGTAAAATTGTAAAGGCTGGAACAACTGAAGTTGGAAAGACTTACACACCAGCGACTGGCGCTCAGGGCGTTGAGATAGATTGCTCTGTAAATAATATACACCACGTTACCGGTCACGCAGACGGAACGGCAATAACGTTTACTATAACTGGAGCGACAAGTTCTCAACCTTTTATTATTTCAGTATTACAAGGGAGTGGAACTGTATCAACTATTGCTGCTTGGTTTGCTACTGTTCGTTGGGCTGGCGGAACTGCTCCGACTTTAACAGCGACTTTAAATAAAAGAGATACTTTTGGATTTATTAGGACTGGAACAAATACCTATGATGGATTTATCATCGGTCAAAATTGTTAATCTTATGTTTAATAAACAAAAAGATGTTGTGAAAGCAACGAGCCAGGAAAATAAAACTTTCAATTTTTCTAAAAATATCAGCAAAGACGTTGATGTAAAATTAGGTTTTACTTTAAGAGTTGATGTGAAACAGGAACTTGACGCTTTTCTCGAATTATTAAAAGAGGCTCAAAAGGCAGTTGATGAAGAAATAAAAAATAGATTTAATTAATATATGCCAAATATAAAAGCATTAGTAATCGCAGGTGGAGGTGGTGGTGGAAGTAGTAGTGGAGCTGGCGGTGGTGGTGGAGCTGGCGGTTATCAATATAACTCTTCTTTTTCTGTATCAGCTCAAGAATATTCTGTGACTGTTGGTGCTGGTGGACAGGGTGGTTTATATCCAGTTGGAAGGCAACCAGCTAATGGTAGCGACTCTGTTTTTTCTACTATAACTGCTATTGGAGGAGGACACGGTTGTCAATATAATGGTGGAGCTGGTGACGGTGGTTGTGGCGGTGGTGGTGAAGTTTTTTCTGTTCCTGGTGGAACTGGAAGTCAAGGATATGATGGTGGTGATGGTTATTATGATGGTAGTGGTTATTTAGGAGGCGGCGGTGGTGGAGCTGGAGTTATTGGAGAAACAGCGACTTATCATGCTGCTGGTGATGGTGGCGACGGATTAGCAAATGATATTAGTGGAACAAGCACATATTATTGTGGTGGTGGAGGAGGAGGAGCAAAAAATGCTGGCACAGCAGGGGCTGGTGGTCTTGGTGGTGGAGGAGGTAGTGTATATAATGGAGCTGGAACTTCTGGAACGGCTAATACAGGAGGCGGCGGTGGTGGAGCTGTTCATGGATCTTATGGTGGTAATGGAGGTTCTGGTATCGTTATTTTACGTTGGACGACTGATGACCTCGGTACTTGCTCCGTAACTGGTGCTGGGAATGCTATTACAACTGATGGAACTGATAGTATAGCTACTTTTATAGTTAGTGGCACAATTACTTTTACCGCTGGTGCCACCACAAACGCATCCTTTCTTTATTTAATGGTTTAATTAATAATAATAAATATATGGCCGATATAAGAGCAATAATTGCCCCAGTAGGGACAAGTAATACACCTTCAATAGCAAGTGCTACAACCGCCTTAGCGGAGAATAAAAATCGTGGTGCTTGGATGATACAAAACTTAGGAACAAATGCTTTGTTCGTCCGTTTAGGGCTTGGTGCGTCGTCTACAGCCTTTCACGTCGTCTTAAAAGCTGGGACAGGCAACGATGACGGAACAGGTGGAAGTTTCGCTCAGGAAAGCGGAGTTATTTTTACGGGGATCATCTCAATTTCAGGTACAAGTCCCCGTTATTGTGTGACAGAAATTACTCAGTAAGCTAACAATAAACATATGACAGAGCAACCATCGTCAAATATCTCTCTCACTTTTGAGCAAATGGCTCAAGTGGAAGAAACAAAAAAAAGACTTTCTAATTTAGAGAATGAAATTACTATCGCTACTAAGAACTTAAATGTTCTAAATAAAGAAACCTTAAAAGCTACTAAAGAAAGAGAATATCAAGAAGAACTTATATCCGGTCTTTCTGGCAATATAGAAAAACTTCAAGCAGATAAAATAAGTCTTGAAAATTCTATAATTGAAATGGAGTCTTTTATTAAGAACTCTCAAGAAGAAGTCCAAAAGGCTAATAAAGAAATAAGCGATAAAAAGGAAGATTTAAGACTAAAAGAAATTGTTATCTCCGCTAGTGAGGATAGAATTAAAAAAGACTTAGCAGAAATAGACAAGAAAGCTAGTGAGA
>Ga0210011_1002879_pt1 | contig 13680 bp, 9 predicted proteins | sample CryGeymeta201502_FD_183972 | JGI IMG/M metagenome (GOLD analysis project Ga0210011, IMG submission 183972) | Groundwater microbial communities from Crystal Geyser aquifers in Utah, USA - Crystal Geyser metaG 2015-02 (SPAdes) (version 2) | ecosystem: Environmental > Aquatic > Deep subsurface >...
GGTGTTCTAGTAACCTCCGAAACCGAAGATAAAGTGACCCAGAACGCAAAAGCCAGCAGTAATGATCATCACCCATCGAGCTCCTATTTTATCGATCATAATTCCGCCAAGAAGAGGTATGATCACATTAGGAAATGCATAGAGAGCATATAGCAAATTGAACTAGAATTCGTCCAGGTGATTGCCCTTAGCAGCTTGATTTTACTCTATCGGGATTTGTAAGGCCTGAGTAAGATGTCAGATACGCTAGCATTGTCGAAGCAGTATTCGCAGCTAAAGACAACAAAGATGGCCAGGATGACGACCAGGTAGCGCATGTTAGTTTGTCGGTAGTTGACCTTTCTCTTAGCCTCGGGACCCTTCTTCTCCAGCCCGGATAACACAAATGTTCCCTGAACCATATATCAAGATCGTTTATAAACTTCATCAATAATCTATTTCTAATAATTCCACCAGAAATCCTAAACATTCTTCACACATAGATGCAAACAGATCCACTTTAGGCCGATCAAGATATGATTTATTATTTTAATAAGGTGTTATAATATATCAGTTACTAGATGATCAACCTCTACCGACAATCCGACGCCAAAGCCAAAAACAAGTCTCTCTATACCTATAACAAATCACATACCGCCTCCATGAATCTCAAAATCGCAGCAGATGCGCCCTCTGAAAACACCTATAGAGAAGGACATAAAAATTCACATCGGCAGCACGAAGAAGATCGAAAATCAAGATCGACCCATAAGTATAAAAAATCACTCATCTTGCAAGACACCACCATACACCTCGTCAAGAAAAATAGTGATTACTATGGCGGGAAAAGCACCAATATGGGAATGTCTACCGAACGACTGAGCAAGGAAAAATTGCACAAGAGAAGCGTGGATTATGTGGCAAATCGGATCAAGACAGAAATTGATGAGCCTAAGTCCAGAGCAGAGTCTTCAGCCATGGTAGAAATGAATGTTGATGAGCTGAAGGAAATGTTCCGTAAACTTCAGAATCTTAGGCATGAGAAGTAGAACCTGAAGAGATAGCTGGCCGTTTTCAAACGTTAGACCAAGAAATCGAGGCCTACAAATTCTGTCTTAAGAGCTCTAAATTGCTGATATTGAATATTCTTGATGATATTTGAACAATATATATTGTTAATGATTATCGAGGGAATAATGATCACTATGTCCAGCTCCATCCTTCTTTTTTGATGAAGTTCCAAATCTTTTCAAATTGGCAGTGTACATAACTGCGGAAAGCAGAAAAATAATATTTTACTTCTTCTAATACTTCAGGGCCGGAGAAAGTTACAATTATGGCATCAATCAAAAATCCTACTACAGCACCAATTAAAGCTCCAACAGCTCCCCCAATAATAGCTCCAACTGCCAGACACACTATAAAAATAATAACCAAACCAATTAGACGTCGAGAGATTTGCCTTTGTTCTGAAGGGTTTGAAGAATTATTAATTTGTTCTTGAGCTTAATTAATTTGAGTTTCCAGTATAGTAGCTGCTGGCCCAGGAATAATTTTAGTAATTTCAGAATTAGATATATGTTATGGTACCTCCTGATACTTTTGTTGCTTATGGGATGTTAAAGCTGAGTAAAGATTGTTAACAATTCCTTTTGCTTTCGACTCATGCTCATTCCTTTTTCTCAATTCTTATTAATTATCATTATTTTTTTTTTGTAATTCTTCAAATTTCTTTTTATAGTCTATTTGGCTTTCCTGCGTAGATAGATCTGGTTTCTCTTCAATTTAATTGTTTAATAGCTACCAGCCTTGTTGAGAAGATAGGTCTTGTTTATCTTCAGGGCATTACTGTTCTTAAGGAATATTCTTTATTGTTGGTTTCCTACAACTTCTTTTACGCTGCTGAGCCACCTCATCACTCAATGAAGGTCCTGATGCTGCAATAGGAGCAACTTGCTTCTGACTCATATTTGGAGTATTACAACAACTCTTTATATCAAATGGATGGACGAGAATAAGTATTAAGGACTATTGAGAAAAAAAGTATTAATCCTTAACTTAAATAATCTGAGATGCTCACAATTTAGGTTTCCCATTTCTCTTATAAAAATCAAATACTCATCACAGCCCCTTCTTGGAACACTCATTAATGATATTGATATATGCCTGTGAAAGGAAGTTGTTTTTTGATCTATATTTATAATAAACTTCAAATATGTCAGAGACCGAGTCGTATAGTTCAGAGGAAAGCTACGGATGGATCAGCTGGTTTTGCAATCTCGAAGATCATCAGTTCTTCTGCAAGGTCGACGAGGAGTACATCAGAGACAGCTTCAATCTATACGGACTCAAGCAGATGTTCGACCACTATAAGTACCATCTCCCTCACCCAGCGACGCCCTCGAAATGATCCTTCGCCCTGACCCTCCTGAAGACGAATAGCTGTAAGATTAGAGGTACCTCACTCTCCACTCAGATACTTGTCCATCTATCAATAAGCAACAGATATCTATGGACTCATCCACGCTCGATACATAGTCACCCCCAAAGGTCTAGCCATTATGAGGGAGAAATATAGTAAGGGAGCATTTGGTGTATGCCCTCGGGTGTTATGTGATCGTCAGCCTACACTGCCGATTGGCATGAGTGAATAAATACGCACATCCAGGGTCAAAATATTTTGCCCTCGATGCCAATAGGTCTACATTCCCAAGAAGAAATGCCATGACATCGATGGAGCATATTTCGGCTGTTCCTTCCCTCACATTTTGCTGATGGTATTTTCCCGCTAATATCAGATATACCCCTAGCTGATTCCCAAGGCAGTTGAGAGCCAGTACGTTCCTAAGGTATACGGCTTCAAGATATACGGTCGCAAGGGATCAAAGTACGAGCAGAAGGAATAGAAGAAAGAGATAACTTACTATACTCAGTAATAGCTAAAGAAAATCAAATCCCGAAATGACCCCAAAGACAGAAATTAGCGTGAAAGATGATCTCAACTTGTATTATCGTCTGAAATATCCTGCCGGCATATATTAATTTAGAGCCTATATATCATCAACTCAAATATTTTGGAGGGATTGTTTGGATGAATATAGAAAGCTTATATTGGGAGCATTAAATCGAGGGGATACTGCCGTTTACCGCCTATATTGGACTACCTGCTTAGAAGGTATCAGCAAACATCTTGCTGGTGGCACCTGGACTTGTTGGTTGAGGGTTGATGTTGATAAAAGATATATTTGTCGGTATTCAGCAGGGTTGAGATTTTATTTAGTAGCTTTGAATGTGAATTGCTATAATACAAATATGTAAAAGTAAAATTATTCCAAGAAGGATAAACAACCCTTCATCCGCCTGAACACCAGTACCTGGTACAAAGACAGCCACTCTCTCTATGACTACGAGTCCGCCAAAGTGACAGAACACAAAATGGACTTCCCAATCAACACCAAATGGCTCAACATTTATCGGAAAAAGACCAACAAGCATCAGAATATCCCTGGTCCTGAAATTTAGATCATCGATTCGGTATCTAAAAACAACCCAAAGCTCTAAGACTACGAATTCATTGCTCACTGTTCCATTTAACCCGTCAACAATTTCAAAAACTTTGCAGTTCGTTTTGGAGTCATTACGCCTTCAGCCTACAAAGATAAGACCAAAGATCACAACAGTGAGAAAGAAAAAACAAATGAGTCTGTGGACAGCATAAATGAGAAGGAAGAAGAGCCCTATTATATTGTCAGTAAAAACATGAACCAATCGAACTTTCAAACTGGTTATCAGCTCAGTACCTCTTTTTAAAACTTAGATCCCGGCATGACCCTCAAGTTAGGAAGAATCGAGTATTTTGTGACTGAGTACTCTGATGGAGTCAAAAAAGTGACGAAACCGATGCCCAAGGCACGATCTTACTTCAATGAAACTGTCCTCAGATGTGAACCTATCCCCAAAGAACACAGAAACCCTTGCAAAATATGCCTAGATGAGACTGAATAAGACGGTAATTTCCTCTTCAACCCATGTCTCTGCAACGGCAGCTGCGGAACCGTTCACTATGATTGTTTGGCTTAGTGGATCAGAATCAAGGTCAAGAAGGAGGTTGTTGGAGGCACCCAGCATTACAACTTCACCAAATTTGAGTGCGAGGTCTGCAAAGCTGAACTTCCTGGCTTCATTGAGATGAAAACATATGAAGGAAATGTCTTCAACAAGGAACTTATCAGCCTTGATCGACCATAAGGGAACTATCTCATTTTCGAGGGGGCCTGTGAGAAGGAAAAAAGCATTATTGTGTTGCAAAACACTCCTGAAGGTGGTATCAAACTTGGCCGAGGTCATGAGTGCTAGATCAGAATCACAGACATTTCAGTATCGAGGAAGCACGCCTTTATCAAATCCCTAAACAGTGAATTTTACATTTTAGACAATAATTCGAAGTTCGGCACTTTGGTTCGCGAGGAAAGCCTAAATTTCGAGATCAAGAAGGAGTATGAGAGGAAGTCAATTCAAATTGGGAGATCCATTCTTGAATTCCAGGTGGTAAGATGATTCAGCTTGGTTCTAATAATATAACATTTAACTTTAACAACTATAAATAGCTCACATGCAGGAGGTCTAAAATTTCACAATGGCCCTCAAGGTTGGCTCCAAACAAATACGATTCAATATCAACATCAATGACAACAAAGACAGGCTCTTTGAAAAAATAGCTAGCATACATCCTCAGTGCAAGGATAAAAAGGAGGAAATTTTGTAGAAGCTCAGAAAGGATCTGGAAGGAAAAATTGCTAACTATCACGTCAAGTAGAACCTTAGAATTGCTATCAAACAATATCTGCAAAGGATATTCATTGTGGAGGAAGCCAAGGAAGAACAGGAATCTCCTGAAAAATAAAAAAATATTGATAAAAAAGAGTCAAAGCTCGAAATTACAAAGACACCTCTTGAGAGAAACAAATAAAATATCAACACACCATCCTGCAACAGATCTTCTCAGGCTGTAAAGCATTAATCACAGTCAAAGCAAAACAAAAGTATCGGCAAAATCAATCGAAGAGCAGCAAGCCAAAGATCGTCTCTCAACAAGGAGTCTCATAATGAGGATGTGGTGAAGGCTTGTCAGGTGATACTTCAAAAAACAAACCAGAAAGATATGAAAGCCATGGCCCGTAGATATCTTGAAGATATTGGGCGACTCCCTGAAGAAGAAAAGCATAAATCTGCATTTGTTGTTAGGGAAGAACGAACAAGTTTGTAGAAAAATCCAATAGTTGAAAGCTCTTAAATTCAAGAAAGATAGGAAGAGAAAGAACTTCCTAAATAAAAATCATTTGCCAGATCAAAGTAGTACATCTCTCCAATAGTGGGTCTCAATCGCTCAACTTAAAGGATTTCTCAATACTCAACTTTGACTAGAAACCCAGGAATTGTGTCTTTCAAGCCTAGAGAGTCTTCAAATCCCAGAAATTTCCGAGGAAATAGATTCAGATATATTAGCGCTTTGGAACCATCTTTTTAGGCAGATTAGTTTTCTGCCTTGACCCTTCAAACTTCAGTGAGAGCTAGCCCAACTCGCCAGAGAAAGTTCAACTACCTCTAAAATGTTGAGCTTGATTTAATAACAAAATATTGACAAATATCAGAAATATATTATTATCTTTTACGACATCGTCATATTTTTTTCTTCATTTTTGGTTCACCTTTTTTATCAAGGGTTTCATCAAAGTTGCTGCTCACTTCCTCTGCATATTATTCAATACCGTGTTTGGAGGTGAATATGTCAACATACTCCCAGGCTTGAAATTGGCTGTCGTGTATATCAGGCTATTCCTTTATCGCCTCTTTTTTCTAGAGAACTTTTTTGGCCATGTTTTATCTCAGTCTGAAAGGTCCAACAAACCGTTTCATTTATAGTTTGGCCAACCTTTTTCTAATTTTGGAAGTGTTCTAAGAAAGATTTCTTTTCCTTTCATCAATCTGCTCTGAGCTTTTCTTATTAACTGCCACTCTTAGAGTCACATCCTTCAATACTTTATCCAATTTTTACAAAATTTATGGACTACCTGCTCTTTAGCTTTGACTCTCATTCAAATTATCCTGTATTTATCTATGTTTAATGGGACTGTTTATTCTCTTGAACTATCTTTTGGTTCTTTATGATGACCTCACATGCATTTTAGGTTGTAAAAGTGACCGGTCAACCAATTTCCTCCTCACCATCACTGTTTTTAAATCCTTTCTCCGAAGATACTATTCTTCGAGCTGGCACCTGATTCTTTCCCTATCTGCTTCAATTTTGTTAGGGACAGGTAAATCCAACCATTTGGACCTTTTCTCTTTCCGATAAATATGAACCCTCATTTTGTTAAACTGGCCTTCTTTCATAGTTTATGACTTCTGTGGTTATTTCAATCCCTTGTCACTAAATTCCTGGTTAGCTTCTTACTGTTCATTTTGGCTGTTGTAGTCGATAGTATTGATGACACTATCTCTCTCAATATAATTTTGCTGATATTATTATCTCAACTCACTCTTGAGTTTATGAGCCTTGATGGAGTTACTTCTGCGGGTGTAGTCGATGGTGATGGTGTTGAGGTTGTAGTTGATGGTATTTTTTTTATTCATGGCACTATCATTATAAAGATTAACCTATTTTCTAGTGATTGGCAATAAAATGAGCCAATATAAAGATAGTAATAGTACAATCATTGTTTCTGGAAGCATCTGTAATATTCTCTCGGTAAACCCAAATAACTTTGATCTCCATAGCTTCTCAAGTAATTTTTTAAGTCCTAGATTTACCTTCTCAACTGCTTTGACTGTTTGTCTTCTTAACCTGCTCTAAATTTTTCATAATTGACTTCCATCTGCTGAACTTTTCTTTCTAACTCATGTTACTGTTATTGACTCTTTTTCAATTCAGCCTTTTTCTTCATAGCTACTTTCTTCATTTTTTTGATAGTTTTGGCTAATTCTTTATTCCTTTTCACCAACCCCTTCTATGTCTTAGAGATCTTCCTTACCCTGACTTCTGTGCAGTTTGAAATTTCTTCAACTTTTTTGACCGATTCCATTTCGGACTCCATTCCCTGATTAATTATTATATCAGTATGTCAGATCAAATTTATGCTTAATATCACAAAACTATTGAATTACGATGCAAAAACGATAGGCTCCCAATACCTTCCTCAAACCTTTTAGTCATAAAATGTATATAGTAATATTATAGCGATCACTCATTGACCTCTCCTGACCATTATCACTCTTTACTCTAACCCCTCCTTTTATCTCTTTAATCTCTGACGCCTCTTAATCATTTCCTAAATATACGGCTAGCAACGCCTCTTCAACTAACTCTACTTGGCATTCAATCTACCATTATTATATTGGGATTGTTTCAACTGCTGTTCATAGCCTGCTTAATCTATCTTCACCCTCTTGATGATCCCATTCAACTCAGCCTACTTTCTTTTCAAAGCCTTCAACCTTTTGTAGATCTTCCTTGCCCTCTTGCCTATCTCCCTTGAGCTCTATTCCCTTTTATCGATTGACTCCCCGGATAGTTCCATTGACATTCTTACTTAATTATTATAAAGAATACCTTTTGTATATAAGTACCCATGCCAAAAACGATACAAAAACGATAGGCTTCCTGCCCCCTCCCAACAAATAAAACCGATCAGCTGAGATCATAAGAGAGCAGTCACTGATTATCTTCATATGAAATAGCAAATAGCCACATCTGACCACATTACAATTGACCGTAATAGATAAATATCACAATGGCTTAATAAATAATAATAAACTTTTCATTGTTGATATTTTTTGACATTTTCGTAGACCTCCCTGACAAAAGATTTATGGACCTCTTCGAACAACTTCCCTCCCTTCAACTACTCTATCTTCCCTATTTTTTGCTTAATCTTCCGTTGCTGGTTAAACATCGATTTGAAGTTGTCCTTCACCAACTCAAATTAATGAATCATCAACTCTGTCTTGTTCTCCTGGGGTAGTATGTTCTTTATCCGCTTGGTGTAGCCCTTGCTCTTGTCAATTTTTGTCTTCAAATTTTAAAATACTGGTTTGAGACGTCTAAGCACCATCGGGTCAAATTTATCCTCTGTTATCATTTTGGTAGCCTTTATTGTCTAGGCTAAAACAGTAGCTGACTGTCCAAATAATCTCTTCTGGGCATCTAGTCGCAGCAAAGTAGTATGCGACCTGATCTACCCTGTCTTCATTTTCAAGTACTCAGTTAAAGCCACCACCAGAAGAGAGTTGAGAATGACACCAAAAATAGCAATGAATCCTGCCAGTAACTTCCCCATATCGCTTATAGGCGAGTACTACCCATAACCGATCGAGGTCATGGTGATGAAGGTAAACCACAAGCAAGTATCAAAGGATTCAAAACCAGTTTTGTTTCCTATAATTATCGGATTTTTGTAGTAGAGATTGCCTTCTGTTACTCTGAACCCAAAGCTGAACAGGACCATAAAGACGAGCGAGATGACAGTCGTGAAGGTGAGAGGGTATTCCTGTTGGATACATTTCAGGATATACTGATAGCTGTGCTAAACGTTGTTGTATCGGCAGAGTCGGACGGCTCTAGGGGAGACGTAGGTTGTCATGCAGATGATTGAGCGAAACACCAGATATATTTTTACCAACATGAGGCAATTGAGAAAATCATTGACCGAGTAGACTAGCTCAACTCCTAAATTTTAGTCTTGAAATGTGTAGGTGACTCCATCCAACAAATAGAAAGGATGCGGTAGTATGGCTAAAAACTACAAAGCCAGTCCCAGCAAAGCATCTTTCTCCCTGAATAACCTCATCACACTGCTTTTGCATGAACTTCTTTCATCCTTCCGAGCATAAATTTGTCTTTGGTCAAACTAGAGCTGTTGGAAAAGGACTCTTCTCCAGACCACCAGAAACAAGAGCATGACAGTTGTGCAGCTGATGACTAGCATTATATTTTTTGGAATAGTTCGCTAGGTATAGAGACTGTCCGCTTCCACCTTTACCGTCCCTAAAAATATAATCAAGAGTGCAAGAACTAAGATATTTTTCTATACCAGCATCAACTGGTGATGTGTGAAACGACTCACTCTAGTGTCCTCCATCACTGTGTACCTGTAAATACTGCTTATATCTTTTAAATCTTCCTCTTCTTTCTCAGGTGAAACCTCATCGAGCATGGCTTCTTTCTTTGCTATGTCCAAATCGTGAAGCATAGACCTGCGGGTGGTCCTGCTGACTAGCCGACCACCAACAGGTTTGAACTTAAGCCCCGACATTCTGGGCTAGAACTTCTCTGGCTCAGTCATATAATATTTCTATTCTGAAATTTCGAAGGTAGCTTGATCATACTGTCATTTTTAACACAGCATCAAATGTCAGTAAAGAAAACCAACACCAATACCCACATCTCTTCCAAGAGAAACCCATCATTAATATAATATCTTGTGTTTTTAGTCACTCTGATACTTTTATTAAAGATAAAGATGGATGCAGAGTTTTAGATGTTATAACAGCAGAACCTTAAAACATCAATCACATAGCTGGCAGTTGGGCACGGCAACTCGGGCACTCCAACTTCACCTGCATCCATTGGCCCAAACAATCCTCGTGGAAGTGGTGCTTACAGGGAGTGGTCATCACTACTACCTCATCTATTTTGGGCTCAACTAAACTGTTGTTTATGCTCTCGTTTATGCCATCATCAGGCTCAGTCTCAAATATTGTTTGCAGACAGATGGAGCATTCGATATCTTTTGTCTACTCCGAATATTTTAACTTGTTTCGATAATTGAAATAATTTGGCTGGAATCGCTTGGGTACGAAAAAGCGAGAGCCTAGTCTAGATTGCAAGTAAAGTAGCAGAACCTCCAAGCCGAACAGAGAAATCAACACGATCACTAAGGTTGGGTTGGGAGTGAGGCTGAATCTATTTTCAGGGCACAACCTTTAGTAGATGGGAATGAGGAGTCTGCTTCCTATGAAGGCAAATATATAGAAAGGATGGAAACCTGGGTTACTCCCCATTCGAACATTGTGAATTATTTGAGGTACGAGCAGCATGTTGCTGATGATTATCATCCACTCATCGTTGGAGAAGAAGTAGACAAGAGTTAGATAGAGAAAAAGGCCGAGGTCTAATTCAGGAAATTTGTACAGAATTGGATGTAGAAAGCTGTCAGACGTTTTCTGAGCAGTTGAGGATTTTCCATATTACGAAGATTGTGACTGCGCCAGACCAAAAAGAGAATTTTCATGTCGAAAATGATGAAAAGAATGATGTAGGCCAAGGAAGGCAAAATGAAGAAGAGGTAACCACTCTGCATAGAGAAAGCTGTACCTCTGAGCCCATAATGTACTGGATGTGGTTCATCGTTTGCGAAAAGTCCTCAATGTTGCAAAGTGACAAAGTAAGCAGCGATATTTTGGCAGAAAAGACAAAATTGGGCTGGTCCATGATTTTGACAAGCTGATATCCTCCCAAAATTTGCAGACCGACGACCGCACCAACGAACACACTATAGCCCAGAGTCGAGATAAGCTACCTAGCAGATGTGATACTTCATTATAGAAAGAAATCTCGGCTGTGAATTCGAAATTGTCTCCTTTCATGTGAATGACCATGCTGACATCCTGATAATCATCCTGGTTGAGGTTGATAAAGCTGATCTAGGTTGATACTCCCTCCATGTCATCTGAATATCGGTATACTTACAACTATCCTGCTCCCTTTCCTTCCAAATTGTTGCATAGGTGATCTTATGGCTCTAATTGATCCACTGGTCGTTGCCGTCGACTGATACAATTTGCTTTATTTGGATAAGAATCATCTTGCCATCCTAGTAACGCGGGTCCATCAGAAACAAGTATACGCTGTTTACTGTATCACGGTTTGGGTCCCCGTAAAATATGGCAATGAGTCGGCCTTACTTCCCTTCGAGATAGTCGAATGTCGGCTTGAATCAAGGAGGATATACGCCTGGTTGGGTTGCTACATAATGCCCCTAGTATTCTCTTCCGTTGAGATTATCGATAGGTCTGTCGTCGCAGGTGGCTGGGAGCAGAAAAAGGACAAGTAGTAAGACAAATGCTCCTTTGATCGGTATTCGCATCGATAATGGTATTTATTATAATTTATAGCCCCTCCTAAAAACTACATTCTTACACCAATCCATGAAATTCTCTTATATCGTACCCTCTCTCTGGCTTCATGTGCGTTTCAATGCTCGATGGGCTCTTTCAAGTCATCCCTGTAGTTTTATATTTTATTGACTCAATAAAATGTACCACCTCTATAGTGATCCCGTAAGCAAGGCTTAAAAGCACAAAAAACACCAATATTACAAAAGCATGCTTGATTAGCAACTCAAATATAAACAAACACAACAACGATCAAAATTAGTCTCCTATTCTGGTCAACCTAATGCATATTCTCCTTCTTATGACAGGAAGCAGTAATATTATTCAGCTGGCTCATAGAATCACAGGTATGATCTGTACAGAAACTAAAATCAAAGCAAAACCGAACAGTATATTCACACCTGTGAGCGAATCATAAATAACCTCAAGCAAATCAACAATAGACACAACAGTCAAGACCCCAGTAGGCAAATTCATCAAAATCCATAAAAACATAATTTGAGGGAAAGCAGCAGTATCGAACCTATCCATAAAGCATTTAATCGACAGAAGGGATACTTCAGCAATGTTTCCTACCTGTACGATGCCAGGTAAGCTCAAGAGCGAGCCAAGGTTCACAACAGAAGCAGAAATTACAGAACTCTTGAGAATTAAAGCTCTTGCCAGTAAAAAGTAACTTCCCGAGTCAGAAAGCATGCCAAATTAACGCCTTTGAAAAAATATAATAATCCTTAAGGGTCCAACCTAAAGCCACAAGCATAAAAGGATGAATCTTCGCATCCTGAAGGCATTAGGAAAAAGAACAATCTAAGCAAGTCAAGAGTCAGGGATCGAAGAAACACACTAGAAAAAGGTCAATAATCCAAGGAGTAATAGTTGATGAGGATCAAATCTGATCTAATGGACTGTCTTTTGGAGCTGAACTAATATCTTGAAGACAAGCAAAGCATTAAAAAAGAGCTTGAGGACAAACCATCAAAGGAAGCGTAGTAGTAGAGAAAGCAAGTGGATGCATAAATTCAGGTGGGTTAGGCAATGAACTAAGAGATGGAGGCACTAAAGAGGCAAAAACAACTTACCTAGCAAAAGTTGAATGCTATCTTCAAATTGAGAAAAATTCATGAGAAGAGCAAAGAGATGGAAGAAAGAGTAAGCCTGTAAAGAAGTCGAGTAGCTCCTAAACTGCCGAAACAACAGTCAAAAGTATAGATTTAGTGTGACCTATCTAGTTATCGGCAGGGAAGATCATAAAGGCCCAGCTTCGATGATAGACCTTAACCTCAACAAATCACAATAAAAGAGTAAGAAATCATATAATCGACAATTAAGAAATAATTGCCTCCATAATAGACTGAAGGGTTGATAAAGGCAGTTTTAAGTCATTTGTAAAAAAGAGAGGAGCAAAACTAAGATTTAGCTTCCTGTGTGAAGGAACTGAGCAAATATCTAACCTACCACGATAAAACAGCCGATAAAATCAAGTAAAATTAAAATATTTCTTCACCTCAGAGGGCCATTTCCTCTCTGGACTATCCCGAACAAGCAACAATAGGTGACGATAACAGGCATGAAGAAAATGCCCATCTTAACTCCCGCACAGAAACCCTCGATCCCTAGAAAGCTTAAAGATAGATAGATAAATCTACCCACAGCAAATTTCAAGAGGCAATAATTCGAAGACTAAAGAAAGCCAGAATCAGGGGAAGCCTTTTATCCGAAAAGATCACCAACCACAACAACCTCAGAAAACTGACAGGTGACCTGACCACAGAGATAGAGCATAGCTCTCCGGTTTAGGCATGATTTTTTCTAGCTGATGTAAGGTATGAGGATATATTAATAAATAGATCATTTGAAATTACCACAATTGACGCATTGACATTTGTCACTGCATTGCTCTCCTTTCTGGTAGCACTCGCAGTAATTTTTCAAACACCTGGACTTGCTACACTTGCATCCTTTCTCCTCACCCTGCTGCTTGACCGCCTCTCTCTCGACCATATTGTGACAGTTTGTGCACTCACAGTCCACGCCACATATGTTCCCATGACTGAAGCACTAGCAGTATCTGGACTAACATTTTGACTTGGAACATTTGCATTTGATTTTACGGCCATTGCGCATCCTCTATGATGGCAGAGCAAGCAGGTTGAACAGCTTTCCATCGTCTAAATAAGATATGGGGTACCGAAGGTGATTGAGTTGAGGTAGTCCAACTTGTAAGTATTGCTGGCCACGAACAGCAAGCGAGTGGGGACAGGTTGGTCTTCACGCTTGATGGTGGGTGCCTCGTCAAGCAGGGCATTGAAGCCTCGCTTGGGGGGTGTCATGGCTGAATATTCGTGGCAAGATTAAGCCTATTATTGCTTTACGAAGGGTAGTTATAGTTCTGAGGATATCATTTGGCGAGATCTGTTTTTCTTTTGCGCTAAATTTGCCATCTTATAACTATAGTCCGAGCGCACTTTGTCCTTTTTGAACATTTCCATATCCCGCCCTCCCCAACAACCTTCCTGAGTCCTCCTAGCT
>Ga0210011_1002898_pt1 | contig 13619 bp, 14 predicted proteins | sample CryGeymeta201502_FD_183972 | JGI IMG/M metagenome (GOLD analysis project Ga0210011, IMG submission 183972) | Groundwater microbial communities from Crystal Geyser aquifers in Utah, USA - Crystal Geyser metaG 2015-02 (SPAdes) (version 2) | ecosystem: Environmental > Aquatic > Deep subsurface >...
CCTTGGCAGTGTCTACTGCTTCATCGGCTTAATATTATTGTACACTAATAGCTAAATCTAACAACAGTGAAAAAAGTGTCTGGTTTTTGTTTTTCAGAAATCTCTCTTATTATCTCGTGTAAGTTAATGAGAAGATAAATTAATAATTTATTTTAAACTAAATATTTATACCAATAGCGTCACGGACTTTTCTCAAGGTGTCAGTTGATTGAATTTTTGCTTTCTCTACCCCTTCAACCAATATTTTTCTAATATCTCCATCGTTGATATCGTTCCTCTTTTCGCGCATCGGGGCTACCAATGAATCAATATCTTCTATCAGTGCTTCCTTCAAATATTTATACTGGCCGACATGCTCCGAATACAAACTTTCTAGTTGTCCTTTACTTCTAAATAATGAATGAATAGCATAGACATTTTCAGGTCTTTCACCAGTTGAGTCGGTTACAATACTCATTACTGCTTTTTGAATTTCTTCGCGAGTACCAAATAAAGGAATGATATTTCCATAGCTCTTGCTCATTTTTTGTCCATCTGTACCGGGTACAACGCCAACATTTTTCAAAATAACTTCTTTTGGTTCTTTTAAAATTTGCCCATAGGCATTATTAAACTTAGTTACCGCTTCGCGGGCATATTCCAGATGTTGTCGTTGATCTTCTCCCACTGGCACCAGATCAGTATTATAAAGTAAAATGTCCGCTGCCATCAGCATTGGGTAGGTAAAAAGTCCCGCATTAGCATCAAGACCTTTAGCTATCTTATCTTTGTATGAGTGTGCTAGCATTAAAAATGGTACAGATACCATACAGTCAAGAATCCATCCCAACTCCAGGTGGTCGGAGTTATCAGATTGTCTAAACAAAGTAACAGTATTGGGATCAACACCAGTAGCCAAATAATCTCGTACAATATTGTATATATTGCGACGTAAAATACTCCCATCCCTAACTGTTGTGAGGGCATGGTAATCAGCTACCATCAAAAAAAAATTAGCTGAATCTTTCTGCTCATTATATAAATCAAGAAATGGTTTGATTGAACCAAAATAATTTCCGATATGCAAATTACCAGACGGTTGGAGTCCAGTGAGTATGGTTGTTGTCTTCATACGCCAATAGTAGCAAATTTAACCAGAATCAGCTACACTCATTGCTGAAATGGAATGGTAAAAATAAAGTGTGAACCCTTACCTTCTCCTTCTGAATGGGCAGTGACATCACCCTTCATAGCTCGGAAAAATGGAGATAAGAAAAATGAGGATAAGTCCGTTATTTTTACAAAAACTGTGTCCTAATATATTCATGCCTGAAACGAGTCGGTATTCAAGCATCTTTTAGGCAAAGCAGATAGATTAAAAAAGATATAATTAATTGCACAACACTAATCAGAAAAATAATGGACTTATCTCCATTTTTCAAAATAATTTCCAATATGCAAGTCACCAGATGGTTGCAATCCAGTTAAAATAGTTGTTTTTTTCATGAGGCAATAGTAACAAATTTAACTAAAATCAGCCACTTAATGTCGTCTGTCTTTCTAGTTATGGCCATCATAAACCAGTAGCATTGTCTACCAAAAACACCACTCTGACCTCAGCATTTTAGTTTTTTATCAAATAAATAAGAACCGCTGGCAACATCGAGATGCCAGCGGAGTTTCTTCGTGGGGGGATGCATCAAGTGGCTTCCCATGCGCAGTAACAAACGTCTACTCACTAGTTGCCGTAGTGACCAGCGTGATTTGAGCAGTACTTTTCAAGATCGGCGTTACTCGCCCATTTCTTCAGAAGATCTTCAAGCGGGTCATCAATGAAATTTCCCAGGACAACTTCTTTGGTCGTGCCATCTATTTCGGTTGGCAGAACGAGTTGCCCGAACGGATTGACCATAAAGTATGCCTTGTTGCGGCCGGACGCAGGTGAAATCATTATTTTCGAACCAAATGACGAGTTTGTGAGTAGCTCGACCATCTCTCGTTCGAAAGCTCCCTTTTCTGGTCGCAAGCGTTCTCGAAGTTCTGGCTGGAATTCGTACTCCATTAGCTCATATATTTTCCAAGTGCTGATGATGTCCGAGAAGGAATCTAACACTTCTGCCATTTGAAGGAATGTTCCTGTTGTCGCACTTGAATATACAGTACCCACGCGAAGTAACGGTGGTTTTTGTGTGGGTTTACTCCTGTAGTAGCGTAACATCTCTAGGCAAGTGAAAAACGAGCTTGTATCTAGACGTGACAGAGCATGGATCTCAGGTGTTGGGCCGTCGAGAGGCACGTTCAATGAGTGTACATAAAGCTCAATCGCACTTTTGTGGTTCATGAAAAAGCTAGTATTTGTAGAAAGAGCGATAGAAATTTTATATTCAGCCAGTCGAGCGAGAATTGTATCAATACCGCTCACCAGAAGCGGCTCCCCACCCGTCAGTACCACTCGTCGAACACCAAGCTTCGCATAGCGATCAATGATTTTGAAGAGTTTCTCCAAATTCAAACTCACTTGGTTCTTAGGTGGGCCATAACAGTGGAAGCATCTTAGGTTGCACTTCCCCAAAAGCTTCCAATCAACTGTATCAATGTCCATTTGTTCGTCTCCGGTATTGTGTTTAGGTTGAACCAAACTCTAGACTAGAAAAACAATACCACTTTTTTCCGTATCAGTCAATTTACCGCACTTGACGTTAGTAGTATTTTATATTATATTTATTTTAGTTTGCACATTAACAAGTAGATAACTTGTTTCAAAGTAAAGGGGAAATAAAATTGGAATACTCACTCGGACTCCTAAAACCGGACTGTCTCAAAAGAAACCTTGAAAATTGGGTAATGGATAAAGTTCTCAACTTTGGCCTGAAAGTTGTAATGACAAAACGACTGACCTTTACTCCTGGGCTGGTCGATGTCTTCTATCCACAATGCGTGGGACGAGACTATTATGATGGCCTGTGTGAACATTTGTGCTCAGGACCCTCATTTGTGTACATAGTTCGGGCCAGTGATGCAATTAATAGACTCAATGTCCTGACTGGGTTCAATGACCCCGCGCTTGCGGCCGAAGGCACAATTCGCTCGGCTGGAGAAAATATTCGGTGTAACCTGGCACACTCGAGCGAGAACTTCGATCAGTTTTTTCGAGAAGCTGTCGTAACCTTTTCGAAAGAAGAAGTAATCGAACTTATCGCCGTACGAAAATGAGCCACCTGCAGATTAGTCTGCAGGTGGCTTAAACGAATATATATATTTAAACAAAGATTTCTTCAGGGGTGTCGCCATCAATAAAGCGTTTTGCTGCAATAAATAATCGCACAAATATTTTATCCTTTGTAATATATGAAGGTACAAACTCCTTTCTTGTCAAGGTGATATTTTTTTGTACTTTTTTTTCACCAATAACAGCTATAGACGTTGCTGTAACTTCGTCTTTTTTTCCTAACAATAAGTCAATTCCTTCCTGGATATCTAATTCAACTAAACTTTTCACTTCAGTTTTTTCCAATGTAAAACCGTCAAGTGTTTGTGTTGTTGAATACAAAAAAATGTGCTGGAATTCATATTCAATAAAAGAGTCATTTATAGTATGAGCTGTTTGCCGTACACCGAGAGGAATAAGCTCGCTAAAAGAAGCTTTTATACCAACTTCCTCTCTTAATTCTCGGATCCCATCTTCAATTGATTCGCCAACCTGGTAATGCCCTCCTGCAGTAAAATCAACATAATCTGGGCGATCGAAGTTATACAAATTTTCCACTTTGCATTGCAGAATCATTGTCTTTTTTTCTGGATTAATTAGCATACAAATAAAACTTCGATGCCACTGCCCAGTTTTATGCACTGCCTTTTTACTTGCGGTACCAATATGTTCATAACGATCATTGTATGTATCTACTTGCTCTTCCATATTATAATTTGTTAATGTATTGAATAAGATTTTCTTTGGATATATCTCCAAAAAAAACATGGCTCGCAATATTTGCCTTCAGATAATTTTGCGGATCGCCCACAGTTACCCAGTTACCACTAATTTTTATAGTATCAACAAGATGGTCCGTGGCGAGTCTGCTCACTGTTACTGCAGTATCAAGCTCGGGGTGTACATTGTAGTCAAATGTGTCGTAGTATTCATAAATTATATTGCTTAATACACTTTGCCCACACATGACCAAGTTTGTGTTTATCTCTTCCAGTTTTGGCTTTCTGATAATATGCGAGAGTTGCCTAGTCTTTTCATCCTTTAGGTAAACATTTCCAAAACTCATCATCTCGTCTAAATTTTTTTCTGCTACAGATAATGTTACGACACTATCAGATAATTCTGCGTATGCAATAAGCTTCTTCACACTTGAAGTAGAGTCGAAGATAATGTCATCTGCAAACAGTACTAGGAATTTATCCTCGTACTGCATCTGTTCCCTAACCATTAGTAAGCCGAGTGCATCTCCATAAGGCAGATTTTCATCTTCCTGAATATATTCCACTCTTACTCCACTCGGATGATTAACTTCATATTTTTCAATATAAGTGTCTTTTTTATGTTCAATTAAATATGAACGATATTTTTTATTCTCCTGATAATAATCTTCAAGAAGAGTATTATCTGGTCGTGTAATTACAAATATCTCTTCAATGCCCGCATCAGCACATTCATCAATCAATGTTTGTATTACCGGCATACCATTTAGTGGTAATAATTCTTTGGGTATCCAGCGAGTAAAAGGCAACATTCTTGTGCTATACCCACCGGCTATCAGTACTGCCTTTTTGATAGGTTTATTCATTTTTAAATTTTTTATCCTCGTGACTTTTAATGAATCTGTCTGCGTCAATGAACATTTCTTTCATTGCGCATATTAAATCCACCTTTTGTTGTTGGGCAATAATAAAGATAAATTGTATAATCCCCGCAATTCCTAGTTTAACTTGATCTAAGGTTTTATCACAATCCTTGTCAAGATGTTTGTACCCGTCTAGGCGTGCAACATTGTCCCAAAGATTTGCCGATTGGATCATCAGGTTTAGTACGCTAGTCACATTTGAAGAACGAGTATCATTAGCAATAATAAGCATAGACTTATTAATGTCGACTATTGTTAAATTTAAAAAACTGAGGAGATTTAATGCATTGAACAGTACATCAGATAATTCGTCTTTGGTACCCTTATCTATGCCTGGTGTTGGATAGATGTCCCTGCGCTCATTTGTACCCAGTAGAGAATATGCAAGGTGAGTTATTTGTAATACTAGCTCTGACGCAACGGTAGAGGCAGACCATTTTTTATTCTCAGTCTTTGAGAATTTTTCTTTTAAAAAAAATGACTGTTTTTGTAAATGCTCTAAGTTTTGTAAAATATTTTCGTTCACGACTTTTTGATTATAACATTATTTTGCAGATGACAATATAATTAAAAAACAGTTGTTATGAAGCGTTAACTGGCTCTTTCTTATCAATATTTCAAATCTTATTTTAGCACACAGGCCCTTGAAATTATACGATCTCCTATTTCGCCCCAGTCAAAATAACTTTTGTAACTCTGATAAATGGGGACAGATTTAATTAACACTTGAACTGCAAAGAGTCAAAACAAAACCGCCGTGTATACTGATGTTGTTATAAGACAATCAATAAACACGACAGAAATGTATTCACATCATACTAAAGGAAAGCATCTCACACAAGATGACCGCCTTCGCATTGAGGCATATTGCGATGATCATAAAAATTATAAGGAAATTGCAGTGCTTCTTCACGCCCTGCCGTCAACCTTATGGAGTAAATGGGGTCAGCCACCATTCTTTATCCTCCCCACTCCACGCAACACTTGAATAATATTATATTTCCTTACTACTTTCTATACTCATTGCTGAAATGGAATGGTAAAAATAAAGTGAGAACCCTTACCTTCTCCTTCAGAATGAGCTGTCACTTCACCCTTCATAGCCCGGGCCATCTCACGAGCCACAAACAGTCCAAGCCCAGTGCCTTTTATATTGACCGAATTTGCATTTGAGGCACGACTGAATTTTTCAAACAAGGATTCAATCGTGACCTGACTCATGCCGATGCCAGTGTCAATAATCTCAATAAATAATAGTTTCCGTTTTTTATCATCATGGAGATAGACAGTGATAGTACCTTTAGGGGTGTATTTAAGAGAGTTATTGATAAGATTGTGAATAATTTGTTGAGTTTTGCCAATATCAGCATGAACAATACCTTGACAAGAAATATTTGTGCGGAACATTAATAGCAAACCTTTTTTGATTGCTTCCTGTCGCAAATCATCAACAATATGTTCGGCTTGATCACGCAAATTAAAATCAGAATATTCATATTTCATATTTCCTGATTCAATACGCGAGACACTAAGAAAGTCTTCAATAGATGAGGCCATCATGGCCGTGGAATCATTGATACGTTTTAGTGGGTCAATCATTTTGGCAGATAAAGTACCAAAACTTCCCTCTTGCATCATAGAAATATAACCACGAATCGAAGTCAGTGGACTTCGCAACTGGTGCGAAGCAATAGAAACAAATTCCGATTTTTGTTTGTCTAAGATTTTCAGCCGGCCATTTGCCTTCTCAAGATTAACAGCCAGCTTTTCAATTTCTTCCCGTTGCTTGATTTCTTTTTTGATACTACGAACCAATATGACACCTAAGATGACTGCGGCAAGAAGTGTAGAACCAGCTACTATTTTAGTTGGTGTTGATTGAACAACAAATAATAATGAGCCGATTAAAACCCATAAGGTTACAATCAATGCTTGGGAACCAAGTATATTAAGGTTGTATATTTTATACTCAACTATTAGATAAGTTAAAAATCCCACAAAGATTGGCATACCAAACAGTCCATATTGCGCCAAATCCCAATTGCCAGTTACACTACCAATAATATTTCCTGACGAAAAGGCAATCAGAAATGCCAGTAAGCCGAGAGCAAAAAAGATTATTTTTCCGCAGTCTTTTTTATTCTCTAAGGAAAATGTTTTCCGGAGGGTTGTAGATATTATTGCGAGAATAAATAATACTTCAAGCACATATGAATAAACACTAGCTAAAGGACCTTCGGTAGCATTACAGTCGTATAGATTGATACCACTCAAATTTATATATGAAGGATTAAATAAGATTAACGGTAATAGTATAATACTAACTAATAAATTAGTGGTGAACCCCGGAATTCTATTGTAAGAAAATGCATAAAGCGCATAAAAGGCAATTAAGTAGATTACCGGTTCTGAAAGAACCTGTAATGACCATAGAAAAAGAACAATATCCGACCTGTTAGTTGCCCAGATGATAACATCAATTATTGACCAAAATATAAATATTAAGAATACTATAGATAAAAATCTAACAGCTAGATTTTTTCCATTCCTTAGGAAAAGTAATCCTCCAATAATGACGACCGCCAAAATGGCTGTAAAGTGCGAATAGAATAATAAACTCGGTACATTTTCAGAAAAAAATAGCCAGGTTGGTGCATCCCATGGGCATAATAAATTATCTGTCATATTTAGTATGGGTGGTTATTAATTATACGGAGTTAAAATTTATATCAATATAAGTAGGATCTGACTCATCATAATTTTCAAAATACGTATCATAATCTTTGAGAACAATAAATCTGTAGTACGTAGCCGAAACTGAGAGTACTATTAGAATTCCAAGTAGAACAATTAGTATTTTAGATTTTGTGTCCATGTGAAGCAGAACGACTAACGTCAGACACCTAAGCTTTACCTATATAAGATACAGCAATACATAACTTATTCAAGTAGTTTATCTACAGTCTGCTATAAATAAATGGTAGCCAAAGCTATACCGATAACCACAATCATCAAGACCAGTACCTCTATGATTCGTTTTGAAATAGTTTTTACCGGGTATAGCAGATTACTGGCATCCACCTTGAGATTTTGTTCAGCAGTAATCTTAATATTATATTTGTTTTTATTTGCTAAATATACAATAAGAAGAAAATCCAAAAAATATACTAGTAGAACATGAGAGCTAATAATTACACTAACGTAAGCAGCGTTGAGATCAGCTAATCCAAAATATTCAAAATAAAACACGAACATTCCAATTACTTCAATCAACAATATAATTCGCCAATATTTCCTGATATTTATACGCCAGTTATTTATGATGTCTGTTCTTCTAAATTTATAAAAAAAATCTCTTGTACCAGAAGCAAAGCCAATCCATAAATATGGTAAAAGTGCCAAAATATACATCCCATGACTATAATATGGAGATTCCTGACTTAAAATATACTGAAGTAATATACTATATATAACATTATAAATTATAAGAAAAAACAAACTTTTCTTATATTTATTTTCAGAAGTTTTATTAGGATTAGAAATATACTCAAATACTATCAAACCTACGGTGGCAATTATAGTGCCAATTACAAAAAGTGGATGGGTTGAATTAATTAGAATTATTCCATACGGGAAACCCGTTAGATAACTTAATATGCTTACTATTGCAAAGGTTAAAAGTATAAATATTGGAGTAGCTGCTATCCAGGCCGCAACGGAAGATGAGCTAGCGTCTTCATTGAAACAGTTGAAATAATGAAAGAGTATTTGAATACCAATAATGCCAGCAATAAAAACAAAAAAACCTTGCCAAAAAAATAAATCTACACTGGCAAGAAAAATCATTGCTAATGTTCCATTAGGACTGACTAAAGCCATTACTAACCACATTAAAAATGTCAAAATCAAACCAAAAGACGAACCAGCCAGAGAACTAATAAACCATGCCTGTCTTGGTTTATTATCGTAACATTGACCGAGCATGTGCTTATCGGTCACTATCATTAATGCCATGCAGATTGAACTGAATACGGTAGATATTATCGCTAGTGACATGTGAATTTTTAACAACCCTTTATATCGGATATATCCAATATAAAATTATTTGACTGACTTATGATTTACTAAGCAATTTTGTATAGTTATGATGTATACGTTTTTTCCATCCACCACTATGGTAACCATATGCTACAAGCAATGGCACCGACATTGTTGCTTCCGAAAACACCATCTGCTCATACGCCTTATCAACCTTTCCCCAGGATCCAGCTTCTTTTAAAGTGGAACTGGATAAAGCTCCGTCACGAACATCAGCTACTGTTAGTTGAATTGTATATTTATGTTTATCAACTATTTTTCCAAACATTTCAGCAGCAATTACAGTATCCTGAGTGAAATTTTTTGGTACTCCACCGCCCACCATTAAAAGTCCTGTAATATCAGCATGCATTTTCAGCTTTGTAATTGAAATAAAATCTAAAGTTGGATCAATTACCAAATGCGAATCTGGTTTACCCATATAATGAAGCGCAATACCAAAGCCAGCACCACTATCAGAAAAACTAGGGCAAAAAATTGGTACGTTATGTTCATATGCTACTTGAATAAGTGAATCCTTCTTTACTGCTCGTTTTGGATTGTTAGAAAGCCATCTGCCCATTTCGTAAATCAATTCCCAAGGCGCATAAGTGCGTGGTTCAAGTCCGTCCGCAATTTCTTTTATAGTAAGATCACTTTTTTCAAGTGCCTCTTCATCAATAAATGTATCGTAAATTCTATCCACTAAATGATTTCGTAAATCTGTGTCATCTACATCTGGTGTTCCTTTATAATGTTTATTACCCAGTGCCTCAAAGAAATCCATGTCAGCTATGGATGCCCCAGTTGATACGATAGCATCAACCATATTATTTTTAACCATATCAACATAAACTTGCATACAGCCAGCAGCACTTGTACTGCCTGCTAATGTTAAAAAAATGGTACATTTCTTGTCCTTTAGCATCATGTTATATATTTCGCTTGCTCTTCCAAGATCACGCGCAGAAAATGACATTTCACTCATAGCTTTAATAAGGGCACGAGTATCATGTTTCTTAATATCTATGTGTTTTATAGTATTTTTTTTATTTAGATATTTGCTTTTGTCAATTTTATTTTTATTCATAACATCAATTATTTAATTAAATCTTAATAAATATTCTCTGCCGGGTATTTGGTCCCCCTCTTTTTAATATACTCATCAACATCTTGAAGTTTAAAAAAATCAGTAAACTCACGAGTTAATTTATCCGTATCTAATTCATTTTGACAAGTATAGACATCAATTGTCACAAAGCCACGTTTGGGGAAAGTATGAAAGCTGATATGGCTTTCGGCAATCATCACAAAACCACTAAGACCTCCTGGGTCTTTGCGGTTTTTCGGTCCAACTTCCACTACCACTGGTTCATTAATGGCGTGCATACCCATACGACCCGGTAAAGTATCTAAGATATTCCGCAAAGCTACCGCGTCACAGAGTATTTCAGGTGAGGCACCATATCCGTCCAACATGTAATGTATTCCAAACTGCTCAACCTCTTGGTCATTTTCCATACTTTTGTATAGTTGCTTATAATGCTTGTTTTGTCAATCTGAAAAACTGAACAACTACAAATCTACAAATAATGATTAATATTATACACAATAATAAAATTATGTCAATGATTTGTACAAGTCCACCACCTCTGTCGCTCGCAAGCTTTTAACCTCTCCACTATACCCTGAAAGGGTGATTTAAGTCCAAGGGCCGCGTGTGGTCGCTTGGTGTTGTACCAAAGCAAGTACTCAATCAAGAGCTGGTTAGCTTTTGGAACATCATCACGTAGTGATGATCTGTGGTAGACAATCCATTCTTCACTTAAGGTACGGTTAAACCGTTCAACGTGAGCATTCATCTTCGGGGTCCGAGGATAGGTGTGGTAGTGAACTAGACCGAGAGTAGTGGCTGTCTGGTGAAAGTACTTAGCAAACTCAGAACCGTTATCAGTCTGGATATGAAATGGACAATCAGGCAGTACTTCTAGACAGTGCTTAAGGAAATCGGACGCACTTTGGCTACCATGATTAGTATACACACCAGCAAAAGCCGACCTAGTTTCAGTATCAATGGCGGTGAGGATATAACGTTTAGTACCATCAATGAAGCGGACAACAGTATCAAGTTCTAGGACTCGAACTGATTGTGGTCGACGGAGTTTCTTCTTGTATACCTTAGTTTTTTCACGATGGACACCATCTCTGGCATAGAAAGAGAGTGCTCTTGGGTTAATCAGGAGTCCGCGTTGCTTAAGATTTTTGAGTATGCGACCAACGGTCGAGATACTGCCAGTATAACCATCTTGCACTAAGAGGGCGTGAAGCTTATCTTTGCCGAGTCTGGGGTGAGCAGTGCGCAGGGCTATGATTTGGTCAATGATGATTGGCTGTATCGAACGACTCCGGCGTCTTCTGGGAGCGGTACTCTTAGGGTTAAGGGCTTCCAGCTTGCCTTGGCTGTCTTTTAATACCTTTTGCCAACGCTCAAGGGTACGCTTGGAGACTGCAAATGCTTCCGTGGTAGCTTCGGTACCATGTCTTTCCCAGAAGGCTAGTATCCTGACTCTTTCTTTGGCTTTGTCGCTAATCATATAGCGAAAGCGTATCAGACGATTGTATGTCGTGACAAACCCTCGGGTTCCTCTCAAATTGCTTCGTATTCTCATGGACTCTCAATTACTGAGAGCGACAAATGTATGTGAACTTATGCATAGTCAGTCTTGTCCAACGGTAAATAGCAGTAAAGTGGTCTCGTGGTTCCAACGGTAAATGGCACCGTGAGGTGCCATTTACCAGGTAATTGTGTATCGTGTCTATATATGACTATGAACATAATACACACTACCGTCCCCACTATAGAGGAGATGGTCTTATTCCTCAAGGGAACGAAAAAGTGAGGTCCTTAATCACATTACCGATGTCACTGGTATGCATCGTAAAGCCGGTATCCGGCGCTTCGTAATTCTGCCACTTAGTATTCATTATTTTGGACAAACGAAAAAACTATTATTGTTTTTTCGTTATCACAATTATTTGGCTAATTATTTTTTCAAATGTGAGTTTACTTGGAACAAGTCAAACATAATTGGTGGGAAGTCGTTGTCATTGCCATTAGTTGCCTAAGGTTTTAAATTACACACGATTTAGCTCTCAAAAATTCTATTGCACTTGGAACAGCCCCAGCTTTAATTTCTGAAACTCTGGCTTCACCCAAAACACTTACAAAACAGGTTTCTTGTGTAGGACTTATGGATGACGGTACTGTAGCTGGATCAACTCCAAACTCAATTAAAGCCTGTTTTTGCTGGGTTGATAGCTGAAAACCTCCTGTAACGGAATTAGAATCGTCCTCAACTGATGCGGTCTCATTTGAAGTGTTATCAGTATTTGCATTTTTTGATTCTGTTGGAATAGCTATGCTACCGAAAATGAGTGGTTTGATATTGTAAGGATCGGTCACGAAGAAATAGGTGCCTACAAATATCAAAATAAGAAAAAGGACACCTAGAGTTACAAAAATCTGCGTAATAATACTTTTCATAATTTTAAATGTTAATTAGGATTTAGCTAGTAATCTTTTATCTTCTTATGAGCTTGACTATGTAGATAAGAACCACCGCACCGCCAATAGCCACCAAAAAACTGTAGAGATTGAATCCACTTACGCCACTCTCACCAAGAAAACTCATAATAAACCCTCCAAGGCTCACTCCAACAATACCCACAATAACATTTAGGATAATTCCTTATCGGACATCTGTATGCATAATCATGGAAGCAATCCATCCAGCCAATCCTCCAAACACAATCCATAATAAAATATTCATATAATTGATGTTAATTTTTTAGCAAAGTTATTGTTCATAATAGCTCCTTTAAATCATTTTAATAACACTTTTCAAAAGTTATTTGTCAGTCCTAATGACAAAACGCAAATTTTTAAATTATTTTATTAACAACGTTAAATAACTATTCTTATTTAATGACAGCTACTGATTTTCCTCTTCTGTAAGTCTGACATCTGCTTCATGCGTTGAGACAGATTTACTCATGACAAAGAGTTTTATAATGGCAGTTGCTAATAACCAATACACCACCATTGCCAAAAGTGTAGTCCATTCCAGAACACTATTGATTATTCTATCGTTGTTAAAAACAGCCACAAAAGGCCAAGTAAAGACACCTGAAATGGTATAAATAAATTCAGTAAAGGGTGCTCCTGGATTAGCACTAAACAACTTTAGTAGGAAGCGAATAATGAGAAATGTTTCTACTAAGTATAATGTATACCAGACTATTTGTGCCCCTCTATACAATGGACGACTTGATTCACTTTGCATATATAAGTTAATTAATTGTGATAATAAAATTGCTTTTACTGTAGTGTAACTGTCTAAAAATTAACAAGAAACAACTTGCTAAGGGTTTTTTGTTACCTATTTATTCTATTTCATCTTTTTTAGCATCAGTTTCAATAGCTTCGACTGGACTCATCTTCTCTTCATCAGTCATATAATTATATTTTAGCTACTAAATTCTCATAGGGTAAATTATACCATTTAACAGAATAAATAGCTAATAAATGTATAAGTCCACCCATTTTTGCACTCCTCGGGTAGATTAATCTTGTAATGATTTGATTGTATCATAAACTGTAAGGGAGACAATTTATTCTTGAAAGCTGTATGAACTCTTTTCTCATTGTAAAAG
>Ga0210011_1002908_pt1 | contig 13588 bp, 16 predicted proteins | sample CryGeymeta201502_FD_183972 | JGI IMG/M metagenome (GOLD analysis project Ga0210011, IMG submission 183972) | Groundwater microbial communities from Crystal Geyser aquifers in Utah, USA - Crystal Geyser metaG 2015-02 (SPAdes) (version 2) | ecosystem: Environmental > Aquatic > Deep subsurface >...
AAAATAGAAATGCGAGCAGATGGTGATGAGCTTAAGGTAGAGGAAAAAGATGATGAAGTTTCCATTAGAAACACTTCTCTGATTGAAACTGACCAAGAAGAAATTATTTCTCAAATAGCTTCAACTACCGTAACTGATTTTGAGATTAAAGCCAAAGTATTTACTGATCAAACCGTGATTAAATTCAAATTTAATGATGATGAAGTATCTTTCACTACGGTAGCTGATAATGAGTTGGACATTATTTCAAAAATCAAAGAACAATTTCCGCTTTTGACTACTGAACAAATTACCGCCAAACTCCAACTTCAGTTTAAAGACGAAAAAAGCCAAGGAATAGATAGTAACGTTGAAGATATCAATCGCGAAGAGATCACTAACACAGATGTCCTCTTTGATGATAAAAATGAATTGTCAGATGATGATGATAAAAAATCTGAAGCGGAAGATGATGATACTAATCAGGAGTATGCCAACCCTAATGAAAATCAGGAAAGGTTAATAATTGATGTCACCAAGCGCTCTCAGGATAAAAGTCATAATCAAGATAACGAAGATAACAAGGATGATAACGATGAAGGAGAGGGTGATGATAATAATAATTAGTCAAGTAAGCAAATTGCATGATTCAGGATTTAAAAAATGTAATAATCGTCAGCTTGTTGATATTTATTTTCACCTTTGTCGGTTCTTTGGGGCATAGTAAATTGGTCTTAGCGAAACAATTAACTCTAAATAAACAACAAAAATATGAGGAGAAAAAAATATTGGCGGAACAACTAATGAGAGAATTATTTTTAAGAAAAAACGAAGTCCAGATTAGGGTTGAAAAACAAACTGAACAAACTAATATTGAAATAGCCCCAAAGCCAATAGTGGTACCCGCCCAAAAAATACTAGCTGAAAAACCAGAAACTTTCGTCCTACCAGTTGCAGAACCAGCACCTGAAGTGGTGATAGGACCAGATAATACTCAAATTGAGGCAGTTGCTTTAGCTAAGCAAATGGCCAATTTAAAACAAAAGCAACAAAAATCTGTGACAATAGCCCATACCTCCACTCAAAAATCAAACACTAAGAGCAGTCGTCAATCAGCGGCTAGTTAATTCGCCAGGATAATTTAAATTACTTGAAACATCAGTTATTCTGAATCCTATTCAAAACCCTAACTGGAACTTTAAAACAGCACTAAAGACAGCTTCACGGGAAATCATGCCAACAAATTTTCCATCGGCAATTACGGGTAAACGGTGAATATGGTGCGCCAACATCAAAGCGCCAGCTTTCATGATTGGTTCATCTGGACTTATAGTAATAACTTCTTTAGTCATATAGGTTGAAATTGGTTTTGATCGGATATAATTTATGTTATCTTCAAATTCTTCGTGATGAGATACTTCGTGGGGTGTTCTATAAAACTCTTCATAGGTGGGATAAAGAACACGGAATAAATCTTTTTCAGAAAGAATTCCTACCAGGTCACCATTCTCGTTGGTCACAGGAACAGAAGAAAGGGTGTGTTTATGCATTATTTTAGCCGCCTCAGCATAAGTTGTTTCTGGTGTAATACTAACAATATCAGTTGTCATGACATCATTAATTTTCATATTTATATGATACACCCTGTGATTAATATGTGAAGAGTTAGGATATAACGCTTGGTTCTTAGTTTGTATGATTCTAATTAAAAATATTATATGAAGCATTATAGATTATTTTTTCATAAATAGTCTGATCTAAAAGTATCAATGAAGTTTAATTTGATAAAAAACTATAAATACGCCTTTTGTGGCAAGCTGAATTAAAATATTAGGTTTATGAGGATAAATAGGGTATAATCCTAAGGCCCAAAGGGCTCAAAGTTATTAGTTAAACATAAAATCTTTATGTCAGATGAAACAACTAACGTAGTAGCGACAGATGATGTTGTTACTACAGAACCAGCAGTTGAAGTGCCCAATGAGGAAGCAGCAACTCCGGCAGAGACAGCAGAATAGACAACATTTTAAAAAACACCTTCGGGTGTTTTTTAAAATGTTGTTTAAATTTATAACTATGCAAAATATATCAGTTCAAGATTTTAAAAAATTGCTTGAAACTATCCCAGCTGATGAAGCTGTGGATTTTATCAATGTTTGCACCACAAATGAATATAAACAAGCCCATATTGACGGTGTGCGTAATCTACCTTTAACAGAAATTACTGATTCGTTGGCACAATTTAGTAATAAAAAGAAAATTTACCTACATTGCTTGGCTGGAAGTAGAAGCATATTGGCTATTTTAGAGTTGAAAAAGTTAGGCGTATCAGCTGAATTAATCAATGTGACAGGTGGTATTACGGCTTGGCGTGAAGCTGGTTTTCCGCTAGTTTGTGATAAAGGAAATTAGATCAGGTTATGTTATAATCGGAATATTATTTAATTATGTAACATAATATGTCAAAGACTAATCTTGCCTATGGAGCTGAAGTATTAGGAACTTTCTTTTTATCCCTAGCTGTTTTAGTGGCAATTAATTCCAATGCTTTTATCCCAGAAGCAGTAGCGATTTTGGCTGGTGCGGTGTTGGGAATTTGTGTTTATACCATCGGTCCAATTTCTGGCTGTCATATTAATCCAGCAATTACCCTTGGATTATTGACTATAAAAAAGATAGATTTAAAAAATGCTTTGGGTTATATCCTGGCTCAGGTATTTGGGGCTGGTTTGGCAATTGTTTTCTCTAGTTTTCTACTTGGCAGTGATACATTATCTGAAGTGTTGCCTTTTAATATCGCTACTTTTGTGGCCGAGGCATTTGGTACCTTCTTTTTTGCTTTTGGCATAGCGGCGGTAGTTTTAGGAAAAGCCAAAGAGCAGATGTCCGGAATTGTAATTGGCGGTTCTCTTTCATTAGGGGTATTACTGGCTGTTCTATCTGGCTCACAGGGAATTTTAAATCCAGCGGTGGCTTTTGCTCTAAATTCTGTTTCAATTGTTTATTTATTAGCGCCAATTGTGGGAGCAGTTTTAGGTTTCCAGGTCTATAAGTTTCTTAGTCGGTAATCTTGTTCATGTCTGAAATGTATCTGGTATTTAGTAAAATTACGAAAAGATCATGGAAATGATCGCGCAAAAAATGTTGGACGAAATAGAGGCCGAAAAAGAGCAATTGAAATTAAATGCTTTCCTTACTTTCTTCACTGGGGTTGGTTTACTTTTAGGAGTAATTTTGACATTACTTGGTACATCGGTTTGGTATTCCGGCGTAGCTTTTTTTTTGGCTTATGTGGCTGGCGGAACGCCAGCCACTATTAGTGCCTTGAAAAATGTTCGGTTGGCCAAACTGGATATCAATCTTTTAATGATAATTGCTGCCTTGGCGGCCGCTTCGGTTGGAGCGGTGCGTGACGGGGCAATTTTACTTTTTTTATTTAGTTTGGCTGGTACTCTGGAAAAATATGCTATGGGTAGTACCAAGCGAGCCGTGGTGGCATTGATGAAAATGCGTCCAGATGAAGCCAATTTATTACATTTTAATCAAACGACAACAAGAGTAGCTGTAGAAAATCTAATGATTGGACAACTGGTCTTAGTTCGCCCAGGGGAAAGAATTCCCATTGATGGAGTAATAGAAAGTGGTGAAGGGGCGATTGATCAATCATCAGTTACCGGTGAATCTGTTCCAGCTGATAAGGGACCAAATGACCCTGTGTTTGCTGGCACAATCAATCAAGAGGCAATTTTGACCATTAAGGTGACAAAATTAGCCAATCAATCCACCTTAGCAAAAATGATCAGATTAGTGACTGAAGCCCAGGAACAACGGTCACCGAGTGAACGTTTTAGTAATTGGTTTGGACAACGATATACTATTTTGGTATTAGTCGGCAGTGCGCTTGGGCTGATTGTTTTTATATTACTGGGTCTGCCTTTAGCAACTGCCTTTTATAAAGCTGCCACCCTGTTAGTGGTAGCGAGTCCATGTGCAGTGGTCATTAGTGTTCCGGCAGCTGTTTTATCTGCTTTATCAGCAGCAGCCCGGAATGGGGTCTTATTTAAGGGAGGGGCAGCGTTAGAAGATTTCGGTAATATTAAAATTATTGCTTTTGATAAAACTGGCACTTTAACTGAAGGAAAGATGAAAGTAACAGATGTAGTAACTTTGATGGGTGATGAAAGGGAATTAATGAAAATAGCCCTGACGCTAGAATTACAATCACAACATCCTTTGGCTAATAGCATTATCGCCTATGCTAATGATCTTGGTGTCAAAGCTTATTCGGTCACTTCTGGTAAAGCAATACCAGGGAAAGGAGTGTTGGCGAAGATTAATGAGATGACATATTTTGCCGGTAATAGAAAAATACTTGAGTTACAAGGAATTATTTTAGATAATCCTTTTTCAGAAAAATTATTAAAATTAGAAAATGCCGGTAAAACGGTGATTATTGTTGGTCGGGGAAATACGGTGTCAGGTTTAATCGGGATAAATGATACAGCCAGATCAACCGCTCTCTCCGCTTTACGTTCACTAAAAAAAGCGGGAGTGACTCAAATTGCCATGCTTTCTGGTGATACTAAAACGGTAGCGAATGTAGTTGGAAAAGAGCTGGAAATTGAAGGGGTTAATATTTATGGTAACCTTTTACCGGAAGACAAAGTGGATATTGTAAAGCAACTAAACATTGGAGGTCTGACTGCCTTTGTGGGAGATGGTATTAATGATGCAGCTGCTTTGGCGACGTCCTCGGTGGGTATTGCTATGGGTACGGCGGGAACTGACGTTGCGCTTGAAGCTGCTGATGTTGCTCTTTTATCGGATGATTTGAGCAAATTAACAGCCACCTATAAATTGGCGCAAAAAGCTAATCTAATCATCAAACAAAATTTATTTTTCGCAGTGGGGATTATGTCAGTGATGGTTTTGGTTACCATCTTTGGATACTTACCGTTACCGCTTGGAGTTATTGGTCATGAGGGTGGTACGTTGTTGGTCGTTAGTAATGGTCTTAGATTGTTGTTTGCCTATCGTTAAAGCTAGTTAGTTATGAATTCCAAGAAAAAAACCAATGCTTCCAAACCAGAAAAAATTTGGGATGTGGTAATTATTGGTGGCGGGCCAGCTGGTATGATGGCTGGTATAGTGTCGGCGAGACGCGGTTTATCTGTTTTGATTTTAGAAAAAAATGCTACCTTAGGCAAAAAGCTTTTAATTACCGGTGGGGGTCGATGTAATCTCACTAATAATCAACCGATAGTAAGAGAAATGTTGAAAAATTACCTAACGGCGGGAAAGTTTTTATTTTCCACCTTCACACAGCAAGGCGTGGCTGAGACCATTGCTTTTTTTAATGAATTAGGGGTGTCATTAAAAGAAGAAACCGCTGGGAGATTATTTCCAACCACCAATTCAGCTGAAACAATTTATCAAGCATTGTTGTGGAAATTACGAAAACTGAAAGTGGAAATAAGAACAAAGCAGGTCGTCAGCGGAATTGTTAATTCTGCTAATGGGGCCAGATTTACTGTCCTAATTGCTAACAAAAAATCGGTTTTGGCACACTCTAGCATTATTGCTTGTGGGGGAACTTCGCATCCAGAAACTGGCTCAACGGGTGAAGGTTTTTCTTGGTTAAAAAAACTTGGTCACACTATTAGAGTAGATGATTTTGCCTTAGTGCCAATTGCTCTGAAAGATGATTGGGTAAAAAAACTTGGTGGAGTTATTTTACCACAAGCAAAACTTACCTTATATGCTGATGGTGTTAAACATAGTATTTATCAAGGTAGAATATTATTTACCCATTTTGGTATTAGTGGTCCGACAGTTATCAATTTGAGTCAAACGGTGGGTGAGGTAATGCAATATAGTAAAGCGACTATGGCTCTTGATTTGGTGCCCGAATTAGAGGTTGGTGCTCTACGAGTCAAACTGCAAGAATTATTGGTGACTGATTCAAATAAAAAATTGAGGAATATTTTAGCCAGAATCGTCCCGACGGCACTCGTCTCTCCCCTGCTGATGTTAACAAAAATTGATGGTGATACGCCAGGTCATAGTGTGAAGAGGGATGACCGTTTAGCACTAGTGTCTAAAATGAAATCAATCATTCTGACCGTGGACCATTTACTGGGAGCTGACAAGGCAGTCGTAGCAAGTGGTGGAGTTGCTTTAACTGAAATTAATTTTAAAACAATGGAGTCACGGTTGGTGACGGGATTATATATTGTTGGTGATTTACTTGATATTAGTCGCCCTTCTGGGGGCTTCAGTCTGCAAATTTGTTGGAGTACTGGTTATGTGGCTGGTAAAAACGCTTGATAAATGTTTGTCAATATTTAAAATTAATCAGAATAAATCATAATCAAGACACCCGGTCGGTTTGCATTTTTGGATAAGTTTTAACTGCTAACTTATGATAAAATAACATGAATATGCGAATTATTTTAATCATCCAAACGCTAATTATTCTGGCTGGTGCTTATTATATTTTTACTTTGTCTCAAACATCAAAATTGGAGGGATCACCTAATTTAATAGCAACACCAATTATTAAAGATAAAATTGTCCCTAAAAATGAAACTTCTAAAATAAGTGGCAATATGACAACTGATTTATCGGCTAGCTCAAGTAAGGATATAAAGAACAATTCAGCCAATGACTACGGTATGGAGTATCCGATAGTTGATAATGATCCACAAGTTAGGTGATATGACTGATTAATAATGACAATGACCGGATTACCGATTATTGCGTCACTAAAATAAAAAGTTAATTAAATTAATTTTCTAATGATAATCTTTTTCGGCGTAAACAGAGACAGTGCGTCGCATCCGGGCTTTGCCTTTTAGGACATGTTTGTGTGAACGATAGACCTTGTGGATAATAAATTTTTCAGCTAGAAACTTGGTTAAAATTTCTTCGGTATAAACATATTCGTCCACACCAATAACTGGGTGGATATAGGTATTTTCCTCTTTACTGGGGAATTCTCGCAATAGTCGCCTAGTATGGAGATCACCATCAGCCAAAAATGTTTTCATAAAAAGAAAACCACCAGGCATTAAAACCCGATATATCTCATCGCGTAAGGTCAGGCGTTCTTTTTCGTTTAAAAAATGTGATGTCATCATATCTAGCACTAAACTTTGGGAGTTATCTGGCACTTCCAAAGGTCCGGAGATACTACGAGCAGTATAGGTGATTGGTAAATTAGCAGATGCTTGTTTGGCCTGGTTGATAGCTTCCTTAGAAATGTCGTAACCAATTCCAAGTAAGGAAAAGTTACTGCTCAAAAATACAAGATTACGACCATTTCCACAACCAACATCCAAAACAGATTGACCAACTCCTAATATATCACCGCGATTACGGCGAATCACAAAACGGGTAAATTTTTCCAAATCTTCACTTTGCTCTGTTGAAAGTTTAAGGTGTCCGGCATTCTTGTATTCACTATCCCAAAAGGTGGTGCCGTGTAGTTTTCTTTTTGGTTTTCTAATAAAAGGGCGCTTGGTCATATAATAGTCAGTAATTTAAAATTAGAGCATTATTTTAACTATTTAGCAATATTTTTCAAATCCTGTGATAATCCTGTGATAATTAGAAATAATTCACTTTTGTATAGTAGAATGGTAAAAAATAATTGGATTTAATTTATGACAGAGCCAAATAAAATCAAGCGAGTTAAAACTCTGTTTCATAGCCAATCAAAAAAGGTATCCTGGGAGGTGAAGTATGCTTTTGGAGCGGGGCTTTTTTTAGTAACTAGCTTATTTGTAATTGACCATCTGACTTTATTTAATATAACTTATCAACCGTTAGTAGTAGCTAAAATAACTGATAACCAAGAAGCCACTTCAACTTCAACCATTTCGTCACCTACAGTCCTACCAATTCTTGATCTTGAGGCCTATAATCGGAAATTGTTGTCATTGGCCAATAACGGATTATTAGACCTACTGCATGCTACCACTACCACCGCATTAGTTGCTTCATCTACAGCTAGTACTACTGAAAAAGTACTGAAAACAGTAATACCACCGACCGCAACTGAGTTGGCATCAAGTACGAAGAAAAATTGGCCAGCGAAAGCGGTTTATCCAAAGGTTCAAGCTCTTTTACCATTTAATCGGATAGTGGCTTATTATGGTAACTTTTACTCCACCAAAATGGGAATTCTGGGAGAATATCCAGCCGATGAAATGTTGGAACGATTACTGACTGAAGTAAAAAATTGGGAACGAGCTGATCCGAATACTCCAGTTATACCAGCCATTGATTATATTGCTATGACGGCTCAAGCCAGTGCTGGAGAAGATGACCTGTATCGTTTTCGGATGCCAAAAGATCAGATAGAATATGCGATTGAATTGGCCAAAAAAGTAAACGGTATTGTGATTTTAGAGGTACAGGCTGGTTTGGCTAATTTACAACAAGAGATTCAATCGCTGGAGCCGTATCTTAGTTTACCAGAAGTACATTTAGCGATTGATCCAGAGTTCCATATGGTGACTGGAGCCCGACCAGGCACAATTATCGGCACTGTTAATGCTAAAGAAATCAATCAAGCCAGTGAATATTTGGCCTCGTTAGTTTTAAAAAATAATTTACCGCCAAAGGTTTTGGTGGTACATAGATTTACTTATGCCATGGTCACAAATTCTTCTTTGATAAAACCTTTACCAGAGGTGCAAATAATTATGGACATGGATGGTTGGGGTGAACCTGCCAAGAAGTTTGGCACCTATAATCAGGTGATTGAACCAGAGCCGGTACAATTTACAGGTTTTAAGTTGTTTTATAAAAATGATCTGAAACCACCAAGTACACACTTATTAACACCCGAAGAAGTATTGAAATTGTCTCCGCAACCAAGTTTTATTCAGTATCAATAGTTTCAACTATTAAGTTTTTTGTAGCAGGGGAACTTTTTTGGGCCAGTTTTTCTAAAAATAAATACTTCTATATATAGAAGTATTTATTTTTAGAGTTTTGGGTGGATACTCCTAGATGGTAGTTTGCATGAGTTAGGGGATTGTTGTTAAATAGTTTGCTATAATATCTTATCTATGAAAAATCCATGGTTAATTATTGGTGTGATCTTGTTCGTACTTATTGGTGGTTCAGTTTGGTATGCAACTGTTGTCTCAAAGTATAATAACGAAGGAGTGGTTTTAACAGAACACCTTAAAGGTAATCTTAAGGCAACAGTGACATTGACAGAATATAGTGATTTTCAGTGTCCGGCCTGTGCTCAATTTGAGCCAGTAGTGGCAGAACTGCTTGCCAAATATGGCGACAGTATTAGTTTTGAATATAAACACTTTCCTCTGATACAACTTCATCCCGTGGCTCTTCCCTCGGCCGAGGCTTCAGAAGCAGCTGCAGTACAAAACAAATTTTGGGAGATGCACGACAAATTATTTGAAAATCAAGAAGTTTGGTCAAAAAGCCCAACTCCAAATAAATATTTTATTCAGTATGCAGAAGAAATTGGATTAGACCTAGAATTATTTAAGCAACATTTGCGTTCATCGCTGATCAAGGATAAAGTGCAAACTGAATATAAAGAAGCTCTACAACTTGGTTTTACTAGTACTCCCAGCTTTTTATTAAACGGCAAAAAAATGAATATTGCTACTTATCAGGATTTTATAGAGCAAGTTGGAAATGCTGTCGATCCAAAGGTAGATCTGAATGCAATAACCAAAACTGCAAAACCACTGGTGGACGATGAGGAAACAAAAAACATTGCTTCAACTACGAATTAGTAAAATAGGTAGTAAAAATTATCGCAAATAAATAACCCGTCAATGAATTTTTTGACAGATGACAATTATAATGTGTAATGTTTGGAGATATTATTATATGTGTATAATATCAGGTGCAAATAAATTATTTGCAGAATAAGTTTTAGCGTATTAAGAAATTATATGACAGATCAAATTGTTGAAGAAAAAGACGACGAGGTAGTTGATGATCTAAATGATGGTGTTGAAGATGACGATAATGTTGAAGATGATGACGATGATGCTGATGATGCTGAATAGCAAAAATTTGTCTTGAAAATACCTTTGGTATTTTTGTTCAAATTAAACAAAAAACAAAATGCCCGGCATTTTGTTTTTTGTTTGTTAGACTGATAGACTGATGGTATTTTTTTTTGTTTTTGCGTAAAGGTGGGGAAGCGGGGCGAGCAAAGCTCGCCCCGCTTTGCTATGATACTATCATGATTCGCACACGAGACTTTTTGCTTTTTCTTATTTCGGTGGCTTTTTTGATTGTAGTGATTGGGGTAGAGTTTATAAAAGATACCAAGGAAGTTTACTTAAATAATAATCACAAGTCATTTACTTTTTCTACGGCAGATACTAATAATCCTGTCACATTTACTGCTACAGTAACTACTGCTCCTGATACCAGAGCCGAAAAATTAGTTGCACTAAGACAGGCATTGACTGAGCAAGATTTAATTATTTCCAAACCAGAACCAGAAGAACCAACAACTACTGATAAAATCGCTATTAAAAAAGATGAAGTTATAATGCCAATTAATTCTATTCAACTTTGTAAGAATTATCATCCCGCTTTTATTCCTTGGACAACCGCCAAGATTTTAAGTGAAGAGCGCGAAGGAGTAAGAGTTTTTTATTCTCTTCCAATGGTTAATGCTGTTGGTACTAGCACTCAATTTGAATTAGAAACAGTCCATGCCGTTTTACCTATTCGGGAAATACCATCTAACAAACCATTGTGTATTAGTGGCGATGTTATTGGTATTGCTAAGGATGGATCATTAATTAAAAATAACGAACAAAAAATATATAGTGTTTTTGGTGAGACAACTATAATTGGTTATGCCTTAGATGGTTTTCCAATTTATGGATTATCCCAAAATCACCAAACAGATGTTTGTGGGGGAATTATGATTGACGGTTCGTATCGTTATTATTTAAATAAGGATAGGGAAGGAATACTGGGTTGTTTCTCGGGAATTCCAGCCACTTTATAAAAATATATGTCCACTCTTGTTTTTGATATTGAAACCATTGGTGATAATTGGGAAGAATTAGATGAAACCACCCAAAAAATTCTGACCCGTTGGGTTGATAAAACCACTAAAGATGAGGCAGAGCATTTTTCCCTAGTGGAAGATATAAAAAATGGTTTGGGTTTTTCTCCTTTTACTGGTCGGGTGGTTGCAATTGGTGTCTATGACATAGAGAGGGCGCAAGGAGCGGTTTATTATTCTGGGGAAGGTACGGAGGACAATGAAAAAGATGGAGATTATACCCTAAAACAGCGCTCTGAAGTAGATATGCTGGCTGATTTTTGGGAGGGAGCGAAAGGTTACGATACATTCGTTACCTACAATGGGCGTGGTTTTGACGTGCCTTTTTTAATGCACCGTTCGGCCGTTTCAAAAATCAAACCAACGGTAAATATGATGGAGGGGCGATATCCTTACCAACAAAAATCCTGTCGGCATGTTGATTTACAGGATGAGATGACTTTCTTTGGGGCAATGTATCGTAAACCTAGTTTGCATTTGTGTTGCCGAGCCTATGGTATAGAAAGTCCTAAGATGGCTGGAGTGTCGGGTGATGATGTCGCGGAACTTTTTTTGCAAAAAAAGTTCCGCGACATCGCCCGCTATAATGCCAGAGATGTTATTGCCACCACCGCCCTCTACAAAAAATGGCAAACTTATTTCGCCCCCTTACCAGTAGACGAAACCATTGATTTTTAGCGAAATGTAGTGTTAAATATTGTCAGACACTGATTAAAAGGAGACTGAAAATGGCTATCATGCTTAAACATTGGCTTAATCTGCGGTATCGGCCGTGGTTGCGCAGTGTTCCGAAGGAAGTCTATGTTCTTTCGGTGGAACCACAGAAGGAATACTGTAGTGAGAAATCATTACAGTTGCCGACAAAAGACATGTCGGGAAAATGGCGCAAATCCTGGCCGTGGGTGATTGTTGAAGTAAATATAAAAACAAATGAGTGGTACTTACCCATCTATCGTGAGCATCATGATAGGTGGAGAACACACCTACTGCCACTCAAAAGCCAATTTTTGGCCTTCAGAGTTGGTGAGGAAGGGGTCAGTTTTGCTTTTGAAAAAGTAACCAAGTGGGGGAGGTCTACGGGTGAATATCTTGATTCTTCCTGTGTTCGGTTGTTACCCTTTCACCTTACTTTTTCGCAAATAAGCAAGGCTGAGAATGAACTTGAATCAAGTATAATCCTTGTTTGAGCATGACGGAGACACGCCAAGGTGGCGTGTCTCTAAAATTTGTTATACTCCATAAATCTTATGATATAATTTTATAATAAAGTCATGAAAAAATTTCCCGAGGGGTTTTATTGGGGGGCGGCCACGTCTTCTTATCAGGTAGAAGGAGGAATAGAAAATTGTGATTGGGCCAAAGCGGCACGTGAGGGTCGGGTTCCAGTTTGTGGGCAAGCTTGTGATCATTACCATCGTTACGAAGAGGATTTTGATATTGCCAAATCACTTGGGCATAATGCACATCGCTTTTCGCTAGAATGGGCGAGAATAGAACCAGAAGAAGGAAAGTTTAATCTCGAAGAGATTGAACACTATCGACAAGTGCTCCGGGCACTTCATAGTCGTGGAATGACACCTTTTATTACTCTCTGGCATTTTACTTTACCATTGTGGTTTTCTGAGTCTGGTGGTTTTGAGCGTAAGGATTCTCCGGAAATATTCGCTCGCTATGCTGAGTTTGTTGTTAAACAGTTGGGTAGCGAGCTTGGCGTTGTCTCTACCATTAATGAACCGATTGTTTTTGCTGGTTTGGGATGGCTAAAAGGTAATTGGCCTCCATTTAAACAGCATCCGTTTGTCATTGAAAAAAATCAACTTACTTACTCAGGCGACAGAAACACAGCTCGTCCGAGTAGAAGTTGGTGGAATTTTGTTACTTACTTTAAGGTGGTGAATAATCTGATTAAAGCACATAGACTTGCCTATGATGCTATCAAGTCAGTAGCACCGTATTTGGATGTAAATTTGGTACATCATGTAGTGGCTTACGATGCTAATCATGAGTGGAAGAATCGCCTTCGGGTCTATATCCAGGATTTATTTGTCAATCAATATTTATTAAAACGAGTTTATAAAAAATGTGATTCACTTGGTCTTAATTTTTATCATTATGTGAAATACGGTGATCGGCCAATCTATAAAAAAACTGATATGGGTTGGGAAATGGTACCAGAAGGAATCTATAACGCTATAAATGTCTTATGGCGTTATCATTTACCGATTTATATTTGTGAAGCGGGAATTGCTGACGCTGATGATTCTGATCGAGCAGAATATATTACCAAAGAAGTCTCGGCTACCTGGCGAGCAATCAGTGAGGGGGTGATGGTTAAAAGTTTTATTTATTGGTCTCTTTTAGATAATTATGAGTGGGCTTTGGGATTTGAGAAAAAATTTGGCTTAGTAGAAATAAACTACGACACACTGGAACGCACCATTCGTCCTTCCGCTTACGTGTATAAACAAATTTGTGAGACCAATGCTGTAGTAGAATAGACTTACCATGGTCTGGATACTTTTAGCTACG
>Ga0210011_1002912_pt1 | contig 13578 bp, 30 predicted proteins | sample CryGeymeta201502_FD_183972 | JGI IMG/M metagenome (GOLD analysis project Ga0210011, IMG submission 183972) | Groundwater microbial communities from Crystal Geyser aquifers in Utah, USA - Crystal Geyser metaG 2015-02 (SPAdes) (version 2) | ecosystem: Environmental > Aquatic > Deep subsurface >...
TCTATATATGGCTAAGTGTTGCTACCATATCCTCATCCAAGTTCGGTAACGATTTCATCCACCTGAGATAACTATATGGCACCTTGTCAACAGGCGTACCTCTGAACTTACCCCACGGTAACTTCTTGAACTTGACAGGTTTCTTCAACCACTCAATCATCTGATACAGACTCATGTGACTGCCATCAATCAAATAATCAAGTAACCCAACCACCATTCGAACATCCAACAAAGCACGGTGACTTAACGAAGGCTCCAGCTCACAGTAAGCGTTTAGAACTGATAACTTATGAGACTCAGCCCCAGGAAGTAGCCTCCTGGCCAGCCGGAGCGTACAAATCTCATCGACTATGTTCAGGTATGGCTCTACCAGAGGCCTATCAAAGGCAGTATTGTGGCAGATCAAGACAACTGGCTCACTAGGCCAAGGCAACTCATGAATCTTCGGAGCGTCAGCTACCAGATCATCCGTGATGGCGTTCACAGCCGAAGCTCCGGGCTCAATAGGTATCATGGGATTGACCAGTGAAGAGAACTCAGAGACGATATTCAAGTCCTCCTCGACCTCGCACCAGCCAATCTCAGCGATCCCAATCGGTGGCTTCAACCCTGTGGTTTCACAATCTAAAATTAGAAACCTAGTCTTCATAACCAGAAAGCTCCGAGATGACCTTCTCACAAGCATCGTGCTTGCTGACAAAGTCGCGTACCTTGGCTTTACTTCTTGCCTCGGCATATTTCCGCACAGCGTCTATTTCATTCTTTGGCGTACCCGGAGTCATTCGCCCTATAACCTCCTCTACTCTGGCCTTGAACTCCTGTAGCGCCTCTTCCTTGTCGATACCTATCTGGAAGAGTTCTTCCTCAGCTTGTTTCAGTGTCAACATACTTAATTCTTCCATGTTACCAACCCCCTGTATTTTTAGATGACTCAGAATAATACGCCCTTACTTCCGCCAAACCTTGTTCAACCTCCGACATCACTCTCCGTTTACTCTTACGTTTAAACTTCATACCATGTATGTATGGAGCAGGTTGTGGTATCAGCATGGACTTCCTCATTATTTCCTTAGCATCCTTCACTGTCATGCCAGCCATAGCTTATTTTTCCTTTATTGCTGTGCACCTTTTCTTACAGTTCTCACAGGTGTAGTGTCCTTCCCCCAAGTTAACTCTAAGTACAGGTGCATTACAGCATGTAGAGCGTAGTTTACACAATCTACATGCTTGTTTTTCAGTTCTGCCGTGTATACACCGTTTTACTTCATGCATCTTTGACGGAACCTGCTCGCCACATCTTCATCAATTTAGCCAGCTCTAGGCTACTCTTCCGGCTGCGTACTCCAGCGGCCTTGTTTCCTTTGTTTACACGCAGCTGTGCGTCTGCTACAAACTTCTGGTACATCGCATCTATTTGATCGAGTATTCCGTTCATGATATTCCTCTATACTTCCTAATAAATAAAAAGCCAGTCAGGTGATGGGTTAAAACCACTACACCTGACTGGCTAGAGACACGCCTTGTTTACATTGATACTGGAGAGTATCCAGCGATCACATCCAGAGGAACACATTTGAAGTCAAAGATAGTGTAGTTACCACTATCACTTGACTTTGGCTCTGCCTCAATACGAATACAGTCCTGGTGGGTTTTAGCCATCTGGCCCCTCATGATAAACAGTGGAGCCTGCATAGCAAATGCCTTAAGCTGTTTCATGGCAGTGGGGCTGATGGATATCTGAACTATACCCAAACCTTGAGCCTTTTCAACATCCTTCTCAGCGTTGAATATAACCCCAAAGATGTCCCGATACTTTGACGGAGCGCTAAAATCATAGACTCTTCTGGTCTCTGGGTTGACGTATACTGGACTACCTTTTGAGTCAACCGCAGACTGAATGGATTTTATGTAATCCTCGATGGTGATTGAATTACCCTCACGGTCTAGGATATTTTTTCCATCGTAGGAGGCCCGACAAAGTTTCTTAGCTGACTTATCTTTTTGTTCCGCAATGGGGGTAACCATCCAACGATCAGACATGGACAAGACCTGGACGTCAATGAACTTCCCAAAAATAGCACCACCCTGTCCAGAGACACAGGCAGCACCATTGGAGCCGACAATACGGGGAAATAGATTTCCGAACTCTTCTGGGTTGAGTTTATTTTCAAGGGAGGTGAGTGATGGAGCGACACGCTCTCCAGCTACTACTGGTACTTCGGCAGGAGGCTTTGCGACTACTTCTTTTGTTTCTACAGGAGTTTCAGTCATAATTTCTTCCTTCTCAGTTTTAGTTTCTTGGTTAACAGTCATCTCTTCTTGGGGTACTATCACTTTGTTTGTCCTAAGTCCCATTTCAGTTTCCTCTTATCAGTTTTAGGTTTTTGGTTTGTACTGCTATTATCAACCTTTATAGTCTGTTTGTTTCCATATGTCAACTATGAAATTAATCTTCATTAGAAAACATATCCTCTTTCTTCTTGTTAAGTTCAATCCACATCTCCCTGGCTTCCTCCTCTGAGCTGGCACATGGATCATAAAACCCCCTCTCGCCTATGGCATTGTCACACTCCATACAGTGTGCGGCCCACCTAGTGTCAGAGTAGGAACATATACACACCCTACCCCCACACTTCTTGCACCTTACCTCTTCAGCCCTCATACCTCGCCTCTCAATTCCTTGAACACTTGTTCCCTCGTTTTGGGTTTGTCCTTGACTATGTTGGCTAGGAGGTCATCAGACAAAGCACCGGCAGCTCTGACTACAGACCTCATAACGTCATCCTTTTCCATCAACCTCTTAAACAAGGTCTCCTGGATAGTCTTCTTGGCTACGGTCAGTGTCACAAAGACAGTCTCCTTTTGCCCTTGCCTGTGACAACGCCCAACACACTGCATCATATCTCGGGGTGTGATTGGCAACTCTGGGAAGAAGACATGCTGACACATAGGCAAGTCAAGCCCAACTCCGCCAGATTTTGGGTTGGCAGTCAACCCCTTCAGCGCCCCCTCCTTAAACATTTTTATGTACTCCTGTTGTTTTTTCGCTGTTATGTCACCATAGACACCTCCTATTTTATACCTCCCCATTATCTTGGTGTTCGTCATCTTGTAGTTAGCAAAGATGAGATACTTCTTTACTGCTTTCTCTAAGCCGTCAAGAATTTCCACACCCACTGGATCTTTCTTGTAACCCATATACTCCGGGTTGAAAACTATTTTCTGGCTCCAGTTGTAAAGTGATGAGGCACCAAGGGCATCAATCTGCTCTTCTCCCTCCATTTCTATATACCTCTCATTCAGTAGCTTGTCGTACAGAGCCTGGTGTTTTGGATCGAGTTCGTATTGGATTGTCTTGAACACTACCTCAGGGAGATCAAGATGATCAGTGGTCAGCCTCCTTGTCGCACTCAGCAGCAGGTTTCTCCTCAACAAATCCAGGTGCTTGAACTCATTTGGATTGTGAAAATAATCCTCCCCTTCAACATGAACCCTATAGAATTGTGAGTAATTATCATACAAACTAGGGTTAATTGATTTAATCAGCCCATATGCATTGATGGGCGTGTTGATCGGCGTAGCAGTAAGGATTGATATACCCTTGTTTATATTTGGGTAAACAATCCTAGTTAGCTCCGGCATCAACTGGCCCGGAATCTTCTTCTTCTTTTCTACTAAACCTCCATTTATCATTTTGAAAAGTAGGTTCTGTGGATTACTGAGGACAGTGCCTTCATCCACGATAAAGTAAATCTTATCCTTTTCCAGAATGTCATAGTCCTTCTGGAAAATTTGAGGAGACATTATAAGGAAGTCTACGTCACGGTCTATCTTGGCCCTCACTTTGGGAGGGCCTCCGTAGATAGTAGCTTTCAGGTTCATCTTGGTGAGGACTTCCAGCCACTGGTTAGTCAGACTCGCTGGACATAACACATAACAGGAGTAGTATCCTTGTGTCAATAGCTTGTAAGCCCCTGTAATTGCAGCACAGATGGTCTTACCCAACCCAAGGTCTAGGTAAAAACCAAAGCTAGTTTCAAGGCAAGCTCTGTTAATATCATCCTCCTGGTATTTATGGAGCTTACCTTCAAAAGGTAATTTTATGTATTGCAGTACAAGTTCCACCGGAGTCATAACCATTGCTTCATCAGGTTTGCTTTTTTATCTATCTTCATTCTCAGCCTCCGTTCTCAATCTCCGATATCATTTTGATGATCGCTTTCGCATTGGTAGGAACAGGAACTCCATTAGCCAACGCCCAAGTATATGCTCTTGCCCGAATGATGGATCTCAAACCGCTCTCACTCTTAAAGAATTTACTTAAGCTCAAGTGTCCTATGTCATTCTCCACAGCAGCCTCCATGAACTGCATAGGGTCAAGTGTCCTGACCATATCCCCAATTAACCTTTTCCCAATGAACTTCCCCATGTCTTCCTTAGCCTGGTCCAAGGTGACAAAGTTCATGGGCCACTTCGCTTTCTTCACTTTTGGGTCTTCGAACAGGTAGGGCAGCTTGCTCGTAATCACTAGAAGATTCCATAGAGCAGGGTCCGGAACATGCTTCTTATCCCCTATACCCCACACAGTATCCTGCAACATCTTACTCTTGAAACTCAAATTTAAACAGTACTCTGATTGTAGCATTGGTGCGTAATTAATCATATAATGTCCCCTTTGTTATCCCCTTGATAATAATAGTTCCTGACTGCTCTTATTATAACACCATAGTACTCATCGACTGCCTCCCAGAAGTCTTGCTTTGTTAATTCGTTATCATAGATGTCCTCCAGGTACCCAGCCATCACCTCGAAATATTCCGGCAGGTACTCACAGTTATAACTCATCTTCTGCATTGGACTGCGATAGAAATCAGTCACAGTCAGCCTCAACTCATCTGTTATCATAATTGGAATTTCACATTTCATCAGTAGTCCTCCGACCTTGCTGCTCTTGCTAACGCCCTTGTTGCTGTGTACCCTACAACATACAAACAATAGGCTAGCTCGAACTCATCAACCTCTTCCACCTTATGGGTTAGGTGTGCGTCTAGCTCCTTACTCGGATAGTCCCAATATACCAAGTGGAGTACCTTGGATTGTAGCCTGTGTGGGAGCTTTGCTATCTCCCGTAGCCAGTCCCCAGCCTTCCGCCTGTTCAATTCCCTGGAGCGAAGTACTTCCACCTCTATGATCATTCTGCTCCGCATCGGGACCCTCAGCAACTTCCACTCGTCATACTTGTCTCTCCCCTCCCTATTCATATCTGAAACATTCCTCTTATCCCCCCTGGCCGTCTCTACTTCTAGGGCCTCCCCTTTCATAATTTCTATCTTCTTCTCTAGTCCAGAGAGCATCCCTTCTCCTTATTTGCAGATACTTTACTCCAGTCCCACTCTATTAAATCATACAAAAAATCAAGCATCTCATTACCCTCATCATAGGCCAAATAATGCATCCCCATTGGATCAACAAACTCTTCCAACACCCGCAGTGGCTCGTCCAAATATTCGAGAAGCTTTCGTTTCTTCTCCTGTTTGAATACCAATCTCAAGTCTTCCTTCAGCCTCCCGGCTATGTAGACTAGAGTTTGAATCTTTAGTTTGTTAGTATTACCATCGAGATAATACCCCCACTTCTTCAGGGAGTTAATAGATTTCATCCTCTCCTTGAAGTCATCGTTGTGTTCCTCTGGCCATGTATCCAAGACCTTGTAAGTCTCCATGTGTATGCGAGCACACATCCTTCTTACGTCCAGTCTGGACAGGTATTTTGGGGAGTCAAGGAGCTTGAAGCAACTGGCGATGACCCCCATCATGGTCATGGTTTGGCGATATGCTTTAGACAAAATCGACGTCCTCCCATTCCACCATGTAAGCCATACTATCACCAGTCACGACACAGGCTTTCTTGGCAGTGATTCCTGTTATCGTCCCCACTCTCCGCTTGTTGTCGGTTGGGGATGTAAACTTGACTATGGATCTCAAAAGGTCCTGCACCCTGTAGCCCATCATGTCATCTTTCTTCACAGATCTCACCTCAGTTCATATTGGGATTGTCTTCCTGGTACTTCACCACTGGCTTCTCTGGCTTCTGTGTCTTTGATACTCTGATAAGGTTCTCCAACGCTATCATAGCTATAGCGGTTGAGGACACGTTATAGTTTCCCTCAGCCACGTTATATTTCCTACAACACAGCTCTATCTCTTTTTTACATAGGTTTACAGCGTCTTGTATGACCTTTGGCATAGCACTCAGCCCCGACTTTATCTCCAACAAAGCCTTTAGGGCTGTTATCACTTTTTCATCCATAGTTAAACTCCTTTGTCAATCTTCATAGTCTATTTTTATTTTCCTAGCAACACTTTTTTCTAGGAAAATATCTTCTATTAGGCTATCCTATCTCTGTCTCCTTCCCCCCACCACCTCTGCCCTCAACAGTTCCTCCCCTGTTGAGGGCAGTCTTTTTAACTGGATACTTCCTCGAATATCTGCTTCTGCCTAAGCGTACCATACTGCAGCACCCAATCCATCACCTCTGCCTCATCAACTATCGGCCGAGCATGAGTCTTTGGCAGGTTCTGGTTCGTCTGGATAGAGAAGCCCCTAGAGTTGGGTACGGAGACTGTAACCACTCGGTTCCCATTATTATCAAATCTCTTTTTCATTTTTACTGGTAGTCCTTTGTATGACAACATATCTACCTCATATACCAAGTTTCGCCTTCAAATTCCACTACTGTGTAGTCCATGGCCACGTTCTCAGCAGTAGCTTCCCAGTCAACCACAATCCAATTTGGAATATCCACACTATCAGCCAACTCAATGACATAATCAGTGAAGCTGTCCTCCTTGATCAGAGTGTCACCACCATAATCCTCCATATCTTTTAAACACTGGGTGAGGTCGTCAAGCCGCTCCTGGTTGTCATTCTTCCAGAACTCAATCTCTCTACGCTTGTTGCTGACTCCATCCTCTTTGGCCCTGTACTCCTCATCAGTGGCCCCCTCATCAGCCTCAATCTCGGCCAGCTCATCGCACAACTCATCGTATTCACTGTTTAAGTATTCGATGTCAGCTTCGAGATCATCTTTTTCCTTTTCTATGTCACCTTTGTATCGGTAGTTCATTCTGGTTTCTCAATATAGTATTTAAATAAACTCTCAAGTTCATCCGCAGCATCCTCCCTACTGTAGAGTCCCCAACATTCATCCCTAAGATCCTCATCCAGCTCCCATTCACCTCCATGTTTGGAATACAACCAAGCACAAATACCCCACACGTCGCCATTAATCCAAGCTGAGTACTCTTCCATTAAACCTTTAGCGTACTCAACTGGGTTAGTGAAATCATTGGGAACTATGCAGTAGCCATCAGCGTCCTCAATCTCTAGTATGGCGTCAAGCTTAGTGTGATGGACATCAAAGGCTTTGTCGTCAGCAGAGTAATCTTGGTACCCACCCCTTACGTAAACGAGGACCACCCTTCCAGGATTAGCTCTAACTGTCCTCTTAAAATCCTCAACGTCAGGTCGTGGTTGGTAGTGGACATAGTAGCTGTTGAACTGGTAAAACTCTCCCTCGGCAAACATATCCAGCGGGTCGTCAGGGTATTCGTCACGGGCTAAGCAGCCTATGACTGCCTTATCGCCTCGAATATGGAGGAGGATTGAGTCCTCGTCTGGTTTGAAGGGAATTGGAAATGAGTTTCCATCACCATCTTCGTAGTAGGTACATGTGTATGATTTGATAGGCATGATTATTCCTCCTCTACATATCACAGTAAGACCTGGCCACTTCTTCACCAGCATACCAAGCAAGGCAAGTCAGGATCTGTTCGGCAACGTCCCCCCGGCCGGTATAGAGGGCCTTGGCAATCTCCCCCTCCTTAGCTCCAAAAGTCTTCATACAATTGAACGAGGCAAACATATTAAACAACCCCTCGTAGCCTATGTCTCTACATTGATCTTCGGCAAGATCCATGATAGCCGCCCGGTTTCTCTTGAAGAACGCTACGGTGTCTGTGTGATAGATGAATCCTCTAAAGCCTCCATCAATACCATGATTGATAATGTCTGGAGCTATCTCCTTGAATGCCTCCCACCCACCAAGTTGGCTGACCACTGCTCTAATAAGTTTGGCGGGTACGTTTGATTTGTTGACGAATTCTTCTAGTTTTTCCATGGTTTTCTCCTAATTAGATGTAATTAAAATTACCTTTATTGCTTTCCCACCCTTGGAGAACTGCAATGTATATCCATCGTCGATATAGCCCTGCACTGTCCCTGTTAGACAAAGGGCGTATCTTGCTACTTCTGTCCTGGTCTTGAGACCTAATTTCTGTTTGAGGTCGTCCACCTTCTTCATACTGTCTTCAGATAAGTCCAGTATTATTCTTTTTGGTTTCATAAATTTTCTCCTTTTCTTAACTTTTTACTTTATTTTTGTGAAGAGATCAAGTACTATGTTGACTATGAAACTACACAAGGCATACAAATACCGGATATACCCGACCTCAGAACAAAAAACCCTCCTGGCAAAGCACTTCGGAGCTACCAGGTGGGTCTATAATTGGTGCCTTGCTAGAAAGACTGAACTATACACTCAGGAAAAGAAAAATATATCCAAATTTGATTTAAGTAGAGAGCTAACCCAACTCAAGAAACTTCCTGAGACTTCGTGGCTAAATGAAGTCAGCGCTCAGTCAATCCAATCTTCCATAGCTGACCTTGATTCTGCCTATACTAACTTCTTTCGCAAACGATCTAAGTTTCCGCAATTCAAAAGCAAGAAGAAGAGCAGAGATTCCGTTGAATTCAGGCAGGACAGCAAGGTAGATTTTGTCTCCAAGAGACTTTTTGTGATGAAGTTTCGTGAGGGTATTAAGTGTAACTTCCATCGCACCTTTGAGGGTGAACTGAAGACAGTTACAATTTCCAAAACTCCTACAAATAAGTACTACGCCAGCTGTCTCGTTTGTTCTGAGGTTGATCTCCCTACTTGTGAGTTGGACATTAACAAGGCTATTGGAATTGATCTCGGAATTAAATCATTGGCAGTTACCTCCAGAAATGAAGTTTTTGAAAATCCAAAGCACCTAAACCAGTCTTTAAGAAAATTACAGAAAGCCCAAAGAAGACTCGCCAAGAAAAAGAAAGGCAGCAAGAACAGAAACAAGCAAAAGCACAGGGTAGCTCTCATCTATGAGGGGATTACCAACCAGCGAAAGGATAACCTCCACAAGATAACCAGACAGTTAGTAGACGATAACCAAGTAACTACGTACTGCCTAGAAGATCTGAATGTGGCTGGAATGATCAAGAATAGAAGGCTTTCTAAATCTATTTCTGATGCCTCTTGGAGCAGTTTTGCTAGCTTCCTTACTTACAAGACAGCATGGGCTGGCAAGAACATCCTTCATATAGGGAGGTTCGAGCCAAGCTCCAAGCTTTGTGACGCTTGTGGGACTATCAACAGCTCCCTGAAACTCTCTGACAGAATCTGGACCTGTGCTTGTGGTACTGTTCATGAGAGAGACTTCCTTGCTGCTAGAAATATAAAGAACTTTGCTTTTCATAGTCAGAATTTAATAGGGCAGGACTTGCCCGAATCCAAGCCTGTGGAGATGCCTGTGCAGCTAGACAGCTCTGTGAAGCAGGAAGCTGGTTTTATTCAGTAAGTCACCCACACACATAACCGTACTCGGTAACGATGTAGTCACCAACATCGCTATAAGACGTTGGTGTTGTGTGAATATGAGCACCACAGTCAACACACCCCGTGCACTCATCAGACCAGTCCAGATTATAGAAATTCTCCAAGTAGTCATAAAGCTGCTGTGGGATATTATTCCAGTCTGAGGCAATGGTGGGTTTCTCCTCATTACTGTTGGGTTCATATATGTAGAGTTCCCAGTTGTGCTTATCAAAATGATTTATGATTGTCTGTAACGATATTTCTTTCATGGTTTTTCTCCTTGTTTTAGTATTCACATCCATATTCAATAGCGAACAATGGCATCCCGTCTTTCCTCTGTACCAGTACCACATTGTGTTGGTCGTCGTATATCCCAACCTTTCCAATTGATTCCTTGGTTATGTATTCATTGTCACGGAACCATTTGATATACTGACGATTTGTTTTTAGCTTCTCAAAATCCTCCTTATCAATATCACCCACATGAAACCAATCATTCCAATCCCAACCGCCTAATGGTGAGGCCCAAGCATCTATGGATAAGATTTTCATAGCTCAAACACCTCCCTTGTTAGGACAATAGTGAATCCGTTTATGTAATCCCTACCAAAGTACAAATTTGGTGGGCACAGATATTTCTTACAAGGCTGTACCTTGTGGACCCTGTGAGTCCTAGTTGTCTCTAAGCTTGCATACCGCCTAGCATCTTTTACTTTCTCGAAGAACATTTAAATTTCCTCCTTCAGAATTTTAAGAATCCTTTCGTATTTCAATATCTTACGTGCTCGCTCCTCGGCTGGCATATACTTGACCAACCTCCGAAACACAATCTCGGAAGCACACTGTTTACAATATGGCAGGTAGCCTCTCTTCTCGTTCAGTGTGGTGTTGTCTGGAGTCTTGGCAACACCACACTTTGAGCAGAGGTCTTTTCTTTTATTCATTACTGAAATTCTGTAACCACTTTTCTTCTACTGGTACTGCCCCAACAAATACAAATGCTCTCCCATTTTTATCATAATGAGAGAAGAACCTTTGTACCCAATCGTTACCAATAAGGACTCTTATTGAGTCTCCAGTTTTTACATCAGGAAGAAGATCAATCAAATTCCCATTTAGTACCTGCCAAATACTATCGTCCGCGTCGTAATCACTCTCCTCAACAGGTCTCTCCAGATCTTCAAAGATATCAAGGTTAATGAACACATAACCACTCGATGTCCAGAAGGTTTCGTGACATGTCGGCCTTTCTTTATGGAATTTTATAGTCCCGTCATCGTCTTTTGTTATGAAACCATCCTTTATCTTCATTTCACACCTCCTCTATCTGGAACCTCTACCCATGTGGAGTCAGCCATTGCCTTTGCTTCCAACTGTTCACTATACCGCTGATGGAATTCATCTCTCAGACTATTGAAGACTTCCTCCCTATTTGGATCTGTGGCACTGTACCCAAATTCTACAGTGACACGCCCTCCTCTGTTTATATGTACAACCCTATTTTTACTCTGCTTAACCTCTACCTCCGTTGCCGCGAAGATAGCAAGCTCTATCTTGTTCAATTTTACTGTTGAGTACTCCTCAAAATCCTTTAACCTATCCTCAATCCAATTCAACTCATTTGTTACTTCGGGCATTGTCAAACACCCACAACTCTGTGCGAACCATTGTTTTTTTGTTACGAATTCGCCGTTGATGTTTCTGAAATTTCTTTTCATTTTTTTATCCTCTCTGTTTTTAATTTGCTCATCTGACCAGCTGTCCAACATGGCCCCTAGTCCCTTTAACAACTCCACCTGCGACGCCCTGAGGAATCTTCTCGCAGCGTCATTGTCAATAACGCCGTTCAGTGCCCTCCTCTGCGTTTCCAACAGATCAACGTCAACACCCCTTATATGTATTTCCTTAATCATAACTTCCTCCCCCAGTTTTGAAAAATGTTAACATTTACCTTCTTTTGCTCATGAAAACTCTCCAGCAATCAAATCCCAAGTCCCCTTTCCGTGCCCTATACAATGGACCCCATCAACCTTATACCTGACCAGGTTGTTTGGGCCTGGTTCTGCATGATTTGATTCAAAGTCAAAACCTGCTGATACGAGCCAGTCCCTCGATATATTGGTGATAACATCCACCATCTCAGCCTTTGATATTTGAGTGTCATACTCATCATAGATTTTCATTGAACCTATGGTAAATAGATTCAACCAGTCATCCAGACTGTTGATACCTGCCTCTGGTATAACATGGAGGCTGAAGCACCAGCCAGCTGATGACTTCCCAATATGGAGTGGCTCTTCTGCTCTCCCACAATGTGGGCAGGGCGGTGATTTTAAATAGTAGTTTGTTCCCATTCTACACCTCCTTGTAGATTATTTTCTTTATAATAGGTAGCACAGCCCTACCTACTGTAGTCACTGGCAGCAACTCAAACCCCTGCCTACAATCAGACACAAAGTGTCCTCGAATGTCGAAGTTCATCTTTTCCATTATTGAATTGACAAGGCCCTGGGGCAGGGCGTAGTCAATCCCATTGGAGTCTTCAGGCATGAGGTCATCGAGAAAAACATTTGGGCAGAATTCCAAGGGTGCTCGCTCTGTTGTATCGAGAAGACGCTGTGCAAGCCCACTTACGTCTCTTTTAACAAGGAAATTCAAGTAAGTCTCTGGTACTAAGCGGCAATTTTTATTCATGGTTTAATCCTCCACTTGAGATAAAATTTCTTCAACTGTGTTGTAGGCTTCTCTATAGGAGTTGCCGTCCATAGTAGACCCACCACCTGATAGGTAAGCAATCTGCTCAGCGTACAGGCGGCAGATAGGATGTTTATTCACCCAATCAGTGCCATGCCCACAGGCTCTGGCTTCTTCCCAGATGTGGTCAAGGGTTTTACTGAACGATTGGACGATGCCTGATAAATTACAGGCGAATTGTACATCGAGTGCTTGTTGGAAATGTTTTTTGGTTAGCATTTTGTGTCTCCTTTTTAATTAGTTCTAATTAGTTTCTTCCTAGCCTCAATCACCGGCACCTCACTACATATCTCCTTTATTTTCTCATCCGGTATTCCTATTCGTATGAGGTGGGCTAGCTCCCTGGTAGTACACCCCAGCTGCTTATATTCTGGCTCCTCCCCTAAGTTTCCGTTGAGATTCACTAGCATAATTGCTAGTAGGATCATGGTTTCCATATGCTATCGACTCTCTTTTTAAAGATGCTCGACCTCGTGGGTGTGTTACTTCTTGGGTGGTATACCCCGGTGGGTAGCCCACTGGTGTATGTTCTGAATTCTTCATCAATGTCGAATTCAGAAATGTCAGTATCAGGATCAGGATCACTATCTTCTGCCAGATACTCTGTCGTTTCCATAACTCCTACAACCCCCACTTCCTGTAGGAGTGTCAGCCCTAACAGCCCTGTACAGCCGGGAAGAGTGAGGAGTAGGATGAGTAATAGGGTTTTCATTTCTCAATCTCCTCAATGAGTTTAACTGCCTTGTGATACCAATCTGGTGCTACCTCTTGTATAACACATGGAGGAAAGTTCGTGTATGGCTCTACTACCTCCTTCAGAATGTTTAGTAAATATGGGGCTTTGACTATGAGTTTGGCGTTGGCCTTGAAGTTCGGAAATGTCTCAAGATCTTCAGACGGATCGTAGGGATCTGATACGTCCTCATAGAAATGACAGATTGTTTTGTAACCCCATCCAGCATTTGGTCTTGTTGAAACAGTACCAATGTGCGCTGAAGAGGAGTTTATATCGTAAATTTTCCACGGACCTGGTGTATGTTTCATCCTAGAACCTCCCTCAAATGTTCATTGAAAACCTTCACGCTACAGTCCATGGGACCAGCGTAGTTTATCCCGGTGTCAGTACGGAACAC